>Ga0208019_1000349_pt1 | contig 25507 bp, 13 predicted proteins | sample CB_VirMetaG_5_FD_184540 | JGI IMG/M metagenome (GOLD analysis project Ga0208019, IMG submission 184540) | Freshwater to marine saline gradient viral communities from Chesapeake Bay - CB_1508_1D Viral MetaG (SPAdes) (version 4) | ecosystem: Environmental > Aquatic > Marine > Coastal | place: USA... | reverse complement strand
GCCCAGGTTACTACAATTATTCCTGATCCCTGCTTTGTTAATTTTGGTAGTCTCGGAATTAAAGATTTAGAGGTCTTAGGAGATTTAGACACCGACAGTTTGGTGAACACTGCTGCTGATGAGATAAACTCTATTTGTTCCAGATTAGCCAACAATCTATTAAATTTCTCAATAGAACTTCCAAGTCTGATTTCAGATTCTTCTAAGAAGGCTCTACAAAAAGCTGTAGATGGGGCTACTCAACCAATAATTCAAAATCAGCAGAAAATAAAAGATTCTTTACTTAATAAAGCAGATGAAAATATTAAAAAAATTAATAAAGTTTATGAATCTTATGGGTTACCACAACAAGATCAAAAGGCAAGTGACCAAACGCTATTCCAGGTTTTTAAAAGCGCGTTAAATGAAATTTCTCCAAGTGATAAATTTGATTATATTTATAAATCTTTTAATGCTAATTTCTTTGATAATGGATTTAAAATTTATGGTGATCAAGCCTCCAATAGTAAAACTCCATTCTCAACAGCCATAGATTTAGGACCATCTGACGGATTCAATCAAGTTGTTATTAACAGCCCGCCAGACTCTTATTTTGCCTTTTTGCTTTTTGAGTTATTTGGACCAGCCGTTCTAACAAAAGAAGAAATAATAGAGACCTTCAATCTTCTTAAAAACAGTGATCAGTTTAAAAACAAGATAGAAGGAGTTTTCAATGTTGAAAACCTGATTGAAAGGTATAATAATGTCTTTAACAATGTTGTTAATGAGGGTGGTAAAAATACAAATTTATTTGTTTCCAATATGAAAGAAATGAAAAAAATAATTAATGAAACAAAAGGTAAATAAAAATGCTTGGTTATGATGCTTACTCTAAAAGTCTTTTATTTTCTCTACTAGACCAAAAAATAAGATTATTTCTTTTGAAGAGATCTGTAGTTAATTTAACATTATTTATTAAATTTCAAAAGACTGGATCAACGGGCCTTAAGAAAGCCATGGTGGATAAATTATTTGACTTATTTATAAAACAATTAGAGCAAGAAGGCACCTACGAAGAATATTCTATTAGCTCAATATTGGTTGAGACTCCTGATTACAATTTTTTGATTAATGATACGGCAACAACACTGAATAGAGCAGAAAAATCATTGAAAAAAATCTTTGATGAAATTTTTGGTAATGCTTTTCCATTGGAAAATGGTGTTGAATTAAAAGAGATTAAAAATAGCGAAGATGTTGATTTTAGTTTTATAAAAGATAAAAATTTAATTAGAGAAGTTGGAACTTATGGTGGCTATGATTATTTAAAAAACTCCAAAATAATAGATTCGTTTGAAGAAAATAAATTCTATGTTGAAACTTTCTGGAGGGAAAATAACAATAAACCAGAGCTATTTTATGCCAGCACAGAAGAAAAAGAAAAGAACAAAAATCTGGCCTTCTCTAAAGGAGCCAGATTGATGGTAAACATCACATCTTTATTAGAATTGACCGGTTCAGAAAAGCCACCAGCAAATTCATCATTCGGTCCACCAAACAACTTTGTTAATAAAACATTAAAACCAGGCTCTTCTGTTCCCTTTTATGGAAATGGTTTTTATGAAAGTATGAAAGATTACCCTTTGCCTTTTTTATCAAAGTTTATAGACACAAAAGAAACGACTCCTCCTATTGGTAATGATGTGCCATCTTACACCTATGATATCAAAATCAACGAATATAACTCAATGTTGGATTTAGCTATCAAGGCGGTATACACTACAAGTGTTTCGTTTGGGAAAGGAAATAATTGGATTTACGGAGCTGAAATCGCAGGGAAAGCGGGCTCCGGTACTAAGTTGATGGATAGCTTTTATTCAAAAATAAAAAAGATAAGTGAGAGCAAGGATTCTTCCGGAAGTGATTTGGGACTTTATGATAAAATAGATGTTGATTTTTTAAAAAATTCTAAGAGTTTAATTTCTTTTGAAGTTTCTGAAGTAGAAAAGTTTGGCAAATTTACTGATATAAAAGGCAACGAAGAGTATGTTTTATATACCGCCTCAACTTTTAAACTTTATTTTCCAATAATTTTAGGAGAATATGTTTCCAAAGGTGACGAGAGTGATGAACAAATAATCCAAAAACTCTTGACAGATAATCAAATAATTGATTTCTTAAAAAAGGTTAAAGTTAAAGAGATAATTAAATTATTAGCTCCTGAAAATTTAATCGATCAGACTGATGGCCTTTACAAACAAATTTTCGGAGAGGCGACAAGCAGTGAAGATCAGATGTTAAATAATATGCTCTTAAAACTAATTAATTTTGACGAGGAAACATAATGGCAACCGGAGTTTCAGTAAAATTACCCTTGAGGGTCACCAAAGAGGATGGTCCTTACGGTCTAAACAAAGATCTAATCAGTACCGTTAAACAAAATTTTAAGAATCTTGTTTTAACTGCTCCTGGTGAAAGAATAATGGATACCGAATTTGGAGTTGGTGTTTATGCTCTTTTATTTGAGAACTACACTTCGGAAGCCAAGGAAAAAACAAGAGCTAGAATAGTAGAACAAGCAAAGTACTACATGCCATTTGTTCAGATTCGTTCAATTAATTTTGATGATTCTGAAATCGATTCAAACAAAATCTACATAGGAATCAACTATTTTATCAGCGCCCTAAACTACGAAGACATTCTACAAATTAACCTTAATGGAGAGTCATTTTAATGCCTAATGTGAAGCCACCTATCTCTTATACCAGTAGAGATTTTAATTCAATCAAACAAGATCTAATAAACTATGCGAAAGTTTATTACCCAAACACTTACAAAGACTTTAATGATGCTTCTTTTGGTTCAATGATGATCGACATGGTTTCTTATGTTGGCGACATCTTATCGTTCTACATTGATTATCAAACAAATGAATCTCTCTTGGCAACAGCCATCGAAGAAGGCAACATAGTTAAGATAGCAAAGCAATTAGGCTACAAGTTCAATAGCGCCCCAGTCTCAACTGGTCAAGCCGCCTTTTATGTTTCTGTTCCAGCTCTCAATAATGGCTCAGGCCCAGACACAGACATTATTCCAATTTTAAAGGCTGGAACAATTGTAGCTTCAGATTCAGGAGCTACCTTTACTCTAACCGAAGACATTGATTTTGCTAATGCTAACACAGAAATCAAAGTTTCCACTGTAGATGCGAACGGAACACCAACCGCATTTGCCTTCAAGGCTTATGGAAACATAGCTTCCGGTGAGGATTTCCAAGAACAAATTGATGTTGGCGACTTTGAAAGATTCTTAAAACTAAGATTAGCTGAAGATAACATTTCACAAATTTTAAGCATTTATGACTCAGACGGCAATGAATACTTTGAAGTTGATTATCTATCACAAAACACTGTTTTCAGATCAATAAGAAACATAGGCGAGGATGCTGAAACAGTTCCTTACATTCTAAGAAGCATGTATGTTCCAAGAAGATTTGTTGTTGAACACACTGTCGATGGTGAAACCTACATTCAATTTGGTTTTGGTTCTGAAACTGAGATAGAAAACAAATCATTTCCAGATCCAACAGCAGCTTCTTTACAACTAAACGGCAGAGTATTCTTTTCTGATTCTAGTTTTGATCCTTCTCAGATCTTAAAAACAGAGAAGATGGGCATAGTTCCAGTTAACACAACCCTGACTATTAATTACAGAAAGAACACAATAGACAATGTTAATGCCGCCGTAGGAGCAGTTTCTACAGTTGTGAACAGCAAAGTAGAATTCAGAGTAAGCTCAATCGCAGCAGCCACAGCCCTACAACAAATCTCTGCTTTTGAAGTAAGCAACGAAGAACCTATCGTTGGCAGTGTTGCTCTTCCAACTGCCGAAGAAATCAAGTTTAGAGCGATGGATGCTTATGCTGCTCAAAATAGAGCAGTAACAAAGCAAGACTATATTAGTTTAGTTTATAGAATGCCTGCTAGTTTTGGTTCTGTAACAAGATGTAATATCACCCAAGACACCAACAGTTCTAAGAGAAACCTAAATCTATTTGTTGTTTCTGAGGGAGCAAGTGGTAATTTAACCAATGCTTCTACAACTCTAAAGCAAAATGTAAAGAACTGGCTAAACAATTACAAAATGATTAACGATTCTATAGACATTTTAGATGCTCAAATCGTCAACATTGGAATCAATTTTCAAGTTGTTGGAGAATTAGACAAAGATTTTACAATTGTTTTAAATGATTGTATTGAAACTCTCAAATCAAAATACCAAACTAAATTTAACCTTGGAGAGCCTTTCTACATTTCTGATGTCTATAGCACTCTTAATGAAGTAGACGGAGTTGTTGATACAACAGCAGTAAGCATTGTAAGAAAGTCTGGTTCAGGTTATAGTCCAACTCAATTTGACATTCCGCAAAACACAACTAAGGACGGCAGACTAATTAAAGTACCAGAGAATTTAATTTTGGAAATTAAAAACTTTGACTCAGACATCGTTGGAGTGATTAGATAATGGCGATCAAGAGGTTCTTTGCTACTAAAGACAACACAATAACTAATGCCTTCAAAGATGGTTTAACAACTCGCGGAACCGGCTCAAACATGGGCGCTGCGGACATAATGGAAGTGTTCAGCATCTACGGTCAAGCCTCTTCTGCTTCAAGCGAGCTTTCAAGAGCCCTTGTGGAATTTGACATAAGTTCAGTTTCAGCGGCTAGATCAGCAAAAACAATTCCAGCTTCAGGATCAGTCGATTTCTATCTTCGCATGTTTGATGCCGAACACACAGAATCAACACCAAGAGACTTTACTCTTACAATCGCAGCAGTTTCACAATCATGGGTCGAAGGAACAGGTTTAGACACTTACAATTACACTGATTTGGGTGTTTCAAACTGGATTAAGCCAAACTCATCAACCAACTGGACTAATCAAGGCGGTGATTTTTTAACGGGTTCTGGTGATTCTTTAATGTTCACAACCCAAGAGTTTCCAATTGGAACAGAAGATCTAAATGTCAATGTAACTTCTCTTGTTGAAGAGTGGATTAAAGGAACAACAGGAAGTTATGGTTTCGGTGTTTTCTTAACTTCAAGCCTTGAGGAAGACACAAGTTCATACTACACAAAGAAATTCTTTGCTAGAGGAAGCGAGTATTTCTTAAGAAGACCGGTTTTAGAAGCCCGTTGGAATAGTGTGGTAGCCGATGATAGTTCGAACTTCTATCTCAGCAGTTCAAGAGCCCCAGCAGCCGACAACCTAAACAACATTTACATGTACAACTATGTCAGAGGTCAGTTGGTCAACATTCCCAGCATTGGTGAGAGCGCCATTTATGTTAGCCTCTATTCAGGCTCAGACGGCCCCACAGGCTCTCCTTTGGCTCTACCCATAGGTGGAGGCGTTTCTGCTGGTGGAGACGCTACAGCGACCGGTAGCTTCGTTTCTACGGGCATCTATAAGGCTAGTTTGGCTTTCGATTCATCCTCAATCACCACCGTCTATCCAGTCTGGCACGACAATGCTGGAACTCAATTCTTTACAGGTTCAGCTATCACAGTTAAACCTCAAGATAGCGCAGCAATTTACCCAATAACAGATTGGGTAATCAACATTACAAACCTTAAAACAGTTTATTCTAGAGATGAAGTCGCCAGATTTAGACTTTATGTGAGACCAAAGAATTGGAATCCCAACCTTTACACAGTAGCCCAAACTCAGATTGAAACAACTCCTATTGATGAAGCTTATTATAAGCTAACAAGAGTTGTCGATGATTTTGAAGTTATCTCTTACGGGACAGGAAGTGGCAACGAAGCCTACACTCAACTTTCTTATGACGCATCAGGAAATTATTTTGATTTAGACATAAGTATGTTAGAAAGCGGCTACACTTATCAGTTATCATTCCTATTTAATCTAGTAGGTAACTATCAAGAACAGAGAACTAAATTTAAGTTTAGGGTAAGCGATGACGATTAAAGATTTATTCTCAAAACAAAAAGAGCAATCAGTACAAATCAGGGGAGCCAACCAGAAAAGTCTAGATGAATTTAGACAAGATGTTGAGTCTCCAGAAGAGATTAACCAAATACAAATTCAAGATAATTTGGTTATTCCTGATTTAAATTATGCTTCTGCTTCTAACTTTGTAAAGTATGGATCAGCAACAAAATACTATGCCGATGCTATTAAGAGAATTTATTCACAGTATCCTTATGATGGCTCTAATGCTGAAAAACTAGCATTCAGTAACGGTATAACTCAGCTTGAAAGATACATTTTAGATAACGAGTATCCAAAAACAACTGGTTTTGCTGAATTTGGCAAAAGTGGCTGGGGCTCTTATGATGGCGATAGCTCTGTTGGTTTTTCAAAGACCACAGAGCCAGAGTACATTACCGCATACGGTTACAAACAAAATCAAGTTTGGGATACAGCTTCCAAGCAACAACAAAGTTTTAGATTGGACTTTGAAGAGGGCGTGACTGTAGAATTCTGGATGAAGAAGAACGGCTTTGTAGCGCCAGCCTCTCCAGTAAATTCAGCAGAGGCCATTTTAGATATTAGAGATCCATCACTAGCTTCCTCAAGTTTTAGTGTTTTTCTTAATGGAACAACAACTTCTACAATTTACACCGCTTACAACACTCCAGCATCAAACGCCACATTTTTTATGTTTTTTGATACGGGTTTGGCTACTATTGCCGACTCTGAATGGCACCACTATGCCATTTCTTATTATGTTTCCGGTACCGAATACTTTGCCGATCTTTATGTTGACGGTAAACATGTCGATAGCTATAAAGATGGCAATACAATTGTAGCTTTAACCGGTTCTTTAAAGGCGACAATAGGCGCTCTTGGCGGTGACTATTATAACCAAGATTCAAATATACCAGCAGGCTATGGTAAATTGTCTGGTTCTTTGGATGAGTTCAGGTTCTGGCAAGAAACAAGAAATGCCCAACAAATTGGTAGAAACTATTTTACAGTTGTAAATGGCGGCGGCAACACTGATACTTCAAAAGTTAATGATGATAATCCATTAAAACTATCATGCTACTTTAAATTTAATGAAGGCATAACCGGTAATTCAACTACGGATGCCACTGTTTTAGATTATTCAGGCCGTCTTGCCAATGGTATTTGGACTGGCTATTCTTCTAATAGCCGAGACACTGGTTCAGCTATAACTCTAGCAGGGGTTGGAACTGAAACTGGTGATCCAATTATCTATTCAACTCATCCAGATGTTCAAACTCTATCAACAAACCTAGAAGCATCTGGAACTCAATATGATTCTCAAAATGTTGGCAATCTCCAAAACTCTATGCCACTATGGATGTTGGATGAAGACCAAGAATCAGGTGGAGAATTAAAGAACTTACTACAAATTGTCGGTAGTTACTTTGATACTCTACATCTACAAACAACTCAAATAACAAAATATAGATATCCAGAATATCAAGACAATAATAGTGTAGCGGCGAATCCCTATAACAGAAGATTATTAACTTCCCTTGGATTTGACACACCAGAACTTTTTATTGATAAAAATGTTTTAGAATCAATTGTCAACCAAGACGACAAAAGAAAGTATGAAGATAAATTAAATGAGATTAAAAACCTCATTTACAAAAACATTTATAACAACTTAACCCACATCAATAAATCAAAAGGCACCGTAAAGGCTATTAGAAATCTTCTAAGATGCTACGGTATTGATGATGACCTATTTAATTTCAATGTTTATGCTGACCAAGCTGAATATGTTCTCAAAGACGATTACAAAAACAGTTCAATCAAATTTGATTCACTTGATTTAACTCCATTCGCAAACACACAGAACTCTGAAGGTGTTATTTATAACTTTGCCGAGGCTGGAAATTCGAATTCATCTCCTTATATCTCAGGTTCCACATATGACCAGCTTGGTTTCACTGTCGAAGTTAACACTATCTTTCCTCATACACCACCAAGTTATCAAGACTCTGTTAACTTAACCGAACCAGCAATAGTCACTGCTTCTGTCTTTGGCATTAGAGAAGCAAATTACACCAACCAAACAACGGTAATAGCTCCAGATTTTGCGGATGTTAGTGTTAGAGTAATTAAAGTTGACAATACTGCTAAATTCCAATTAACTTCTTCGATTGGTAGCGGTTTCTTATTAGAAACAGATAGATTCTATGATGTTTATGAGAACTCAAGGTGGAGCCTTTCGGTAAGATTAAAGTACAATTCTGAAGAGTTCAAAACAATATCAGGCAAGGATTATACATTAGAGTTTAATGGCTACAATTACGAACAAGATATTCTACAAAATTCATTTGCCCTTACAAGCAGCATCGCTGCTGCCTTTGGTGAAATATTTGTCCAATCCGATAAAAGAGTTTATGTTGGAGCAGAAAGAGATAATATCACAGGCTCTCTAAACTATCGCTCAAACATGAAGCTACTCAGCACACTAGTCTGGGCTGATTATGTCGAGGATGATGAATTAACTGCTCATGCTAGAGATGTAACTTCATTTGGTAGAAAAGAACCATACGACAACACATTTACATTCACTTCCAACAATTTTGATGAGATTTACATTCCAAAATATGACTCTCTAGCTATGAACTGGGGATTTGACATTGTAACTTCATCTAATGGTTCTGGCAAGTTTGTTGTCCCAGATCTTTCATCGGGTTCAATAGATTTGGTTTCTAAGTATGGCGACTACTCTAAGCTAGTAGGAATTCAAAATACTGCTCAAGGATCAGGATTCCCAGCCTCATCTGATGTCAAGGATATTCAATATCTAAACATCATGACTCAGCAAATTCCCGAGAACCTCAATGCTGATAACATGATTGAGATTCTTGAGAATGATGATGATAAATTCTTTTTAGATAACCGTCCAGTCAAATACTTCTTCTCTTTAGAAGCAAGCATGTATGACACAATCTCAAGAGAGATGTTAAAAACATTTGCCGGGGTTCTAGATTATGGCTCCATGATTGGATCGCCAATCGTAGACTACCAAACAGAGAATAAAGATCTAAGAATTGCTAGAGAAAACTTCTACAGCAGAGTAGAAAATCAACCAGATTTAGAGAAATATGTAAGCCTCTATAAATTCTTAGACAGTGCCATTGAAGGTGTTCTTTTTAACTTGATGCCTGCTTCGGCAAATGCTTCAGGTAGAGTAAGAACTGTTATTGAAAGCCATATTTTAGAAAGAGCTTCAAGAAGAAAGTTTTTAATTCCAAACTCTAAGTCTACAACAGATAAAGACACACCAAAACCAATTCAATTCCCAGAAATAGGACCAATCTCAGTCGCACCAACAGGTCTAGGCATTGCAGACGCCGAACCAGCATTCGGTTCAGCTAAAGATGTTATTGACACAAAGATCTCAATAATGGGTAAGCCAGAGCTAGAAGTCAAGAAAGGAGACTTCGGCGGAACATTCAAAGTTCCACTTTCGCTTCAGGCAGAACAAAAATTAAAAGAGTGGTTAAATCAGTATAACAATAAAAGATTCACAGAAGCAAATGATTCAGTTGGAACTTCTGGTTGGTATGCCATTATGGCTGAAAGAACCGAAGCAGGCTTGGTAGCTACTACTGACGGCGACAAGAGAACAAGAAGATCTTTGCTTAGAACAGTAAAGCAACAAAGAATCCTTGAAGCTGGCGGTGTTACAAAAATAAGGGGCAGTGTTCAACCAATAGCTCTCTATGCTTCACAACAAGTTAATCAAGGTGGAAATGTAATAATTCCACTAATTCAACCAGAAGAAATCGGCAACATTGTTTTATTAACCAAAAAAGATCAAATAATAGTTGCCGAAGACCTAATTAAAAACTTTGTAAATTTTGAAGTTTCTTCAAATGATAGTTTAGTGGACCCAAATAAATTACCAATTAGATTTACTGTTAGCGGTTCTAGTGATTTTTTTGGAGTTTTGAGTGGATCTCTAACAGGGCATCATTTAGACACTTATTACGGCGAGAGCTTACAAAATCCATTACAAGGCCCATTTACCGAGCAACATGTTGGTGGCTACAAGCATAGACACACTGAAGTTGGTCAGACTTTAGATAGACCAGAATTTTACAAGATAGACACAAGTGGCTCTTCTGATAATAAAGTCAGAATTTACAATCCTAGATTTAATCCAGACTCAAACACTTATGATTTTAACATTCCAAGAGTTAAATTCTCTAGAGAAGAATTAGTCAAAAGAGTCTACAACACAAAGAACATTAAAACTGTAACTGGTTCACAACATTTAGGCAATTTCTCCAAAAACTATGAAGTTGTAAGCATGAACGGTAGAAAGGAAAACAACTTTGCTTTCGTTCAACAAGGCGGTTTCAATATAACCGGCTCAGAATCAACAGCAGTTTCAGGTGTTATTGATTTTGCTCTGCCAAATAGAGCTTTATCTGACGGGACTTATAACAAGACTGTAATCGTAAATCGCTTCTCATCTCCAGGTGAAGTGGCAACTCTAAGTGAAGGTTATTTAGATGTTGAAGCAGCGGAATATAGCCCCTATAATGCCCTTCCCTATAGAAACAGAGAAGCAGTTAACAATTTAAACCTATTCAATCAAATTCCATCTGCTTTTGGCGGTTATGAATCAGGCTCAACAGTAACAGCCTCTTTCCACAAAGTTCAGAGAAATAGAGTCAATAGGCTGAAATATGCCACAGGCGGAACACTTTACACTGGCTCTAGTTTCGACAATGGCTTTGTTATGAACAATATTCCAAGAAAGGACTTTGGTTACTGGTGGATTAGTTCATCAGCAGACCCTTCTCTTTCAATGGATGGGCTTTACGGTTTTGCTACAAGCTCAGATGGAATTACTTTCCTAAGTGGCGCAATAAGAGACTTTGAGACTTCTCCAACAACAAATTATTTAATCAATTTTGTGGGAATCTCCACTCCTGGCGAGTTCTCCCAGTTTGCTGGTTACCATTATGAGATAACTGATGACCAAAATCTTTTAACCACACCATTAAATTACCTTAATAATGCTTCACTTGCGGATAACATTGATGTCTACTTTTTAAATATTAATGGCCCATACGGTCATCCAACATGGAAGCAAATAAGAGGTGGAGAACATCCTGTAGCTAGATTCTTAAACAAGAATAGCTACATTATCTCTCAAGTAGACGGCGACAACTTAAGAATCAAGCATCCACCCTTGTCGTCTAGATTTAAGCCAGTCGTACACAATGTTACAAGTAGGGAAATAATTGGCGGGGAACCAGTTGAAAGAGACTTGATTCTAGCTTACACTTTTGGAAACGATTATGATTTCTATGGAAATTACTACGACTACACAAATAATAGATTAGACAACCCATTCAGAGAAAAGAATTTTGACATTGTAGATAAAGGAGATAGCCTCCTCTACAACATTTCAAGACTTTACACTAAGGGAGTTTCGGTCCTAAAGTCGAACTCTTTGATTCACAGAGAAAAAATCTATCCAAAAGAGACAAACACTTATCTCACCAAAACAAGAGACAGAACAAGGTTTATCTTTAAATGGAGAGACGATTTAGATAATAGAATAGATGGTACAACCAACTCTCAGGGAACTCGTGTCTATTATTCTTTATGGCCAATGGACATAAATTCAATTGCTACCAGATATGGCGAACTGTTAAATAGTGTGTCTGGAAGTAGCCCAAGACTAGCTCCAAGATTTGGCAGATATAGATTATCTGGCTCTTCTGGCTATACATATTTAACAGCTTCGGCTCCCTACAATAGTGTTCAATTTGGAACGGCAGATTCAGCGGGGCAAGGAGCCTTTGAAGATAGCTATTCTGAATGGAATCATCAACTAAGATTAATCGCTAAAGACCAGTCAATTCTGCCAGAATACAGAATTTCAGAACACATTTCCGACATTATTGATTCTGGCTATGATTTATCTAATGATGCTTACCAGTCGCTTTCTTTAACTGGTAGTCAAGCCACAAGAACAAATGCTCGCTTCTTGGAGGACTACTGTCATTCAGAAGACATTCCTTCTATTGAAATTCTTAAGGAAACACAAGACAGAGATGCTGATAGAATCTCAATAAACATAACAGCAGCCAAAAAGCTTCTACCTTACGATGGCTTTTATCCAGTTCAAAGAACTCTACAGCTATCAACAATGTTTAGCCAGTCAATAGCTCCAAATGCTTCTTTAGAAGGCACAGAGGGGACATTCCAGACTCTAAATAACACAATCTACTCTAGATTGGCTTACGGCTCAATCAGAGCAGGATTGGCAATCGACTCTGCTATTTGGGTTTCCGGAAGTATTATAAGTCCTTTGTCGCCTTCTTTTATTAATACAGCATCTGGGGTTGAATGGAGTAGATTGCCTTTTGAAACAATTGTAAGTCCCGCAAATTATCTTAATACAAATTCAAACATTATAGAAAATGATGTTGAGAATCCAATTGATTCAACTGCTTCTGTTGGTTTTATAAATAATAATTATTCACTAGCTGCTTCAAATTTCTATGCTGGGGTGGTTAATACTTTTATTCAAAATAAAACTCTTACAACCATTAAGAGTAAACCACAAACAGAGTGGGCATTTACAGATAGCGGAATTAACAATTACCAAATGGACATTGTTATTGCTAAAGATAACAACTTCTCAAATCATGACGATCCAGCGGCTAATGGTTACCCCTATATTACTCATGGTTGTTTCTATCAACCTCTATCTTCATCCGATGGACTATTCTCCCCAGGAAACTCATTAAACACTGCCAACTCAAGTTATTATGCGAATGTTCCACCAAATGCCTCTTGGACCTATAACGAAGCAATCGTAACGCTTAATTTTGATTACAACTCCTTCAAGAGCATCGTAACGGATAGAAATCCAACTCTAAATGATGTTTTATTCTATTCAACAAAAACATTCAAAAATAGACAATTTGCGAATGATTCTACAGTAGTAACAAATGGCTATGCTTCCTCTTCCAACACAAATTCATCACCATTTATGACAGTAGAGGCCGGTGTTGATTTGTTTAACTACGATAAGCAGACAGATCGATGGGTCATCAACACCAAGTGTGAATTCCCAGTTCACAACTTTGTGGATAATGGCGATGGATCACCAGTTGAGGTTCTTTATCCAGACGGGACAGACTCTAGATTAAATGGGGCTGCTGGCGATGTTAATAGAGGTGTTTGGCATCAGTTCTCTTCTAACACTAATAGTGGTCTAAAACTAATGGTTAGAGGCCCAGACACTACAACAAATAGAACAACTGGTTCATTAGCAACTGCTTGTGGCTTTGAAACAGAGCAAAAGGTTGTAAGCCAATTAGCTGATTCTACTACACTTAAAGAGTATGTAGTTGTGGTACCATTCGTAACAAACGAATGCGATGAAGAGGTTCTTTTCCACTATCCAATTGGCGAGTTTGAAAGAGCTTACAATAAGATTGGAGAGGATAGAGAAAGCAGCTTAACTCAAATGCTTTCTAAGATGAGAAATCTAATCCTACCAATTAAATTCAACTTTATGGATAAAAGAGTCACTGCTGGCAAGAGATTAGAACAAGAAGACTACGCTCCTATCTTACCTCCATTCGCGATGTATATTTTTGAGTTTAATCAAGAATTAAATCAATCAGATCTATCTAGATGGTGGCAAGGTGTTCTACCTGAAGCTGGAAGCAAGCTATCTCTGGAGACATTTAACATTTCACACAAGATCGCTAATGGTGAAATTATTAGCCCCGTGGTTCTTAACAACGACTTATTTAAAGGTAAACTACCAGAAAACTTAAGATTTAAGATCTTCAAAGCCAAACACAGAGACAATATAACTTACTCTGAAATGAAGAATAAATCTATTTATGGAACAGAACCAAATAACTTGGTCTTTGGTTACAACTATCCACACGATTTCTACTCTTTGGTAGAAACAGCTAAAGTTGAACTTGGGCTTAGTTACGAGGGTGAAGAAGGGTAATAATGGCTGGAATTTTTGATAAAAAACAAGAAGTTTTAGACTTTATTCTGACAAGAGAAGGTCGAGAATTAATTCACAATAATAAATTTAAACCAGCCTATTACGAGTTTTATGATTCTGACATTATTTACGAAGCTGATAATAATGAAACTCAAAATGCTTCTAAAGAAAGAATCAAAGAAGGTCTTTATTCAAAGGCTATTCCCTCTATCGATCAAATAAATGCTCTTGGTGGAACAATCAAGAACGACAACACAAATCTTCTTAAAAATCCATTAGGAAGCTATCAGATTCAAAATCAAAATGCTCCAGCTTGGCAGATAGCTTTTAATGAGACGCCTTATCTAACAGGTTCATTCTCTACATCACAGAGAGAGATTGTAAGAACCACAACAGCAGGAAATGCCGTCTCTTCAGGTACCCTCAAAGATGTTGACACATATGAAGAAAGAATTCCTCAATTTTATGTAAATGTTGATTATAAGCTTTATCAATATACTTATGAAATTGTAGAAGGTGAAAATCAAGAAACCACATCAAGTATCACCCAGCTTTATTTCGATCAAAGAAACAAAGATCTTTTTATAACTCTTGATGAGGTAAATGCCTTTGAAGATTGGGAGCCAAGAGAGTTTGAGATTGAAATTTTCAAAGTAATCGACCCACAAGAACTAGGCTATTTGCCGGGAACAGGCCAATACACCTTAGATAGACTTTACTTTGACGAACAAGACTTTGAATCAGCTAATTCAGTCAATAAATACTTCAATGTTCTGTTTGATGAAGAAGCCAGATTTGAAAGTAATTTCAAACAAAAGAACATTTACCAAGAGATTTCAGCAGATCCAGAAGAAATTTGTGAGCCTTAATAATGAAAATTGCTTCAGAACAAAATTTTATTCCCAATAGAAAAATAGAGGTCAATAGTCTCTCTTATTCTTATTCTGATGATCCCTCTAATCAAATAGAGGTAATGTTTAATGTTTCAATCAACAACTTTGAAGATTTAGATCGACTTAAATTCAAAGTTGCTTTTGGTAATCTCGACACGGATAATCCTACATTTGTAAATTCCATGGAGATGGATTTAGTCGATTATTTAACCCACAATGAACTTAAAGTTTTAGTTCCTGTAGATGTTTTGTTGGATGATTTATTTTGTTATCTAATAATCTATAATACAACGCAGGATTTTTTACAAAAATACAATGTTGTTTTCACAGAACAAATACTCTCCAATGGCGAATTAATAACCAATAATTTTGTTGATTTGAGAATTTTCTCATCTAAATCAATTGTAGTTTACGAAAAGAGTCAAAAAGAAGTTGAAGTTGCTTTATACAAACAATCTCAAAAAGATTTATTCAAATACAGCTACATTTCAAACCTATTCTATAGCCCAAAAAAGAATGGCTCAATTAATTGCTTCTTTGGTGTGGACGAAATAGATTATTTTAAAGATAACAACTTTTTGACTTTCTTAAATAAAGATCTACAATTTTTAGATTATTTAAATAACAATGACTTTATAATCAGTAGTGAAGGTTATGTTTATAGCGGACAAGATGCTTCTAAGATTGATCCAGTAAGAACTCAGGGCTACTCCAACATAGAGAATGATTTTGGTAATCTTTATCAAATCAATTTCACTCCAGTTGTAAAGCTAACAACAGATAGCAGATACGGTTATAGAACAAAAATTTTTATGAAAAATGCCATCACAGAATATTCCCTAGAAGTTCTGAGACCAAGACTTACAACTGAATTTAATTTCCTAAATTCTATTTCGATAAATGGTTTTGTAACAATTCAAAAAGAACAAATCCAATCAACAATTAGCGGCTTAAAAGCCATCTTTGAAAACGAATCAGACAATCTTGGAGATTTATTTGTTTTATGGGATAACTCAACAAGAATAGTTCTTAATGATTCCCTTAGAAGAATGTTAATTGAAGGCAATGAAAAAATTGTAAAGCTCATTGTAAGCGGCAATGAGATTAATAGAGTTTCAAACAGCCCTACAATAGAACTAACAAAAGACTTTGGGACTATTATCGATGCTTCCAAAATAGATGTCGGCATAGAAGTTATTACATCTGAGGTAGATAATGGATTTTTACAAGAAGTAAGCTTAGAACAATTTTTAAATCGCTCACAGACGGAAGTAGAAAAATACTTTGGAGAAGGCCAGACAACGACAACAGTTCAAACTAAAAGCGGTTTAACTTCTGTTGATTTACAAGCTCTGTCTTATAGTTACATGACGGCTGAGTCGCTTTATTCAAATGGGGTAAAGGTTTTCGACAACACAAAAACTCTATCTTACGATTTTGACTATGACGACTTTTTAACTTATGTGAGAGCAATTAACAGAATTACATTAGATAATTTAGATTATGATTTCAAAATCTTCAAAACTCCAGAGCTAGAGAGAATAACACCAGAAGAATTTAACACAGAAGAACAAAGCAAACAATTAACAGCTATTTTGAATTCTATGGTTGTAGAAGAGATCCCAAGATTTAAAAACTCTATAGAAAGACAAAATTATTTAACCTCTGTAAGTAATGTTATAAAGACTTTTGAAATCCCAACAACCCTAAGAACAGATGTTTGTGTCGATGATGTTACTCAAACTGATCCAAGAAACCAATCGATTACAACAAGATTAGCAAATCCAGACACTTTTATAGGAAACAATCTACTTTATTTTTCAGTTTTAAGTAAGATGAAAAGATTTGACGATAAGAAGTTCTATGAGTTCTATCGCTACCTCTTAAACAATGAATTAAATGTAGATACAATCCCAGTTCAAATAGCATTTCTTTATAAATTCTATCGTGAAGGCTTACAAGAACCTTCCTTCTTGATGAAAGAAAACCTATATGAGAGCTTTGTCGTGTATGGTTTAATCTACTTTATGTTTAAGCATCTATTCAAAGTCAGCATCTATCTTGATGATAGGGGAGGCTTTGTAACCCTAACAAGCGAGATTCTAAATGGTCTTACTGCTGGTCAAGATTATTTAATGTCTCTTGATTATTATAGAGATTCAAAGCTAGGAATTGAAACTCCTAAATTGCTCCTAGAGTCTATTTACAACAAGCATTTTGTTTTAAGAGCATAAGATGGCAACAGATTTCAAAACACCAGAAAAATTTGTTTTTGATCATAGCAAAAATAAGCAATCAGACAAGCTTAGACAGCTCCTAGGTCTTGTCTATGAAACAGATGGAAACTTTTTAGACTCATTTATTGATTTTACGCAAACATCCGATTACTCAGAGGCGCTTGGAAAACAAGGACCCGAATTTGCCATAACTAGAAACAACAAAGAACTAGGTAATACTCAAGTAGATTCAGTAATTATCAAGGAATTAGAAAGCCTTGAAGTTGGAAACAATCCCGGCTATTCTGATTTGTTTGAAGACTTCAACTTTAGAATCAATAAAAACCAAATTCAAAATTTCAGTGTTCAGACTGTTGTAAGAGACTTACAAGAGAGTGATATCCAAGAAGGAAACCCTGACTATCCAGGTGGAAAACTCAATTCAAAGAAAAAAGAAACATCTTTAAAATTTGCTTATGCTTTTGAGACAATTAGAATCAAAGGTGAGGAACAAATAGTTTTCCGAAAAGTTCAATTGACAAATGATTCAAAAAAATTAATACAATCAGCAGACAACGAGAAGGATATTCCAGAAGAGATAACTCGCTTAAAGAACTTATTTTATAACACAGATCAAGAGAGCTTAATTGAAGCAGAAGTGATTGGCGAGGGTAGCCAATCGGATTTTGGAATAGATAAAATTTACAATGTTATTACGATTGATTTGAGACCAGACAAAGACGAATCCAGTCTTTATGATTACAAAGCACTTATTAACGGACTCTTTACAAACTATTCATCAAATCAGCAAGCCTATCAGGCTATAGATAAAATAAGTTTTTTGAAAAATGTTTCTACAAGCCTTGTATCATCAAAAACCCCTGGCGGAAAGCTAATCGAAAATCAGGTAGAAATATTTAGTGACTTTATAGCAAAGACAACAGGTTATAATTTAACAGAAGCCAACAATCTTAGAACAGACCTATTAAACTCCTTATTTGACAGATTTATAAACCCATCTAATTCATTTAAAAAGAATGTTTTACCGCAAATACAAACAACAAACAACGAGATCAAAAATAAGTTAAACACGGATGCTAGTTTTATATCGGTAGACAATAATTTAAAAAATGAATTAATAAAAAGCTTGGATAATGTTTCTATTTATGACTCTGTTTTAAGTAGCCCTTTTAGTTATGACCTTGTTGATGTCTCAACTAAGTTTGCGGTGGGCTTTAAGTCGCCCCTAGTCAACTGGACTCAGGCAGATCTATTCAGATCTGCTAATAAAAAGTTTGGCAAATTTGTTTTTAGCTACGGTGCCAGACAAGATAATCTTCTGAGAGACGCCAAATTGGTTGGATTAAAGATAGTTAAATCTATTGCCCCATATGACCCAGCCAATCCAAAAAATGGTATAGGGGAAATTCAATCATTCTATCTGCCACTCGGTTCATCTGACCAAGATAGACAAATAAGGTTATTTGATTCGCAAATAATTTATGGTAAAACTTACTATTATACCTTATTTGGAATTTATTATGTTGATGGAAAATATTATTTTTATCCGCACACAAAAATAAATAAAGCTAAAGAAAAAACTGGTAGTGTTGAAATTGTTGTAGGAGAAAACAAACAAGAAGCTGATGACAAGAACAGCAAAGTCTATAAAAACCCTTGTTGTGAATACAATTATTTTAATCCGACACTCTTTTATGAGAACTTTGTTAAACCAGCAAATTTAAGTGAGGCTGACAGAACTAATTTTAAAACCGATGCCAACCCACCATCAAACCCTCTCACCGACCCCGACCGAATATTTGCCTTAGATGAGCTTTCCAAAATTGGTCTTGCCTGGGGTAAATATATTACTGGCGGCAAATCTTTCGCTAGCCCATATGATTTCCAGGTTGGAACATATGAAAAAGTAGATCCACAACTAAGGAAAGCTTTTGAATGTTTCTTATGTAGAGAAGGAGCAACAATCGAAAAAATTAGATCCTGGGCGGGTAATAAAGAAAACGGATTTTCTTATGGGGCAAAAGACAACCAAACAAATGAATCTCCAATTAGACTGGAAGGCGATATCAACCCCAGTGGTAAAAAGGGCATATATGCGCTTATTGGCAGAAGACCAAATATTGCTGCCCTTATTGATTGTACCGAGTTTGGATGGAACACCGCCTTTGGTGCCGGGATTTCTAACCCCATATTGACGAACCCCTCCCTTGAAACCATCGGTAAAGAAAAAGATAGCAAAGAAATATATTTAGATGGAGAATCTCAAACTTTTGGAATAGTTCCAAGGTGTAGAAGAGAAGACCGAACATCTATTTTTACTGAAAAATTCAAAGATTTCAAGTTCCAACTATTTGAATCAAATGCTAGAAGAACATATGAAATTCCATTGCTTCCAAGCTTAGAAAATTCAGTTGTAAGCTTAATTCCACTTCCTCCAATTGTTGAATTTGTACCATTAGCCGATATTAACAATAGAATTAAGATTAAGTTCCAAGAATCGGCTGCTTCTGGATTTACAAAAGTCCAAGTTGATGCGGCAGTTAAAATATTAAATGACCAAACATTTAAACAAATTCAAACTAACTCTAATAATGTAGCTAAAGAAGAGGGTGTTATTTTTTATAAAGAAGAGGTTGATCAAGGTATAACTTTACTAGCTCGTTCTGAAGGCGACATAAAGGAAATTTATGCCTTTAAATTAGACAGAGTTCCGACTTCCCTACAAGACCTCATAGACAATGGCGAAAGGTTTATTCTTGATTACAAGAGCGGCAAAACTGCTTACTTTAGTAATGTTTTACCAAACGAAAAATACTACTACACATTTGTTTCTAGAGATGTGACGGGTCTTTTCTCTACAGCAACAGAAACTTTCCAAGTAGAAATAGTTGAAGACTCTGGTTATATCTATACAAAAATTGATCTTTATGATTATGTTACAAAGGAAATAAAAGTAACAACAAAAGAGTTCCAAAAACTACTTAAGATAAAGCCAAGCTTTAAACAAATGCTACCAAATGAAACAGAAGATGGAAAACAAAAGCTTTATCTTGGAACGGATGAATTATATTCTAAAAAGAATTTCGATGGCAAGTCAGACACCCAACCACCAAGATTTAAAATTAGAATCAAATCAAAGAAAACAAATAGAGTGTTCGATATCAATCTAAAATACTCACAAGACATTAAAGAAATTACTTCTAAGAAGTTGATTGAGCAATTGAAAAAAGTTTCTGAACTAGTAGACCAGAAAAAGGTTAAAAAGAATAATTAAGTTATAAACTACTATTTATGTAGTAGAGGAGAAAATAGATGGCATTTTTAGATAATTCGGGCGACATACTACTTGACGCCGTTTTAACAGACGAAGGAAGAAAGCGTTTAGCTGCTGGAACATTCAGACCAGTTAAATTTGCTTTAGGCGACGATGAAATCAACTACGGTCTTTACGACAAAACAAACCCAAGTGGTTCTGCTTATTTCGACTTAAGCATCTTGGGCCTTCCAGTTGAGATAGCTCATACAAATGCCGCTGTTTCACTCAAGACAAAGTTGTTTACTCTTGCTAGCCAAAATGGCGATCCAAGTCTCCTCTATCTACCAGAAATCAAACTAGATACCACAAGCTTTGGTCTTAGTTTTGCTTCAGGTCGTAGCGCATTTGCTCTTATTGCCGACGATGTAACCTATGATGCCCTAACCAGCAACAGTTCAAACGCTCTTGCTGCTGGCTTTATGGACGCTAGAACAGCAGACAATGCTGTCAACACACTAAGAGTTAGATCGCCAATTGGTCTTGATAATGCCGCAGCAGGCGACCCAGTAACAGAAACTTTAGATCCATCCCTAGACGAGACTCAATATTCTGTTGTTGTTGATGACAGACTGATGAAATTAGTAGTCCCAGGAACCGTAGTTGGCGGTGGAACTTCAACAAACACCCTAACTCTAGGAGGCTCTTCTATTGCCACACCAGCAGCTAGATCTAATGTCTTCTCAGGTGACGACAATCTCAGAGTTTATGATGTTTCAACAAGTACAGAGCCTTCTTTGTTTGTTCCAAAATCACCAACACCTCCATTCGCAGGTCCAAGCACAAACAATGTTTTAGCTTCCTCTTTTGTTGTTAATCAAACAAACCAAGATTACATGTTCACAACATACAAGATTGGAAATGTCGCTAACTATGCCGGAACAGGCGTGACAATGGAAGTGATTTCAACTAGCATGAGAGTCATTGCTAATTCAACTGGGCTCTCACTAAACATTCCAATAGAAGTAATTAGAAAGGTATAAACGGAGATAATTAATGGCTATTTTTAAAACACTAGGTCGAAACGATTCAGTCGCTACAAAGACAAATCTTTATGAACAAATTCCAGTAACAGGAACTATTATCTCTGGTACTTATGGAACATTCCCATCGGAGAGTAACATTAAGTACTTCTCTAGCGGCGATCACATCGATGTTTATGACTATCCATATGCCAGCTCATCTGCCAACTTCATGTTTAGCCTCACTGCTGGTCAATCAGCGGACACTGGAGGAACAGCAGCAACAACCCAACTAGCTCTCAAAAACAACATCTACAGATTGTTTGCTCAACAGTATGTTGGCTACGATTCTAACCAAGATGTTATTCCATTCAATGTTTCCGGTGTTTTAAACCCAGCAAATACTTGGGATCCAGATAAAGTTTCAAATTGTGTTTTCATGGACTTCTCAAGAGTTTTAATGAAAGATGAAATTCAAAAAGGAACCTTTGAAATAACAATTGGACAAGATGCTTATGCGACTCCATTTGCCACTACCGAAACTTTTACTGATTCTTATGCTGTAGCTACAAACCCAGCAACATACAGATCAAATTCTCCAATGGGCGATTATGCCTTCTTGGTTACAGAAGCACAGGCAACTGCTTATGCTACGGCTGGTACAGCGCCTTCTAGTTCGTCTTATGGCTTTGTTTTTTATCAAGCTGGTTTAGTTGTTCTGTTTAATTCATCTGATGTTTTCGGCAATGAACTTACAAGCGGATCAAGCTATGCTACAACAACTGCTTTGACCCCACAACAAGCGGCAGTATCATCAAGCATTAATGACATTACTAATGGCGTAAGAGCCCACATTCAAAATGTCCAATTCAACAACTCTACTGAGCTAAACTCAACTGTTTATTTCTGTAGAGCAAACAATAACGAATTCAACTATAGCTCAAACCCATCGTTCACATCTGCTAGCCAAATTGTTGTTAAATCCAACCCAAGTGATCCATCAACAACTTACATTACTTCTGTTGGTCTTTACAGCGCAGATAATCAACTTCTAGCAGTTGGTAAGCTAAGTGAGCCAATCAAGAAGACTAGCGCATCAGAATTTACTCTAAGAGTAAGATTAGACTACTAAGAAAAATGGCATGTTTAAATTTGAAGAAAACGACATTATTTCAAACACAGTAGTAGCCAATCCAAGGTTTAAATTCAGCTTTTATAATGGTGTTGCTTATGTCAACGAACAAGCCGACAATGGTGTTTATGGAACAGGCTCGATTTATGTTAACGACTTAAATGTTTTAGATCCTTCACTTCATAAAATTTTTACAAATTTGGACTCAAATTATGCCAACACTTCAGATAACTATCCAATAACAAGCTCGGGATTAATTCCATTTGAACTAAAAAGAGACTTTATCAAGAAGAGCGGTAACACCTATAATCCACAATATACAACTGGATTTGGTAGCCCAGCAACTTCTTCTATTGCTAAATTTATTTCACTTAAAAACTCTATGAAGTCAAAAGAAGTTCAATCTTCGGCTTTTAAATTTAGCGAATACATAACTGAAACCTTCAATCCGCCACTACAAGTTCCAAAGACAGCGGTTCTAAACCAAGATCTCACCATCTTTAGCATGGATGACATTTTCTGTGGTTCTTTAATAAATCCAGGCAGCATTGATCTTAAATTCTACAAGGGTGGCTCTCTACTGGCTCAAGCCAAAGACATAAAAAAGAATGGTGAACTTATAGAGCAAACAAACTCTACAATTGGAACTGGTTCTATTGTTGGCTTTGCTCTTTATGAAGAAGGAATAATTGTCCTTACAGACACTTCAAGTTTGGGCGGTGGTCAAGAATACTACCAACAACCAACCGCTTCTGCTGGCACTGCCGTCTTAGACGATCCCAAATGGATTCACTTTGGTTCTTACATCGATGTTGAAGGCGGGGTGGGAACAGCCATTACAGGCTCATCCTACACAATGGAGTTAGAGGGAACAAAGACAAAACAAACCATTACTCTTATGGCTTATGCTCCCAAAAATAAATTAAATTGGAGCAACAACCCAACCTTCTTGGATGCTAGCACAAAAGCAAATTACATTAACAATACCTCTTCTTTCTATTATGAAGAAAGTCCCAATGTCTTAGTTAAGAATGTTGTTTCAAGTTCTTTTTCGCATTATTCAGCTAGCTTTGTTCCTACAACCTACATTAGAACAGTTGGCATTTACGACGAAGACAAAAACCTTATTGCTGTCGCTAAAGTAGCTAATCCAGTTATAAAGACCACTGAACAAGACTACACTTTTAAGTTAAAATTAGACCTATGATTTTAGGACTAGATATCTCAACTTCAATCACGGGATTTGCCCTGATTGACGAAAATTTAAATTTAATTTATACTGACCACATTGATTTAAGAAAAGTCGAAGGCATTTTCAAAAAAGCTAAAAAAGTTCAAGAAGTTTTGTTAGAACTCAAACAAAATTATCCTATAACTGATGTAATAATAGAAATGCCCTTTACTTTCTTTAACTCTGGCGGTTCATCGGCAAAGACTATGGCTATTCTACAGAGATTCAACGGAATGATTAGCTGGATAGTATCCGAGGCTTTCTCTAGAGACCCAGATTACATTGGAGCCTCTGAAGCAAGAAAGATTTGCTCTGTTAAAATAAATCGCGGCGAGAACACCAAAGAAGTCGTGCTTAAAGCTGTGCTTGACCTTTACCCCAATTTTGAGGTAGAATGGACGAAACAAAGAAACCCAAAGCCGGGATACCATGACCGTGCTGATGGCGTCATTCTAGCTAGAGCAGGGGCTATTCAATGTCAGACACAAAGAAACTAAACATTTTAAAAGAAGTTCTAGGTTCTCCAACAAAACACGGAAAAGAAAACATTTATTATTGTCCTAAGTGTAAGCATCATAAAAAGAAGATGTCTGTGAACTTGGACAAAAATAAATTTAAATGCTGGGTTTGTGATTTCTCTGGTAATGACATCACTTACCTTATTAAGCGTTATGCTACAAGACCACAAAGAGAAGAGTGGTTTTCTGTTTGCGAAATCTTTGACCATTCAGATTTAGAGGTTCAATTGAACGAAGCTCTAAACCCGCCCTCTTTTGAACCAGAGAAAGAACAAAAAATTGATCTACCAGAAGAATTTACAACTCTTACTTCCATTAAATTAGCTCCAGCATCCCTATCAGCTATCAATTATTTAAGAAGGCGAGACATTGAAAGAGAAGAAATCCTAACTTGGAAGATTGGCTATTGTTCAAGAGGTCTCTATAAGGATAGGATTATCATTCCCTCTTTTGATTCAGATGGAGATGTAAATTACTTTGTTGCTAGGTCTTATTCCAAAGAAGCCTTTCCAAAATACAAGAACCCAACAGCTTCAAAGAAGATTATCTTCAATGAATTATTCCTTGACTTTTCAGTCCCACTTGTTATAGTAGAAGGCATCTTTGACGCTATCAATGCTGGAGGTAATGTGGTTCCTATCTTGGGTTCAACTTTGGACGAATACCATCCTCTCTTTCAGAAGATTATTGAGAATAAAACTCCAGTTTATCTAGGCTTAGATCAAGATGCTCATCTAAAAGAAATTAAAATAGCAGAATCACTAAGGTCTTATGGAATTGATGTTTACAAGATAAACACAAAAGGCTATCAAGACATTGGTGTAATGCCAAGAGACATCTTTCATGAAAGAAAGAAAAAAGCAAAACGGTTTACAGAGACCTCTCTTTTAAATCACGGACTATTATAATGAAATTCGCTCACATAGCAGACACACACATCAAAAATCTTAAATACCACAAAGAATACCGCGATGTGTTTTCACAACTTTATAAAACACTTAGAGACCAAAAGGTTGATTACATTATCCACTGTGGCGACATTGCCCACACCAAAACTCAAATTTCACCTGAGTTTGTTGAACTATGCTCTGAGTTTCTCAAGAACTTAGCTGAAATAGCTCCAACCTACATTATCTTAGGTAATCACGATGGCAATCTACGGAACTCATTCCGTCAAGATGCTATTACTCCTATTGTAGATGCCTTAGACCATCCCAACCTAC
>Ga0208019_1000348_pt1 | contig 25569 bp, 45 predicted proteins | sample CB_VirMetaG_5_FD_184540 | JGI IMG/M metagenome (GOLD analysis project Ga0208019, IMG submission 184540) | Freshwater to marine saline gradient viral communities from Chesapeake Bay - CB_1508_1D Viral MetaG (SPAdes) (version 4) | ecosystem: Environmental > Aquatic > Marine > Coastal | place: USA... | reverse complement strand
ATTGGTATGTATTAAATCAACCTGATGAGGTTATACATGAGTACAATTCTGATTTTTCCAGTTATATAGGAGTTGTGGCTAATATTGGAATTAGAGATGGAATATTATTCTCAAACTTCCAAGCTTTATTTCAAATGGAATCTGGTGAATGGATAAGCTCTTACATAAATGGTAATGAATTATTTAAATATACATCGGATTTCAGATTTAGCTACAGAAACCTACAAGACGAAGATGCCTCAATGATAGGAATAGTGGCAAATGAGTTTGGACCTAAAGGTAATCAGTTTAATACAATCATAGATTTATATGGATGGTTAAGGTATGCTATGAAGGATGTTAATAATGAATATATGTACGACAGTGATAATGAATTTATTGTAACAAAAGGAGATATTATATAATGGGAACAATTAAGTTTAGTTCAGAAGATGTAGAAAAGCTGCTAGATGGTAGGTATCATTCCTTTATCCAAGATATTCATGACACCGTTCATACTATTGGATCACCTCAATCAATAACAGGGGGTAATCCTGTTTTATACACCAATAATGGAGGTATTCCTATAATTACTATAGCTCCTACATATATAACAAGTAGGTGGAATGTTACTGATAATAAGATAGCATTCCCTGATGAGCTAAATACTCCTTACTATGAGGCAGAGATAGGATTTACATTTGATCCTACAGCAGCAAGTGAAGGACTATTTACATTGAGAGTATATATTGATGATGCTACACCTAAATTAATTAGAACAGTAGTGGGTAGTTACAAAAAAGATCCTGAACCACATTCAGTATCAGTGAAATGGTATCTAGGTAATGCTGTAGGATATGATGCTAAAAATGACGGAGTTTATTTTGAATTGGAGTTTGGTGGGGATGGAATATTATACGATAAAACATTAATAATAAAAAGAATATAATGGGATCAGTAGATAAATCAACTCAGGAAGTACAAAGATCACTTGATGAACAATTAGATAATGAACCTTCTGAAATAATAGGATGGGACGATATATCCAATGCAATAATAGCAGCTAGGCTGGACACATCCACTGGACGATTAGACTATGACTATTTTAATGCAGGAGTAAATTTCAATTCAAACGCAAGGTATCCGGATGAACCTGTTGTAATACCTATTCAATTATGGCATAGATTGAAGTACGGGTCAGGTGCAGTATTAAGACCACATTTCCATTGGTTGCAGGAACAGTCAGCAGTGCCTAATTTCATACTCGCTTATAAGAAGACAAGCTATGGAACAGCAACTGTAAAGGAAACTGATTTCACTAATTATACACTAATGAAGTGGGATTCTAACGTATTTACTTATCCGGGAAGTGGAGTGTTTGCCCAAATAACAAAATTTCCTGAAATAGATATATCAGATATGACTATATCCGGGAGTGTAGATATAGTGTTATTTAGGGATTCAGCAGATGCTAGTGGTTTATTTGGGGCTAGTGATCCTGTTGGTACAGATGTTACAGTAAAATACAATGATTCACACGCTCAATTAAATCAAGAAAGAGGTAGTAGACAAGAATATATTAAGTAATGAAATATACAGTAAACTATAATAATCCTATAAGTAAGGTTATTGAAGAAATAAACTCAAAACCTAAATCTGATGAGCCTGTTCTTATTTCATTTGAGAATGGTTATTATAAGATTGGAGATATTGATTTGCCTAATGGAGCAGTTGTTGATTTTAATTATTCTCATATAGAAGCTGTTGGTGATAGTTATTTGTTTAGATTAAATAACAATAAAGTACTAAATTGCTATGTTAAGAAGTCAAAAGAAGGATTAACTATATTTGAATCAATCACAGGAATGTCAAGATTAGATGATGTAAAAATTGAATCTGGTGATATAGCAGTGAAGAGTAATAAAGATACATTATTGCAAATTTTCAATTGCGATGTGGAAGGTGTTGATAAAGCAATTGTAGGCAATGGAGGTGTAATACAATGTACAGAGTCATCAGTAAGTTATAGTAATGTGGGTATTGAATTAGATAATGCAACGTGGTTTGGAGGATCTATCGTGGTAATGTTTAATGGTGTTGTTGTACATCTTAATCAGATTGATGTAAATTCATATGTTATCGTAGACCCGATGTTTATTGATATGAATAAGACTAAAATAGTAAATAAAGATAATGTTAATATTAGAATAGCTTCAACGTTATGAGTGAATTAGAGCCACATCTTAGAGGAGGAGATGTAAACAGGGTTATGATTGAAAATCTTATTAATGAGTTAAGAGAACATAAAAGCTCTAATGAGAAAACGGTTACAATAATGTTCAGTAAGCTTGATAAGATAATCGAACTTCAACATCAGGATAGAGAAAAAATAATAAAAATTGAAAGCGAAAACAATAACCATGAAGAGTATTTGGCTAGATGTGAATCTCTACTTGAACAAGGAGTTAAAGATTATGACATTCAGTTTAAGAGAGTTCATGGAAGAATAGACGAGTTAATAGATAAATTAAAGGTAATATTAGTATTGACAACCAATAAGGGTTTGCTTAGATTGGTGACTATCGGTTTTGTGGTTACAATAATTGCAGGGATAGTATCATTTACAGGGACAATGACAAAGGTTGTGAATATATTTAAACCGAGGGTAGAACAGAGAGGTGAAGAATGAAACATGCAACATTATATAGGGATTACGGACTGAATCAAACATTGGGTCATTTTAACGGATACGATGGATTAAAGCATATATTCTCATGCAAAACATTAGAACTTCCTTGGCTGAATAACAAGGAAAATATATCGTGTATACCGGGTTTCGGATCTAAATATTTAGTGAAAGAATTTATGTCTCCAAGCAAAGGCAAGTGTTATAAGTTCGAATATGTTATTGATAGGAGTTACATTGAGATACATGTAGGTAATTTTGTAGATGACATACTTGGGTGTGTACTTCCGGGAGAGTATTTTATTGACATAGATAATGATGGATTAATGGATGTGTCTTATTCGTCAAGAACGTTATGTAATATGTTTAGAGCAATGGGTGATGAATTTTATTTAACAATCATATAATTATGAACAGGAACATGATAATAGTTGGACATGAGCATATAATGGATGAAGACTGCATTTGTCCAAAGTTTGTAGGATCGAAATTTCTTCAGTCGATGGTAAATAAGGTTACTTGGCCTTTTGTAAGATTGATGCACGTGATTATACCGTTTACAAAGAAAGATGTTCTAAGTAGATATGCATCGTTCATTACAAACGAAAATAAGACTCAGGAAGCTAACTTAAAAGAGTTAGAGTCATATTATGCCAAAGGATCAAAGTTTGTCATTCTTACGGTAAATATGAACGGTATGGGTGCAGGGAAAACGAAGAAGTCATTTGAGGATCAGATAAAAGAAGTTATAAAGATGAAATTAGAAGGACATAACATATTTATGTTCTATCATCTTGATCCAACTGTTGATGATTGCTTAGATTTGCTTTATAAATATGAAAAGCATATAGATGGGTTGAAGGTTTATACATTAATGGGACATTTTCCTGATCATATTAATCTACTGAAGGGATATGAGTGGTGTCAAAAAAATAAAAAGCCTGTTGTTTTTCATACATCTCCAGAATCTCCTGTATATTATAAAGGAAAGAAGTCAGAAATTAAAAAAAGACTAAAACAGGCAAGGTATCCACTGTATGAGGCTCAAAAAACAAAAAGGGATCTGTGTAGAAATTTTACTAATCCAAGATACTACAATGACATATTAGAAATGTTTCCTGAAGTAAATTTCGACTTTGCTCATTTATGTGGAGAGCAGGAGATTGAGAAATATATGAATGGTGAATCATCAATGACTCATTTAATCATAACTTTATGTAAACTACATAAGAATGCATACTTCGATACATCATATTCATTTCATGGTAAAGCAACTCAGGTTTTATTAAAGGAGCTACTTAAAGACAGCAGATTGTGTACTCAGATACTTTATGGGACCGATTATTACATGAATAAGACAGCAGCATCTCAGAGTGATTTTATTGATGATATGATTGATGTTATCGGAGAATCTAATTTTAGTAAAATAGCAATAGAGAACCCAAGTAGGTTTCATAATATATAATTTTCTTTAGGTGCTACTTTCCGTGTATAAGTAGTATTCATGTTTGATGTTAGTCTGTATTCTTAGGAGTACAGACTTTTTTTTTATGAAAAATGTCACAATAGTATTGCATATGAGAAAAATTATGTATATTTGTCACAGAAATAATGCACAAACAATTAAAATATGACACAATTAGCAGATAAAAGAAAAGAACTAGGTCATACTCAGGAGGAGATGGCTGTATTGATGGAAGTTAGCCGTAGGCATATAGCTAGAATGGAATCTGGCGAATCACCTCAGGTGTCGATAAATAAATATAATTCGTTTCTTGAAAAACTTCTTACACAAAAAAGAGCAGATGATCTCAATAGGAAGATAGAAAAGATCGGGGACGATTCTGTGAATATTACTCCTGATTATAATCACAAGACTATACATGTGGCTACAAATTTCAAGTATTTTGAGATAAGGTATAATATCATAGCTAAGAAATGCATTATAGGCAGTATAGGTACTATTGTAGAATCAATTGATGATGTTGTCAGCGAGATAGAAAGAGTTGGTAGGATTGTGCAAATACTAAATTCCTAACTATTTTGATAAGTTTAGTTGCGAATTAAAAACATAAAATTTTGATTACAAGATAACAGTACACAATATGAAAGTAAAAGAATTAATTGAAATATTAAAAAAGTGTGACCAAGAAATGCCTATTGCTACGCATGCAAACAACCATGAATATATGTCTAAAACCGATATAGATTCACATGGTAAATGTAGGGTAGCACTTTTGAAAAGCTATGGAGGAGACCATGTAATAATTGGAAACTTTTCAAGGAAAGAATTAAATAAACCAAATTGGTATATAGAGAAAGTTCTTGACGGGGGTGATGATTTACCTGATGATTGGCGGTGACGTTTAGTGTTTGGGTAGTTGGGATTAGAATTATAAAACTTTAAATTACAACAAAATGGACATAAAAGGACATATGATGCAAAACGAAGATGCGCAATGCTCTACACATGGTGTTAGTGGGAATTATTCCTATGATAACCGATACTTGCATAGGTTTATTAAAATGAATACCGCACCGCTGTTAATGAGTGCGAAAGTATTTCCGAATATTAAAGAAATAACCGAGAGTATGGGAGCGTTTGTGGCAATACAAAATCACTTAATTGATAAATATATAGGCCGAACGGATGAAGTTGATGTATATGTAGTAGGTGACGGACATAGTCCACGTACAGGAGCATTGATAGCTTGTCTTACCAGATGGAATGTTAAAAGTATAGACCCACTAATGCGTGGGAAGCAATGGAATATTAAACGCTTAGAAACGTACAAAAGCAAGGCTGAGGAATTAAGATTTGAAGGTAAAAATAATAGTGCTGTGGTTGTTTGTGTGCACTCCCATGCTAAAATAAGCGACTGCCTTAAAATGTTGCACGGATATTCGGAAATTCATTTGGTTAATATACCCTGCTGTTTTAAAGCCGACATAGATAAAAACCCTAATGTAAGTTATACCGATATTGGCATACAAAGCGAGAAACAACAAGTTGACATATACTTTAATTGTCACTAACGTTTGGTTGTATGGGTAGTGTGTTCCCCCAAATAACGCACAAACTTAATGCGTAGTAATAACTTAACAAATATTGAGCGATGGAAATCACTAAAGAACAGATTAAAAGATTAGCAAATGCCGTAAAAGCAATGCAAGAAGAAACCCTTATTGATGATGATGTAAGTGGAGGATATCAACCAGACCCATTTAAAGATGCTTATGCTGAAATATACACAGTTATTGATGAGTGCGAGCGTGGGCTAAATGTTAATGCGGGCGAAAACACATTACCTATACAACGTGTTAGCGTTAACGAAGCGGATTATTGCAAAAATTGCAGCTTAACAACTAAAGCACCCGATAAAGATAAACTTAAGATAGTTGATTCAAATGGTAGCGAAGTGGCGGTTTGCAAACACACCAGATCTTGCCTATTTAAAGGAAGTTTAAAGTATTGCAGAACTAACAACAAAGAATGCGAACATAGCATTTTGCAAACTGAACGCTAATGTGTTTGTTGTATGGGTAGTGTGTCCCATAAATAACGCACAAATTTTGAACGGAGTAAATAACTTTAAATAACCGAGCGATGGAAGAAAGATTGTTAGAAGCACTTAAAAATGTAATGAACATAGTAAACGAAAGCACAGGTGTTGCAGGATACCACCTAAATGGTGAAATTGCCGAATGGGATAGATTTGAAGAAATAATAGATGCAGATAGCTTAATTGCTGAGTGCGAAGGTAAAACGCATAATGCGAGCACAAACACATTACCTATACAACGTGTTACCGCCAGTACTTTACCAAGAACCGAAAAGATTAAAAAGGTGATAAGTACATGGTATTACACACGTAACAGAGAAATACTTAATGATGAGTTTTTAAATGAGCTTGCAAGTTCAATAGATATTGCCCTTACTTAGTATTGGCGGTAACGTTTGAGGCTATGAGTAGTAATTTTTACGTATTAAAAGAACGAAACTAATGGATAAGATACAACAAGAAATAGATTATATGAAGAAGTATATAAACGCTATGAAAAAGCACGATACTTCTGGAGACTGTGACAATTTGCTAATACACTTAAATAACATACAGGAGCAAGTAAAAATTATTACTTATGAGCCTGTGTTAGCAACTGGGCTTACTAATGAGCAAATACTTGATGAAGCAGCAAGAAGGGAAGCAAATATTTCCTTGCAGTACGAAGATTACAGCCTAGAAACTTGGACAGTTGCAACAAAGCTATTGCCTCACAGAAAAGCTTATTTGCTTGACGATGGTAGTATAAGGAAGTTTAGGATAGAATATGAGATGTAGCCTTGTTGCTAACGGTAGAGTATAAAAAGCGTTGAACACTAACTTAATTAGAAGAGATAAAATGACAAATACAGCACAAAGTAACAACGAAGCCAGAGACAATGATTTTTATACATTGTTAGCTGCTGGCGTTAAATACAAACGATACCCGATAGTATGCACAACGCCCTACGAATTTGAGGGTAGAGTGTTTGCAAAAGGTGAAATTAGTGACCAATGCTGGGGACGTAATATACCTGACGGATGGAGTAGGGCGACTGCACAAGATATAAAAAGTTGGTACGAGCGACAAAACGCTTGCAGTTAACGTTGAGTATATGATTTCGGTGGCGATTGATTGCAGAACTTTTCGTTAACCGACAAACTTACAAGACTGCACAGTGGTTAAAACTAAGCACTATAACGCCACTGAATTATATACATTGTTATGGTGCGTTTTAAGCGATGGATTTATCAAAATTTAAACTTAACGTAGAGCCAGAAAAAAAAGAGATTGAAGGCGAATTAATAGAGTGTCCAAACTGTAATCACATTTTTGATAGCGCGGAAACTTTCCAATGGCTTCCAGATGAATTGGGACATCCAACTGTAGAATACCTTAGTTGCCCACGTTGTAATGTTGCTACTCTGCCGATATTTAGTTGCAGCATGTGTCCAAGTGAAAATAAATGTACATTAGAGGAAGAATGTGGCGCAACATTACATTATCCATACGATGATTGGAAAGTTGTGGATAATGCACCATGACGTTGAGAATATGGCAAGTAGTCGAACACGAATGATGAATAAAGAGATAATATTTAATAAAAAGCAGATAGTTTCTAAAAAGCCTGACACGGCTATTTGCTATATACATTGTTAGGCAACGTTTATTATGATTACAGACAGATATATTGAAAATAACGGTAAACAAATAAAAAAGGTGCAATTACTTTACGTTGACGGTAACGAAAAATTGTGTGATGGATGTGATACCATGAAAAAATGTGCATCAATTAAAGATATTAGTGGTAATGTTATGGTGATATGTAAAGATTGCTTAACTGAAATAATTGAGCAGTTCTAAATGTTGCCTAACGGCTCTAATATGAAATCGGTGGGGATTTGAGCCACCTACCAACCGAATAGAAATAAAGTTAAACCAAGGCAGAAAGGGTAAATTAAGCACTATAACCCCACTGTTTTATATTTATTGTTATAAAACGTTTATTATGAGTGATTGGAAAGAAGTTTTTAAAAGGCAAGTTACTACCGTTAGAGGAATGCGTAGAATATTTAAAGATGATACTGATAAACAGAAAGTATTAACTAGGAGTGATGCTGTTGCAATATGTGAAATAGCAATAATACAGACATATAAAAGATTAATTAACAAAACCGACAATGAAGTAATCAAAAAGGAGTTGGAAAACTTCATGAATGAAGACATTAGTGCTTTAGGTATGTAATGTTTTATAACTATTATATATTAATAATATCAATAAAATAAATACTTAGACTATGAAATTATACGAAATTTGTGAGAGAAAATTGTATTATTTTGGATATGCAAAAAACACAATAAAAACCTATCTCGGATTCATTGATGAGAAGATTGCAGGACATAAATCTTCAAAAACAACCGAAATTTATACACATGTAAGCAATAATTTAATTCAACAAGTAAATTCACCAATTTAATAAATATCAAACATGAAAATCAAATCTATTAAAATTTCAAATTTCAAAGGGTTAAAAAGATTTCACACTTCATTTAACCAAGTAACTAACATTGTCGGAACCAATGGAGTTGGAAAGAGTACAATCATGGATGCTTTTCTGTGGTGTTTAACCGGCAAGAACTCTGAAGGTAAGGAGGAGTTTAAGATAACGCCCCAAGATGAGAAAGGCAATAATATCGAAAACTTGGAAAATGATGTCACTGTAGTTGTAGATGATATTCCTTACCGTACTGTAAGGACAGAGAAGTGGACTAAAAGGAGAGGGGAATCATTTAAGTCATTAACAGGGTATGAATATGAATATCTTATTGACGGAGTTCCTAAGAGTAAGTCTGATTACAGATCTACATTATCTACAGTGTTGAATCCTGATAATTTCCAACTGTTAAGTAATCCTTTACACTTCGCTAAAATGCATTGGAAGGATCAGAGGAGTGCTCTTGTTGGTATTGCTAATATTAAATCCGACACAGAGATTGCTAAGGAGTTGGTAAGTGAGAGTAAGTTCATGAATCAAGTTTTATGGCTTATAAGCAAGGGTATGTCCATAGAGGATCAAAAGCTTAAGCTTCAAAGGCAGATTAAGGAATTAGAAAAAAAACCTGATGATATTAGAACTCGTATAGATCAGAATGAAAGGATGAAACCGGATCCTATCAATGTTACTGAGATAAATTCTAATATTGTTAAATTAGAACAGGAGTTGAAAAGCATAGAGGATGCAGGTAAAAGTATTTTTGCTGAGTATTCTCAGCAGAGAGAAGAAAATCAAAAAAAGAAAGACCAACTTACTCAGTTAAATACAAAGTTATTTTCTGTAGAAAGATGTATAAGAGAGAATTTTGACACATCCAATCTTCCCCTAATAAAGAAAAGATCTAAATTATCTCAGACAAAGACTCAGACTGATATATTGATAAATGAGATTAGAGATCAAAAGGTTAATTTGAAATCTAAACTATCAACGTTAAAATCAGAATATGATACTGCTGTTAAATTATGGGATGAAAACGAGGCATCAGAGTTTAAGCTTGATGAAAAAGAAACGATATGTCCAACATGTAAAAGACAGTATGATGATTCAGATAGTATAAGGGTCACTATGGAAGAGAACTTTAATGAGAATAAGGCTAAGAGAAGATCTCAGATTACAGAAATGGGATCGAAAGCAAAGTTAGGCATAGAGTCAATAGAGAACCAGATTAAGGAGGCAGAGGATAGGATCCCTAAACTTGAATCAAAACTTCTCAATCTTCAAAATGAGATTGAAGAGATAGAAATACCGACTCAGGAAAGCATTGATTTTGGAAAGTATCCTGATTGGGTTGGCATAAAAGAACAGATTGAAAAGATTGAGAACTCAATAATTGAGCCTGAGCTAAAAACAGATCAAGATACAGAAAATCGCAAAAGTGAAATTAAGGCACAAATAAGCGACTTTCAGAAGTCACTTGGTGTGATTGGTCAGATAGAGAAGTACGATGCAGATAACAACGCTCTAAAAAAGGAATTGGCGGATATTTCAAGTCAGGTTGTTTCTATAGAAGGAGAGATTGATGCTATTCAGAAATTTCAGAGACGTAAAATGTCTATTGTGGAGGAGTCTGTTAACTCTATGTTTGAGGTTGCTAAGTTCCGACTTTGGGAAGAGCATATCAACGGAAACGATAAGGAGACTTGTGTTCTTCTTTATAACGGAGTTCCTTTCTCTGATGCTTCTACGGCACAAAAGACTATGGTTGGATTGGATATTATTAAAACATTCCAGAAGCACTATGGAGTAGAATTGCCTCTGTTTATAGACAACAGGGAGAGTATCGTTCAGATACCGGATATGCCTAATCAGATCATTAATATGATCGTTGATAAGAATGTTGAAACGTTAACTGTTGAGTAATTAACCGCAGGGGCTTCGGCTCCTGCATAATCTAAATTAAAATGTACATCGTAAAAAACAAAGCAGAATTAGAGAAGTGTGAAAGATTTTATGACATGCTTCATGAAGAGTTGAAAACCAGAGTAGAAAGTGTTTTTATTGATGCAAATATGAAGGTGTGTATCAAATGTGAAAGCATTTGTGAGTTGCCATTGACGGAAATTCCTCATGAAATTGAAATTGATTGGGAGTTTAGCACAAGGGGCTTAAAAGTAATGTATTCAGACTTTTATATAGTGGTAGGTAGTGGTAATTGGGAAAAAACTAAATTAATTTTCCCAAAATAATTTGCGCATTTAAAAAATAGTTTATAGGTTTGCAATGTACGGTAATTGACAGTTATCGGTAAAAAGAACAAAGAAATGATAAAGAATAAAGAAAATACTTCTAATATTAAACCAACGGCCGGGTTCTCTTTGTACCCAACTGTCACCGTTGGTTTTTTTTATGCTCATTCCGGACAAGCGAGTTCGGGGTGGGCATTTTTTATTTACATAGGTTGTTCTTGCCCCGACACAACCGATTCTGATTATATCGAGAATAAAACAAAATCGGGATGTCACAACGACTTAAATCCTACAAAGAGCATGAAACGTATCCCTTTTACGACATGCGACCTTCAAATTGAACCTATTTTGGATTTACGACCTGAGAGAGCTATTTATAGCCACTGTTTACAGTAGGGGTACAGGAAGGCTATCACCACGTAGCCGTTTGCGATTGTGATTTTAGTTTCTTAATATATTTTCTTCAATTGTCTTAATAGGTATTTGAAGGGATATAAAAAGGTGTGGTGCATCTAAGATCGAAATTTAGATATAAAAATTAAAAACTAATTATGAAAAAATTAGGATTATTAAAATCAGGAATATTCTACAAATTGATCGAGTCAGATAACTTTGAATCGGAAGTTAATAGAAATAAGATGTTAAATTCGGAACTTAAAGTCTTGGCAGCATCTGAAAAGGTAAAGAAGGAATCTCTCAAAAAATATTTCTCAAAGAATGTAAAAGAGTTTTGTGGATGGTATCAATTATCTCCATCAAATGTAGATAAAGTGGTTAATGTAATCAATGGTATTGAGAAGTCAGTTCGCAAGAAGAAGAATAGAAATAGGCCCAGAAAGAAAAGAAAATTTTAATAATTCCTCAGTCTACTTGGAATATAGATATAACTAATAATAATTAACACTTAAAAACATAATTATGATATTAACAAAAAAGATAGAAAAAGCAATTTATAAGAAAGCACCTTCAACAAGTGACCCAAAGAGGTTTATTAAATGTTGTTTAATGCTTGTAGAATTATATGATGAGTGTAGATATACAGAAGATGAAGTAATTGAAAGGCTTTGTCGTTAATACATTACAATAAATAAGCATTTAATAATTAATACTTAAAAACACAATTATGGAAAAGTTCAAATACAGAATTGAAAGAGATAAGGAGAAAGTTCATGAAACAGATAAGATTTACCTTCTTTTAGGAGATGATCAATTTAGAATAACCAAAGATGATTTTGGTGGGTTTCAGATTCAAAAATGCAATTTTGGTAAAGGGTCTAGTAGGATTCAGATTGAGCCTAATGTTTCAAATGAAATAGTAATTAAGTAATGCGAATGCGGCCACAAGCAAGGATTTAAAAGTAATCACTAATAGTAAACAAGCATGAAAAATATCGGAAAAGTAACAGCGACATTTGAAAATGGAGACATCTTGGAATTTGAAGGAAATATGAGTACTCCTGAAATAGAAAACGGATCGAAATTAGAGGGATGTTGTACAGCCACATTCACCATTTCTATAGAAGATCCAATTTTAAGATTTGTCAAAAAAACAGATGATAATGCTAGAATGTTATTTAGTTCTCAGTGTATCTCACTAGATATAGTTGACGGACACGACTTCCGTATGTGGAAGTATCTTAAGGATAAGCATGGATTGGATACCAATTATATAGATAGACAGGTTATAATAAAACATGCTATGGTTGGATCTTCTTTTCAGTAATCACTAAAAACTAAAATAGAAATGAAAGTAAACATTAAATTCACAAACAAAAAGGCAGCATTGCCATTTAAGAAGCATAACTCAGACCTATGCTATGATTTGTATGCAACAAGTAAAAAAGACCTCGGAAACGGCTACTATGAGTACGGAACAGGTATATCTCTTCAGTTAGTTGGAGGTGTTGATTCTCTTAACTATGGATTTGAGATAAAGCCGAGATCTAGTGTCTGGAAAACAGGTATGAGATTAACCAATTGTACAGGTGTAATTGATAGAGACTACACAGGTGAGATTAAGGCTGTGTTTTTTGATGAGTGTTCTGAACTTCCTAATTACGAGATAGGAGATAGAATTTGCCAGATTAGTCTCGTGTGTACAAAACCGCTATGCTTCGAGGTGGTAGATAAGTTAGAAGAAACGGAGAGAGGATCAGGAGGATATGGAAGTACAGGAAGATAGAATGAAATTAAAAAAGAAAATAGACAGAGATGTAAACGTACTGATGATATTTCTGTTTGTAATGATGTTGTTATCGGTACTCTTAGAAAACTCATAAAATATGAAAACGGAAGTATTGCAAGATAGTATTCTGCATTGCAGGACAAATCAGGGAGAGTTGGCAAAGTACAGTATTAAGGTTGTAAAACCTATAGATAATCCAGAAATGGATGTTACTGTAATAATTAACAAGAAAGTGCTTACACAACAGTACGAGATAGCAAAAAGGAATGATTGGAAAATAGTTAAGACATTTAAGGAGTACCTCCTTATCTCTCAAACTATGTCAATGAAGTTGGAGACATTCGGTATTATTACTGAGATAATAGATGGAACAATAGGAAATAAATTGATATAAAACAGAAGTTATGACACAACAAATTCAGAAAAAGAAAGATCCCACTATAGAAAGCTTAGTGAGGAACTTAGTATCAAAGAGAATAGAGATTGGAGCTATTGATCTTCCAGATAACTATTCTTACGAGAATGCTATAAGCACGGCCTATATGGTTATCGGTGAAACAAAGGGAAGTAAGGCACAAAACAAACCTGCAACTGAGATATGTACTAAAGAGTCTATTGTGATGAGTATGTATCGCATGGTCACTGAGGGTCTTAATCCTTTCAAAAATCAGTGTGCATTTATAGTTCGCGGTAATAAACTTACTTATCAAAGAGAGTATCAGGGTTCAATTGCCTTGGCAAAAAGATTTTCAGGTGTTAAAAGAGTTGATGCACAAGTAGTGTATTCCGAAGATGAGGTTGATTACCAGATAGAGAATGGTATTCTTAAGGTTGCATCTCATAAAAGAGGTTCGAAGAGAAGCTTCGATGACATAGTAGGTGCGTACTGTGTCATAACTGAGGCAGATGGAACTTTGGTTGCTGAGGAAATGACAATGGATCAAATTAAAAAAGCATGGGAACAGGGAGATATGAACGGGGCCAGTCCTGCTCATAAAAACTTTAAGGATCAAATGTGTTTAAAGACTGTAATAAACAGGGCGTGTAAGCCATATATTAATCAGTCCGATGATTCAGCCATAATGGGAGGCGAAAGTGCTGAAAATGGCATCGAAAATAGTCCTGAAGAGATTGAGACGATGCAGATTAATGTAGAAGCTGTAAGTGTAGAAGAGGAAGAGTCTGTTGACATAAAGACTCCCGAACCTGTAGATGTAAAAGAAGAAAACACATCATCTTCAAAAAGAGGATTTTAAAATCTCAGCCACATGTGATTAAGTTCATGTGTGGCTTTTAAAAACTATAACTTATGAAATTTAAAACTATTAGCACCGGATCAGAAGGTAATATGTATTATCTGAAAGATTCTAAAGGAAAGACATTAATACTGGAAGCAGGATTGGGTAAGAGGGATTTGCTGTCGGGTATGGATCATGACATATCAGGAGTATGCGGGTGTTTACTGTCGCATGAGCACGTTGATCATTCCAAAGGAGCAAAGTATCTGGAAAGTATGGGGGTATCCATAATAACTTCACCCGGAACGATGGATGCTTTGAATTTAGGAGCAGCATATAATAAAATGCTAAGACACGGAGAGCAGTTTTTGGTCGGGCCATATTGGGTTCTTCCATTCAACACTCACCACAATTGCGAGGAGCCATTAGGATTCGTTATACAACATAATGAAATGGGAGTAATGGTATTTGCTACTGATACATCGGATATAACACAAAAATTCCCTGTTGTTAATCATTGGTTAATTGAGGCTAATTATAGTGAAACGATGCTGTCTGATCACTTAGAAAGCGGTTTAATATCTGCTCCTCAATATCAGAAAACCAAGACTCATTTATCCATAGAAAAGGCTGCGAATACAGTTATATCAAATGGAATGGATGAGGTTAAAAATGTGATACTATGCCATACTTCTCTTAAAAACTCAAATGAGAATTATTTTGAGAAATATTTTGCAAGAAAGACCGGTATTCTACCGGTAATTGCTCAACCTAATTTAGTGATGGATTTATGAAAGAGTTATATGAATTAAAATTGCATGAGACATGTCAGGAGTCTGGTGTTCATGTGTTGAGAGTTCCCGGAGGATGGATATATACTACAAACACTTATAGATCAACATTCGTTCCATTCAGTAATGAATTTAAGCCAAAGGAACCTGTTCAGAAAAGGATAGAAATATCCAAGGAAGATCGAATGAGTAATTTTTACAATGCCGTAGCAGTGCATGGTAAGTCTCAGAATATGTCGAAAGATGAAATGAGAAAATTTTACGACTATTGGAGTGAAAGCGGTGAAAATGAAAAAAAGATGAGGTTTGAAAAAGAGAAGACGTTCGACATAAAAAAGAGAATTGTAAGGTGGATGCAAAATGTAAACAATAACAATAACGCATCACAGAGCGAGCAACCTAGAAATTTGATGAGATGATGGAAGATATGGGTAAATTGCCTCCACAGGCAGTAGATATAGAAATGGCAGTTCTCGGAGAATTAATGATTGATAAAGATGCTATAGACTTGGTATCTGAACTACTCCATCATGAAATATTCTACAAAGAAGAGAATAGGTTGGTATGTAAAGCTATATTAAAGCTTGCAAAAGAAAATGAAGGTATAGATATGCTTACTGTATCAGAGAAGCTTATGTCAATGAATGCAATAGATAAGGTTGGAGGGCCTGTATATATAGCTAAATTGACAAGTAATGTATCATCTGCAGTTAATATACGTGAGCATGTGTTAATCGTATTGGAAGCCTATAAGAGAAGATCGGTCATAAAGCTTTGTAATGATGTTCTTTCGATGTCATATGATAGGAGTATAGATACAAAAGATGTTATTGATGAAATGCAATCTAAGTCTATAACTATTGGAGAATCTAATATCATAAAGAGGGAGAGGAGTCTTTATGAGTATATGGTAGATTATATTGAATTGTTGTCAAAGGAAGATGAGCCAACATATTACAATAAAACACATCTTAAACATATAAACAATTGCTCAAACGGTTGGGGAGGAGGTACTTTGACAGTGATAGCAGCAAGGCCATCAATGGGTAAGTCTGCATTGGCTGTAGATATTGCAAAAAAGCAAGGCTTATCCGGAATACCTACAGCATTTTTTGCATTAGAGATGAAAGGTAGAGAACTTGCAGTAAGAAGTATTGCTGCCGAGACAGGAATATCAACCAATAATCTTAATAAGGGAGTCAGTGGGATAAAGAATGAAGATTGGAATAAGATTGAAGATATGATGTCCAGATACAAGGAGGTGCCATTCTATATAGATGATGATCCGTTTTGCAATATAGCTTTGTTAAAGGCTAAGATAAGGAGATTGTTCAGAAAGGGATTTAGAAATTTCTACATAGATTATCTCCAATTGATGCAGATTGACAGTCAATGGAGAGGTGATAAAAATGCAGGGTTCGGAGATATAACCAGACAGCTTAAATTATTGGCAATGGAGTTGGATGTATCTATAGTTATACTGTCTCAGGTAAATAGAGGTGTTGAGACTAGAGGAGGTAGTAAGATGCCAAAGCTTGCAGATCTTAGGGATTCAGGAGAAATAGAGCAGAATATTGACAATTGTTTATTTCTTCTCAATTATTTCATACTTGGAATAAAAGAAATTGATTTAAACGGAGAAATTGTAGATGTTACAAATAAGGCTATGATTGATTTTGCAAAGTGCAGAGGTGGCACAACGGGTCAATTTTTAGTAAAAAAATCAAGTAATCAAATGGATTGGGTAGATGAGGATGGTGTTTTGAATAACGATCCTGATGATATGCCATTTTAAGAAAAAAATAATTTATGATAAACAAGACTAAATTAGTTAAATTCCTAGCAACACTGACTATATGTGTTGAGGAAGGAGAGCCGGTATTCGAACAGATAATTGAATCCGAGATAAAAGTACTTGATGCTGTGTATTATCAAATGGAAGAAGCAATATGCGATAGGTATAAAAGTAACTACAAAGTTCAACAAAAGCATCTTAATAAAATGTATGCAAAAAGGTCTAAGGATAGGAATAGAATTAGATTAAGATATGATAAGTTCATAGAGTGTGCCAAGGGCATAACTGATGGCCTTAAAGATGCAAATGACAGTGACAGGGAAGTGTATGAAAATATAACAGACTTGTTTAGGAACTACATAAGTAACATAAAAATAGATTAGAAAAGTTATGGCAAAGAAAAAGAATGAAGGAAAACAGTTCGAAGATGACTTTAAGAAAAGCGTTCCTATGTATGCATTCATATACAGATTTAAGGATGGTACTGCATCATGGAGTGATAATGTGTGTCCGAAATGCAAAACACAGTTAGTTAGTAACACTAGGTTTCAGGCTCAGAACATATGTGATTTTATGGTGTTCAATAATCCACATTTGTATTTCTTGGAATTAAAGAGTACGAAATCAAAATCTCTCCCATTTTCTGCAGTTAGAGAAAATCAGAAAAAAGAACTTACAGAGGCAGGTAGAAGGAAGAATATATCTGCAGGATTAGTTGTTAATTTCCGAGAACTTGATGAGACTTACTATATGAGTATCGAATTGTTCAATGAATGTATGGAGAAATTGACAAGTAAGTCGATCCCTGTAAAAACATTCAGAGAGTACGCTATACTTATAGATCAGGAGCAGAAGCAGGTTCATTGGAGGTATAATATAGATGGCTTCTTTAAGAAAAAAGAGACAGAAGTATCAAATTTATTCTAAAATATTTGGTCAATCCGGAGCGTTTTGTATATTTGAAACTCAAACATCAATAACACTTAAAGATTAAATTTTATGGAAAGTAACAAAATGACAATTCACAGGGCATTGTCTGAGATCAAACTCATTGATGCTAAAATCAAAAGGAAAATCAGAGAAATTCAACCTACTGCTATAAAGCAGGGTGGTAAGATTGTTTCTCACCATATAGGTGAGGATGAATTTAAGGAAAATGCAGTTAGTATGTATCAGTCAATAAATGATTTGATTAACAGAAAACATGCAATAAAATCGGCAATTGTTAAGTCGAATAGTGAAACAGTGGTTATTGTTGGTGGTAAGTCATACACTGTATGCGAAGCAATCAACTTCAAGTATATAATCAACTTCAAGAAAGATCTTTTGAATAAGATCAGGGCAGATAAAACACAAACAGATTCTTCGATTTCCGTAGAAAATGAGAAAATTAAGAATCAGGCTTTCGAAAATGCCAAAATAATGCTTGGGAAGCAGGATGACTCAAAGGTTAAGCCTACGGATAATGATGTTAAAAACATTACTGATCCGTTCATTGAAAGACATGCACTAAGCATAGTTGACCCATTAGACATCAACAAAGTCATTGAAGATATTCAAGAAGGTATAGAGGCATTTGAGTCTGAAGTTGATGCAGTTCTCAGCGAGTCAAACGCGACAACATTAATAGAGATATAACATACATGGTTGATAATGCGAAAAACTTAAATTTAATCCCCTGCTTTGAGGGTAGATAAGCACACTTTACGAGATGCATATAGGTTCGAATCCTATTTCCTCCAATTTGGGGGAGTGGCGTAATTGGTAAACGCACTTGATGGTTGATCAAGCACAAAAAATCTTGGAAAGTTTAAAGTTTAAAGTTCAAAGCTTTAAAGATTAAAATTAAAAGTTCTTTTGCACAAAAGATTAAATACAAAATAGAAAAGGTCTTTCAAACCCCGGAGTTAGTTTTATAAGTGATGATTAATAAACTTAAGTTTTGTCCCGGGCTGCATTATCAACCACATTTCAAAAAAAAAAAAACTTATGAAAACACAAGAGAAATTAGACTTCTCCAAAACCCCAAAGGAGAAAGCCAAGTTGGCAACAGAAAAAATCAGATGGAGACAAAAGTGCAGATCAGTTTATAAAGGATGGACTAAAAGATCTGCCAGTAGATTAATCAATGGAAAAACAAGAATGAATGTCACTGGATGATTTAGTGCTTGTAGGTACTATAATTGCTTGTGTCGTTATAATTACTCTCATTTCATACACGTTGGTTAAAAACAGTGGAAAAGACATTTAATTTCATAATAAACGACAAAGGCATACCAATTTTCCAAGGCTATTTCAATAAATACATGCAGGAAAATAAGATGAAAAAAGGATTTATGAGAATATTCCTTTATGATCCACGGGATAATAATAGTATTGCAGGTTACTATAAGGGTTACTTGATTCCGAGACTTAGACTTGCCTATCAAGAGAATCATTCAAGAATATACCGAGAAAAAGAAATAGAGCATATTATTTGGACTGATCTCGGTCTTTATGATAGATATGATACTGACGAACCAGATGTGTACAAATTAGAGGTGCAGGACATATGGTTGATATGTGAGGAGATAAAACAATTTGCGAGTATTAATCTTAAATATTACATAGAATGACAAAATTGGAAGATTTTTCAATTAGTATGATTGAGTTTATGCCGAAAGGTAGGGTTCACTACAAGGCCATAAAGCTTGATTCTGATGATAGAAGTATAGGAGAAGAGGTGGATAAAAAGTCAGAAAGATTTCCACATCCTGACCTTACTAAGTATTTTGATGGTGCAGATGCGGAGAAAGCTGATGGATTTCTTAAGGATGTTGTAATTGCAGCAATGGGATACCTCAAAGTATTTGAGTTGAAAGACTCTGATCGTATTGGAGATAGTGAAAAGAAAGCATTTCAGAAGCTATCTGTGGTAGAACAACAGTTTTATAAGATGGTAAAGGATTCATTGAAAATTAAGGGCATAAAACTGAATGGTAAGGGTGATAAATCAGGAGTTGTCATCATGTTCAGGTATAACCCAAACGGTCTGAAAAAAGACATTAAGCAAGAGACACCTTCAATAACATTAAAGGCATCGACATATGGCTTTGAAGATGACTTAAGAGATGTTATACGTGAGATAAACAAGGAAGTATGGGAATTTGACGAGAACAAAAAATCTTCATACGAAGCAATGAAAATGAATGAAGAAGAGGAGGGATATAATGTGTAAGAAGGCAAGTATTGTTCAGGCTGTTAAAGTAAAGACTGAAAGTGGCAAGTATGTGACCAGATTCATACGACATCCAAGGGTGACTAATGATTGTACACCGGTTAAACATTACATTCAGCCTCCGGTAAAGAGAGAAAAGTTAGGTCTTACATGATGTATGAATTAGATCATTTAGATTATGACAAAGTGAAAATAGCATGGATAGAGCCTCTTATTATGCCTCAGTTGTTTAGATTTGACAACCGAAAGCTTATTATTAAGAGGCTCTTCCCTGTTATAAGCCCTGATAATGACCAGAAGTATTATCGGTGGATGTGGGAAATAAAACCTCATTGGTGTGAGAACTGTGCTACTCCATTGCAAGGATACTCTGCAGTATATATATCTCACATAAAAACAAGAGGAGCACATACAGAATTAAGATACGATCCTATGAATAGTAATATATTATGCACGGAATGTCACAATAAGTGGGAGTATGGGACTCTTAAAGAAAGGAGATCTATGTATGTGTATTGGAAAAATATATTAAATGAAAACATGTATGAGAAAAAAGAAGATAAAATATTCAGAGCATGAGATCAGAGAAAAGTTGGGTAAGCATTTCGGAGTAGGATTCATGAGATCAATAGGATTCGTATGTAAAAAAATAGGAAACGGATCTTTCAATGTTTATAAAGAGGTTTGCGAATACGGGAAAGTTGTTAAGCTTGAAAAGGTGTCCACATGCGGAAAGGATAAATTTATAAAAGTTGCACTTGAAAACGGATTTGATCCTAAAGAAGTTATGTCCTATGATAATGAGTATTCAGGATTTCGATGGATTTATAAATATATTGAATCAAGAGAGAATTGGTATTTAGATTTAAGTAACGGAATAAATGAGGTATTCACTAATATAAATGCAATCAGAAAATGAAGAAAATAATTGAAATAATAAATATTTACAAGCAAATTAAGAGATTTATTGCTTGGTTGTCGTATCAATACAATAGCATTTGGAACGAAAGATATTACAAGAAGAAATGCAGACAGGCTATAAAATTGGCTAACATGACCGGGAGAGATCATTATGTGGTTACATCAGATAACGGGTTGATGGTGATAAACAAAAGTCATGTTAAAGCATATAACAAAATAATGAAGCACAATAAAATAGATGTAATTAGACTTGATAAAATGTCACTTTACAAAGCAAAAGGACGAGGTTTGTGTCGTGATATTAAATAAATTATTATATTTGTAAAGCAAAGTTTTTTCATGGGTTTTTAAGGTTTAGATAAATGTAAAAAAAGGGCTGCCAAACATGGTTGCCCTTTTTTCGTATATTTGTATATGTAAAACATAATCAATGAGTAGTGGACCAATATATATAGATCTTAGAGGATTAAGGACTTTGAAAGTAGGACTTGATGAAATCGCTGAATGGAAATTTCCGTATGCAGTAAAAGGTACTCTTAATGATATGGCAATGCAGATGAAAGGAAATAGAGGTTCATCAGGAGGCATAGAAAAAAGAGCAAGGAAAGGATTTAAGTATGCAAGAAATAAGACATTTATTCGATCATTAACATGGGCAGAATTGGAAAAGGGAAAGAAAGGAACTAAAGTTGAGTCCATGAGATCGGGAGCCGGAATTGTGGAAATAAATAACAAAAATAGAGCTGCCGAAGGATTAGCCAGACAGCAAACCGCAAGTCCTGTAGAACATGGTTTTACTCCTCTTCCAGAGGCCAGAGTAGGAGGCAATGAATCAAGAAATGTATCTTCTAGTGCTAGACATAAGAGGTTGAATTATGTAGATCTTACAAAATTTAGGCCAAATAAGAGAGTTAGAGGAATGGTTCTTGCACATAAAACAAAGAGACCGATATATTTTGAGAGTAAAAAAGGCAATAGGTTAATAGCTCGTCCAATAGGGAATAAACTAATAGTCAGAGATAGGGAAGAAAATACGATTAAAATACCCATGAAGATTCTGTACTATAGAAACCCTCATAAGACGGCAAGATTAAGCAGGAGAGTTCCATTTGTGGATCAGGCCGGAGATGATGCATTGAAGAATTTTAATAAATATTTTTACAAAAACTTTGATAGATACTTTAAGTAATGAAATGGATAGACAGAATTAATGCAACCGTACTTACAGTAGTTACGGGAGATGATAAAGTATACCGTCCGTTGTTTAGGAACGTAAACAATAATATTCAAGAGGTCGATATGAACGCATCAGTATTCGAATTTAACGATATAGATGGAGCTTATGTAGGAAGAGGAGCTATTGGACCAATCGGTATTCAGTTCGAATTTATCTTCCAAGGAGAAAATCATTTGGAAGTGAGAGATGATTTTTATGAATCAACAAGGAATAGGACAGCTTGGGCAATTTCTCATCCCTATATAGGAACAAAGACAGTGCAGCCTATAAGAATGAGCTATGATAACAGTAGAGATAATGTCTCTGTTATTTCAGGAACTATGTTCGAAACAATACAGGATATATACCCTGCAAATAGTTCTTCTCCAAGGCAGGAATCAGAGATACAGTTGCAGTCATCTATAGATGCAGGTATTACGGCATCAAATAATCTTAATTTGGAAGCAGGAGATATTACGACAGTTGGCAATACAACCGATGATATGTTCAATAAGTTATCTGCAGGTGCAGTTACAGATATAGATAGAGGTAATATCGCTGAGGTAATTGCTAAGACGAATGCAGCACTTACCACAATAGGAACAGATCCCGTTAAATATATGAGCTTGTTGGCAGATACAATAAGAGTTCCTGCAAGATTTCTTGACACAATAAGCAATAGGGTATCTGTATTGGGAGAATCGTATGAAGATTTAGTAGAGTCAATTCAAGGAGCACCATCATTAGGTGAGAAATTTTGGTTCGAAATAGCAGGTGCAATGAATATAGTTGCAATTGGAGAGGCTAATATAATTCCAATAGAGGACATTGCAGAGGCACAGAGAGTAGATATTGGAGAAGGTGATATAGTAACTAGGTCGCAGATAATAACAGCCATAAATGACCTCATAGAGAGGTATAATGCATATATGGAAACAATAGGTGATTTGCAGTCAGATGTTGATAATAAACTCGATTCATATATTCCTGATGACAATAACATAAGAGCATTTCAACAAGCCATATTTACAATAACTGGTAATCTTCTTGCTATTGCTACAGATGCATTACAAGAGCGATTATATACTGTAAAATACGATACTCCGCTAGTTGTTTTGGTTCACAGGCTACTTGGAACAGTAGATGATTTGATAATACAGAGATTCGCAAAGGATAATGGATTGAGTAGGGATGAGGTTTTAGTTGTTCCTGCAGGGAAAACAGTAACTTATTTTGTGTAAAAATGGGAATAGTTGTAAAGAGTGAAGGTAAGGAGTTTAGGCATTGGTCAATGGTTAATATTGACTTAATGCTTGATACCGTAGCATCAACATTCGAGCTTGCAGGATTGAGAGGATCGGCACCTGAATTGTTCGAACCGCTTGGTTATAAAGATGTGGAAATTTGGATTATTGACGAGAATAAGGGCATAAATGAGAAGTTACTGACAGGAACAATAATGAATGTTGGGCTATCTAAAGAGAAAAAGCCAAAATTGGATACCATATCAGGATTTTCGAAACCCGGAATACTGGAACAGTGTGCTATGCCTAAATCATTGTATCCATTACAGTGGAATAATACAAGCATGGCTACCATAGCAAGGGATATTGTTAGGGCTTTTAACCTTACATTGGAAATAGATGAAGGAGCAGTAGACAAGGCAAATGAGAAGTTTGAGAAAGTAGAATGTGATGAGCAAGAATCGGTTAAATCTTTTTTATCAAAAATAGGACAAGAGAAAGGAATTACCGTTGCACATAATAATCTCGGAGATTTATATTTGTATAGAATACTAAATGTTATACCTGCTACTTCAAGAATATCAGAAAATGATTATGTTGTATCATTTTCTACTCAACCGAATGGACAGGGCATGCATTCTGAGGTTACAGTAAGAAGGGATGGTGATATAGATCAGGATGATGTTGAGGGTACCGATTTTTCCCAAAATTTGAATCAAAGCTATACTCTTCAATCTCCATTTGTAAAAAATAAGTTTCTTCCATTTACGAGAATAATGAAAAAAGGAGACCTTGGAAGTATATCTGATTATGCGGAGACATTGCTTGCAAGAGAGGCAGTTAATATGCCTGTTACATTCACAAAGCAAGGATGGGATTTTAATGGACGTATAGTGAGGGCAGGATTCTTTTTAGAATTAGAGGCTCCGAGTATACTTGTTAGGGATACTAAATTTGTGGTAAACTCAATGAATTTTAATAAAGATGCAAAAGGATTGGAAACGTTGACAGCTACATGTATTCTTCCTTGTGCATATACCGGGAAACTTCCGAGTAGTTCACCTTATATAAATGTTTAGATATGTTGAGAAGATTATATGTGATAGGTACCAAGATAGTAAAAGGATTCAGAGAAATTAAAGTCACAAATTCAGGACAGACAAAGGACTGTATTCAAGCCACACCTTATGGGTTCGATTCAAGGCCATTAAGAGGAGGAAAGGCAATATTGGGTATGTCAGATAAGTATTCAGTCATAATGGGGTATATCCAAAGCGCAGTGGAAGATCTTGACGAAGGAGATAGTATTATGTTCAGTAAAGATAGTAGCGGAAATATCGTCACCAAGATTATTGCCAAAGGAGATGGCAAGATAAATATTACCTCAGACGATACTATAGATATCAATAATGGGAACCTAACAATTGAGCCGTAATGAGTGAGTATATTGCTGTAGAAGGATTAACTATAGATCATAGTGCAGGAAGTCCGGTAAGTGGTGGTGTATTCACTATTACGAGTGTGGCATCTTCTGTAGTAGCGGTAGAAGGAAAAGGAATATACACTGTAGAGATAAATTTCACATTCGCAGGTGGGACTCATACAGGTGGTACATCAGGATCGGCAACGGGTGCAGGAAGTGTGACAGCTACAGCAGCTAAGGTAAAATCAGAAGGTGGAGAGGTTATGAGAGTAGGAGATATGGGCGATATGGATGGAACGTATGTTATTCCTCCAAACACACCGGGATCGTTCACAGGTGCTCCTGTAGAGATAACTGATGCTAATCAGGATAAGGTAAAGGCGAAATAATTTAATAGATTTATTTTAGGGCATCAAATTTTGTCATGTAAAAATTATCATTTATGTTTGTAGTGTATAAATGATATTCGTCTTCGACCAATGGAGTATCAAAAAGAAACTTATAGCCTTGTACGGGGATGGAGTCGAAGCCTGAACCGTTACAGGGCTTTTTTTATTTTAAATAATATTATGACCGCTAAAATAGTCAAA
>Ga0208019_1000345_pt1 | contig 25708 bp, 37 predicted proteins | sample CB_VirMetaG_5_FD_184540 | JGI IMG/M metagenome (GOLD analysis project Ga0208019, IMG submission 184540) | Freshwater to marine saline gradient viral communities from Chesapeake Bay - CB_1508_1D Viral MetaG (SPAdes) (version 4) | ecosystem: Environmental > Aquatic > Marine > Coastal | place: USA... | reverse complement strand
CATAAAGGCCGACAACTGGTCGATGTGCGGGAAGATTTTGTTGTACTGGGCCGGTGCTTCTTCAGGGCCAGCACCAAACAGGTAGTAGGAACGCAGTCCTTCGTAGCCTGTCTTACGGTTTTCCAGTGACACCATGCACTTTTGCATAATGTCGATGTAGAAAAACTCACGTTCCAGCGGATTTTGAGGGATTCTCATTTTTTGATCTGCAAATTCTGATGGTCAGCAATGTAGGAGCCGACTTTCGGCCCTGATAGCTTTGCATCTTGTTTAAGCGCCCCGATTCCACTGACATTCTCGCCTGCAACCGGGTTGAGGTTAAACCCAGACAGGTCGCCGGGGCTACCCCAACGTGGCGCAAACGGGTTGTCAGGCTTCTTGTTGGCAAAGCGTGGCGGTTGGGCTTCGCCCTCTCGCACTGACTTCACATCGCTCATATTAAAGTCCATTGCCAATTGCCTTACCGTTTTATCGCTGCCTTTGGTTCGATCACTCATCGTCCCCGGTGGTTGCAAGAAAACCATTGACACGTCGGTGCATCCATGTGGACAGACCGGCTCTTTCGACTCAAAAAACCCGTGCGCCGGGCATTTATAGTCATGCGTCACGCTCATACTAGCCCCTTTCTTTGTCAGTCATCAAGTCTTGGTTTAGAAAAATCGTATTTATTTCGCAAACCGATAGAAATTTTGAATCCGTCGCCGGTTTTTTCAAGGCTCATGGAGCGCCGGTAGACGGGTTTGGCCTTGGGGTGGTAGCCCACAAAGCGGTTGCCCAGAATGTCGATCCTCGGGCCAGCCTCGCCCCTCTCAAGGGCAAGCAGGGCACGGGATAGCTTGCGTTGGCTGGTTTCTGTAAAGGTGTCCTTACGGTCACGCAGTACCGCCTCAAAGTGCCGGTAGTTCATGCAGGCGAACTCGGCAAACATCTTCATGCTAAAGCCTTTTCTGCGGTTTTTCCGCATAGCATCACAGCGCCTAATAATCTCTTCTTTGGTTAGCACCGTATCCATGTCTAAAAACCAAGCGCCTTAAGGTAATTCCCGACCTGTCGTTGGACTTGAGCAACTTCGGCACTTTCTGCTTCGTCGGCGATGGACTTCTGTTCTCGGGTAACTCTGGCGGCAATGAGTCTTGGTTGGACTTGTTCTGCAAAGGCTGCACAGGCCAACGCTGAAGCAATAACCCGATCATCTTTTCCCCTCCCATAAGCGGCAATGGTTCCCTGATCTCTCACAATCCCCTTCATCTCGTCAAGCAGGTCAATGCTTCTGACCATACACATGTTGCGTTCAAAATAGTCTTTGAAGTAGTTAAGCATCCGTTCTTTGCTGCTGTGTGTCGTGACCCATCCAATGCTATTGGACACGTTGCCAAAGGAATCGTTGCGCCGCCATAAATAGTGCTGCATGTTGCCAAGCACGTCATGCAGGCTTTTGCCTTCTTGACCGCCCATGCTGGTGGCTTGGCGCTTCAAGTTACGCATCTCGTTAATCACGGCTTGCCCGGGGCCGTTGACCTCAAGGTTGAGCGTGGAATTGCGGTAGGCACCGGCAAGGTAGCAAATGACCCATGCAAACTGGTAGGTATTGAGTTCGGACGTGCAGAACTCGGCCACCTGATCCAGCCCGTCGGCATAGGCTCGGTAGACTTGGATACAGAAACGGTCAGCCCAGTCGCTACTGCCATAGGCAGGGTCGGCACCAATGACGTAGTAGCCTTGGGCCACCGGCTCTTCCCAGATGGTCATGGTGGACAGTCTGGCATTGCTCTTGAGTAGCTCGGTGTCTTGGAAGTTGGCACCCATGCTGAAGCGGTAATAGCTTGCATCTAAGCGTTTGGCTTCTTTCATTGAGTCGGTGCATCGAGCCGTACTAAAGAAGCTGCTGCCCGTCATCACAAAAGCGTAGTCTTCAGTGGGCGGGAACTCTTGGTACATCAGGCCATCGTCTTTGAGTCCTTCGTGCAGCTTCCAGCGCCACCACGCCATTTGGCGGCTGTTGATCTCAAAGTTGTAAATCTTCTTGATCTCCCGAGTCCATTCCTTTTCTTCGGCAGACAGCTTGCCATCCCAATAGGTGCGGTAAATGTCGCCGTTAGGGTCGGCAGAATAAAGTTGGTTGCGCCACCAGCCGCAGAAGATCGCCCGTTGGGTGCGTGCTTTCTTAGCTGTGACCCACATGTCGTGAAACATGTTGAAGCCACGGGCGGTGGATTCAAACATGTAGTAGCGCAGGGGGTTGGTTTCAGCGAGGGAGGCTAGCAGGGAGGCTAGTCCTTCTTCATCTCCCCAACTTGAAGTCTCTGTCCCATGTAGGAATGTAATTCCTTTACCACGTCCCAGAGTTCCTTTGGATCGTGTGCCTGCAACCTGATAGAACATCCGACTTCGGTTTTTGAGAACCATTTGATTTCGGTTATGAGACATGAGAGGGATTCGGTACTGTTTGGGCAATCCGTCCATGTACATTTGGAGTGTGCTTCGGAACTGCTCACGGTTTTCCTCGGTGTCTGTGGTTAAGGTGCCTTGCATACCGGGATTAAGAAAATGCCAGTACAAGTCCATCGCCAGACTAATCGTCGTGATACCAAGCTGTCTACCCTTGAGAACAATAAAGAAGTGGATGTTGTCTTCTAAGCCTTTGGCCACCTCGTCAATCACATAGGTCTGGGTACCCAGTAGGGTTTCCCCGAGGGTAATCATCCCCTGCTCTTTGGACTCAATCTTTAGGTGTCGGCAGAAATTGTAGAACTTCTGGGTGTCAAACTTCACGGTTTAATCCCATAGAAGTATAGATCGTGGGTCTGGTGCTGCACAAAGAAATGGTGTTTGCTAAACATGGTGGACAAGCTAAAGGCATCCTTAAAGTCATCTTCCGTTAGGTTGCGGTAATACTCGGAAGTCAACGATGTAAAAGGCGAGTCAGCAGGTGTTGTTCTTGGCGTACCATGCTCAGGCCTTCCCGTTGTGGCGCACGACATAAACACCAACCCACCGGGCTTGCACATCCTGTGCATGTTTTCAAACGTCTTTACCCATTCTGGGTTGTGTTCAAAACACTCGCAAGACGCTACGGTATCAAAGCTGTTGCTTGCAAAGTCAAGGTCTTCACCACGGGCCACTAGGTCAACATCTTTACCCTCACCCAAGTCCACCCCAATGTATTGGCAGTCTTCAAAAAACGTGCGGATTGAACCATTGATATTCAAACTGCCAACCTCAAGCACCTTGCAGTCCTTAAAGTTCTGCGGATACTGAAGTCTGCAATAAGCTACAAACTCTGCTTGCTGTGGATGCGCCATTAGGCAGGCCTCCTGTATTGTTTTTTCAATATCTTCAATGTCTCTTGATAGAGGCCATACCACGGGTCATCCGAAGGCTTCCCCGCATACAGACGCATGGTTTCTTCAATCTGGGGCCAATTCCTTTTGAGCGTAAACTTGGCATACTCCTGAGCCAGCTTCGGTATATCTACGCCTGTCGCCACACCCGTATTCCCTCACCCTCCCTGCGGCATATAAACCGACGGTTTAACTTCTTACTCCATCGGTTATTACTGTTGCACAAGGCTTGCAGGCTCAACCCCTCTACCCAAAAACTCTCACCCACCTGCATCTGCTCATACGGGTAGTTATGCCTCACCTTGGGCTGCGGTAACGGTACATCCTTTTCTACCTTATACATCTAGTCCTCCATACACGATGGTTGAACTATAAACGCAAACTATCGCTATGGCAAAAACATAGATTTTCTTTGGGGCGGGGACGGTAGTGGGGCACGCAAACAAGCAAGCCATGTCCCATTCGATTTCCCGACATTGCACGCCGAATTGATAACGAACTAGATCAATGCAAGCCTAGGCGCTCAGGCTTTGCGTAAAGGGTTTGCACTGGCTGGTTGACCCTTGGCTATAACCCCATGTCCCCATCGCCATAGCGGGGCTAAAAAAGGGCTGCAAGGGAAGCGGATGGTTACCCATCTACAAGCATAGCCCCATGATGCTAGACCTTAGCCTATATGCTTATATAACTAAGGTTACCCCTATAGGTAGGACTATAGGCCTAGATTTTACTTATAGGAATATTTTAACTATAGCCTATAGGTTAGAGCAAGCCTATAAAAAAAAAGAATCGCTAAAGGATTGAACTACAGCCTAAACGTACTATCCTATACATTCCTATATCAAACTAATAAGGGGTTCACCATGTCATACACGGTTCAATTGTTTAACGTAGATCAGGCTTATGGCGGTTCAGAAGAAGGCGGTTGGTACTTTACCTATGGCTACCCGGTAGCAGATCAAGAGCTAGGCTTTAAGGTTACCCGGCGCTTTAAGACTTTGGCCAAGGCTAAAGGTTATAGAGCAAGGATTCAATCAAGATTAGACCGATTGAATGAGCAAGGCCCGAGCATGTATAGCGTAGCAAGCCAAGGGGAATATCACGCCTATGTTTGCACTGGCAAGCCCAAGGCTTTCCCCGATTCCAAGCCTTACTATTGTTAAGGGGCTAATCATGCAAGGCTTTCTTTTCTTTCTTGTTGCTTGGCTTACATGGCTAAAAGTCATGGTTTTTCTTTTCCTAGTCTAAAAAGGGGTTCTACTATGTCACTTGATATTGCACAAATCATTACAGATCGAATCATCGCCGAGCTTGAAAAGGGCTCTACCCCTTGGGTTAAACCTTGGAAGAATCTAAGGGGCACTCCGGGCGATGGTATGCCCTACAACCCGGTATCAGGCACCCTTTACCGGGGTATCAACCATTTTTGGCTTTCAATGGCTCAGGGTTCTTATACAAGCCCTTACTGGTTGACCTTTAAGCAAGCCCAAAGCCTAGGGGCTACCGTAAAGGCCGGGTCTAAAGGCTTACCAGTGGTTTACTGGTCAGTAAACAAAAAAGAATCAAAGGATAGTGCCGGGGAAACCGTAACCAGTGCCTATGCGTTTATCAAGCACTACTATGTTTTCAATGTCGAACAATGCGACGATCTAGTCATTCCCGCTATACCCGAGCCGCCTAAGCCCGACTTTGACGCTAACCCGGCTGTTATGGCCATTGTTGACAAACTAGAGTTGAATGGCTTAACGCACGCCGGTAACAGCGCCTTTTATAGGCCTAGCAGGGATGAGATTGTAATGCCCCCAATGGCCGCCTTTAATGATGCGGATGCATACCATGCAACCCTTTTGCATGAAAGCGTACATGCTACCGGGGCGCATCATAGGCTAGACCGGGATTTTAGTAAGGCTAAACGCTTCGGGGATGAAGCATACGCTTTTGAAGAACTAATAGCCGAGCTTGGAGCCGCCATGCTATGCGCTCATGTCGGGGTTAACGGTCAAGGGCTAGACTCTAACCATGTCGCCTATATCGGGAATTGGTTAAAGGTTCTCAAGAATGACAAAAAAGCCATACTGACCGCAGCCGCTAAAGCCCAACAAGCCCTAGACTGGCTTACAGTAGCAAAGCCAGTAGAGGAAACCTTAGCAGCCTAGCCTTTAGCGTATAGCCCCTTTATGGGGGCTATGCGATAAGGGTTAACCTTATCAATTCCTAGTCAATCCTATAAGGGGCTTACCATGCTTTTAATTGATAAAACCTTTGAAATAGTCACTAATGAAAGCGCCGAGCATGGCGATATTGCGGATGCTGGATTCTCGGCCATTGGTGAAAAGTACACGTTTAAAGAATTGGTCTTAATTCTCAAAGGGCTATACATTCACCCATCACAATCCCCGGCTAATCGGTCTAGCCGTGTCTGGTTTACCAGTGAACCCGAGCAAGACTATATGACCGGGGAATATCGCAGTGAGTCAATCCACTTTAGCCCTGACAACCCTAGCCGTAAGGTTAAGTACTGGATTAAGGCTATGCAATTGGCCGGGGTCAAATTGTCCAACCATCACAATCAAGGGGCTTAATCATGCTTAATGCAATTAAGTTTATTTTAGGCGCTGTAGTCTTCTATGGCTCTATTTGGCTTATGTTAACCCTTGGCTCGGTAGCCGGGTTTTAATGACTAATCACTAAACCCTTTATAAGCCCCTTTAGGGGCTTTTTTCTTATGGGCTAGGGCTACCCTATACCCTGAGCATATAAAAGCCTTATAAGGGCTTATAAGGGGCTTTTAGCTAGGCTTTAGCCATTGGCTAGGCCTTGGCCGTCATCATCTGACCCATTTCCACACTATTGCAGCACTGCAAGCCTACCAGCGCCCCTTTGTGGGGGGCTTCTAGGCGTTATGGTCATTTGGTTTTGCTGTGGTCAATTGGATACGGCATAGCAGATTGGACAGTACGTTTACCCGTGCGCACGCCCGTGCCCGGGTTGGATACGGCACCCCAAACTTCCTAATAGGAACCAGAAACTTCCTAATAGTCCCTAATCGGAACCCTTTTGTGCTAGTCCTTTGACCCCATTGGCCCAACGGCCCCAAGGCCCAAAAGGGCCATGCCCCTATAGATAGAAGAATGTAGGTACATCGTAGAACTAAGGTAGACGTATAAAACTGTCGTATATGTTTTTATTTAGGTATAGGTTTGCTTTACGACTACGTTCTTCGTATAGCTACAGTTCTTCTTAGAACCTAGATTCTTCGTATACCTATATTATAAATATAAGAGGGGAAAAAAGATGTTGACAAGCCTATAGAACGTGTATTAGTTTATCAATGAGTCCAGCGGAAGGTGACTTAGGTTTAACGACCAAAAAACATCCGCAGCCGGGGTCAAGATCGCCTTTCATTTTAGGCTCTCACCTTGATGACCCGGCACCCGTTAATCCTAGTCAGTGGAGGCTTTCATGTACGAACTGTTAGACCAGATCAGGCAGCTAGAAATAGAGCTAGCCCAAGCCCTTAACCGTGCCAAAGACAGCGTAGCCTTGCTTGAAGAAGCTGTGCAGAAGCTAAAAGACCATCGGTTAGAGCTTGAGGCGGGGGAAAAAGATGAATGAGGAAAAGTTCACGACTTGGTTGCTTGGCGCTTGCATGGGCGCTCTTACCGTTATTGGTGCTAATCGTTTCCTTGCTGACCCGCAGCTAGTTGACATTGAGGCGGTGAGGGCCGAGGAACTAATCAAGATGTATGAAAGGGGCAAGCAAGACGCTCTCAAGACCAATCCAGTTTCATTTGAATTGGAGCAGACATGTCTGACAATCTGGGCAAACAAGCAGTGAGATGGCGGCTGTGCAAGCGTTGCTGTCAGAAGTACCACTGGGAACCCCGCAAACCCTATTGCAAGAAGTGCAGAAAGCTATTCCTATGACTCCAATCTGTGTGTGTTCCACAACCAACAAGAAGGGCTTAGAGTTGTTCTTCAAAAGCATGTCACTCTACTTGCCTGATGGAGTACCGATATATCTTTCAAGCCCCTCTAAGCCCCGCCTAAGCCCTGCCCCCCTGAAATGGATACCTAACACCTATAAATCGTTCGGGGAGGCTTACAACGCCTGTATGAAGGAGGCGTTTCTTGATGGCCACCAAGAAGTCATCGTAGCTAATGACGACATTGTGCTAGACCCGACCAGCTATAACCTACTCATTGAAGACCGTAAGCAGTTGCAGGCTAAGAATGTAAAGGTAGGCTTCTTGGGTGCTAGAACCAACATGTCGAGCTTGCACATGAACGTGAGGAATAGGCTGACTGAAGACCATTGGAACGGTATGCAGTGGGCCAGTGAGCAGTTGATTATTCAGGTACCTTGGGTTGCGCCCATATTTGCTAGCGTAGGTATTGATGGCTGGCCGGGGTTCCCGCCCTTGAACTGGTACAGCGACAATGTAGCGTGCGATGACATGGCCAAGGACGGCTACATGCACTTTATTAGCCGGTCTTATGTCCACCACGCTTGCTCTCAAACCATTGGCAGAAGCCAAGAAGCCAGTGCCAAGAATCATGCAGACGCAGAGCCGTGGCTAAAACGCAACAGACCACACTTGCACAAACTTTATTTTGCTGTAAACTAGTAAACGTAGTACTTTCCTAATCATCTGAAAGGGGTTCCAAAATGACAGAAGCATCATTCGACTTTAGAAACGTCACTCGCATTGAGATCGGCGAGGTGTTCCGCAGCGAAGACAAGATGAACAGCTACCGTGTCATTCGCATACAGGGCGAACACAAGCAGTGCATCGAGATCACTGTAAACAGCAATGAATACAGTATTCCCGTCATTATAGGGGAGGAATAATCATGTCCGACTTTTCACCAGAAACCAGAGCCAGTGCGATTTGGGCCACTGACGCAGGGCAGATAGCGGCAGGCAAGGCAGGCGAAGTCTTTATGCTCAAGACGGGCCAAAAAGAGCCAGAAGACCTTAGCGACAATGAAGCAGTGCAAATGGGCACGCTACTGCAAGAGCCGATTATGAGGGCCGCAGCAGGGCGTTGGGGGCTTGAGTTCAAACAGGCTGACTATGCCTTAAGGCACCCCAAGCATGACTGGATGGCCAGCCACTTTGACTACATTAGTGCAGACGGTAAAACGCTCTATGAGATCAAAAACTTGGGGGTGCATCAACGCAAGCACTATGGCGATAACGGCACAGAGCAGGTTTCTGACCGCTACAGGGCACAGTGTATGCATGAGCTTGTTGTTCATCAAGTCGAGCGTATCGAGCTTATCGTTCTTTTTGGGGGGCAAGAGCTTTGCAGGTTCCCGCAGACCGTGACGGAGCTAGAGCAAGAAGCGCATATCCGAGCAATGGCTGAGTTCTGGGCACAGTGCCAGACCCGTAGTTTCAACCCGCAGACGATGGCCGACGTAGTGAAGGACGTTTATAAGGTTGATGACGGTAGCTCTATCGTGGCCAACGCCAGCATCGAGCAGGCATGTATTCAGCTACAACAACTCAAGGCCAAGATGAAGGAGTTTGAAGAGGCCGAAGACGGGCTTAAAGAGTTCGTCCAAAGCTGGATGAAGGAAAAAGCCACGGTTACATCGTTTGATGGTTCGGTGCTTTGCACTTGGAAGACGGCCAAGCCCTCTAAGCGGTTTAGTGCCGAGTTATTGAAGTCTGCAATGCCTGACATTTACCACCAGTTTGTTGTTGAAACACCCGGCAGTCGCCGATTCCTAGTCAAGTGAAAGGGGAAGTTATGACAAACGTAGTCAACATGAAACAGGGCGAAGTCTTAGACCCGAAAGTAATCGAGAGCATCGTCATTAACGGCGATTTGAGCAAGCTACAGCCACCGCAGAAAGTTGCGTATTACAACTACAGGTGCCAGCAGGCAGGGCTAGACCCCGCAGCCAAGCCGTTTGATTTGCTCAGACTCAATGGGAAGGAAATTTTATATGCCAACGCACAGTGTACTCAGCAGTTGTGTGCTATCCATAAACTTAGCACCCAAGTCACGCACCGAGAAAAGATGGATGACATATACCTTGTCAGCGTCAGAGTTACGGGGGCTGACGGTAGACTTTCTGAGAACCAAGGGGCAGTGGCAGTTGCACACCTCAAAGGGGACGCCCTCGCCAATGCAGTCCTTAAAGCCACCACGAAAGCGATCAGGCGTGCAGTCCTCGCACACTGTGGCCTCGGGATGCTCGACGAAACCGAAGCCGAAACAATCCCCGGGGCCAGAATGGAACCAGTGGTTTCAATTCAAGAAGAAGCCGCCCCGTCGGTTGCAGCAGTCGTTGAGCAGCCTACCACCGGCATTGCTTTGATGGTGCCCGGGAGTGACGAACCTTATGCCTATTACGAGAACATGGACAAGTGGGCCGATGCCTTTCTAACCATGATCGACAAGATCGCAGCCAATCAAAAGATGGACGCAGGCACGAAGCTGCTCAAAATGAGCGACTTTGAGAAGTGCAACAGCAAGAACGTGCATGAGCTTGCCCGTAACCATGAGGGGCTTTACCAAGTATTTAGCACTGGAATTGGTAGGGCACGGCGCTCAATAGATGAAGAAGCAAAAAAGTAGCCGAGCCAGTCAACGGCACCCGTTTCAGTCAGTCAGAGTTAATCCTACGTTATATGCAAAAGGGCCACACTCTGACTGCGCTGGAGGCGCTTCAAATGATGGGCGTGTTCAGGCTGGCGGCACGCATTGAGGATTTGCGTAAGAAGGGTCACAACATCGTGACAGAAGAAGTACAGGAGGGCGGTAAGTCGTTCGCCCGTTATCATTTGGTGAAAGGAGTTGGACATGGCGTATGAAAGACCACCGGGCACAGGTGCCCTATTCGCACAAAACAAACCTGACGGAAGCAAGGGGCCAGACTGGAAAGGGGAGCTATTGCTTGACCAAGACTACAAGGCAGGCGACACACTTAAGATGGCAGGCTGGATTAAGAGTACCGCCAAAGGGCCGCTAATCAGCATCAAAGAGGACACTTGGAAGCCTGACCCTAACTACAAGCAGAATCGGCAGCCAACGCCTTCCAAGAGCTTTGACGACATTGACGGCGACGTGCCCTTTTAATGTCGAAACTAGCACGCAACAGAGGGGCACAGTACGAGCGAGAGGTTGCCGCAGCCGTCTTTGATGCTTTGGGCATCAGGATCAAGCGCAACCTCAAGCAGTACCAAGAAGCCGACCACGGCGATCTTGAGCTTGGCCCTTTCCTCATTGAGTGCAAGCGCAGACGTAACATAGCCGTGTACGAATGGATGGAACAAGCTGACAAGGCGTGTGACGTAGATCACACCCCAGTCGTAATTTTTAGGGGGGATGGGAAGAAAAGCATGGCCATGTTCCACCTAGAGGATGCATTAAAACTTATGGGGAATGAATTAACCCCACCTGAGCCAGAGCAGGGAGTCCCCGCAAAAGGGACAGATTAGGACGTTGCCGGGGGGCAGCGATTCTGGCACCCCCCACCCAACTTAAAGAGGATGACATGCCACGCAAAAAGAAAGTAGAACCCGAGTTACCAGAGATCAGAGTGCAGGTTGCCACGCCCATGTACGGCGGCCAATGCACGGGGGTCTATGTCCAGTCATTGCTTGAGCTGTCAGGGATGCTCACGTCGCAAAACATACGCCTGACATGCGCCTTCATGTTCAATGAATCGCTTATCACTAGGGCACGCAATAACCTTGCTGACCAGTTCTTGCAGACCGATAACACGCACTTGCTCTTCATCGACGCAGACATGAAGTTCAGAGCCATCGACATTCTCAACATGATTTTGGCCGACAAGGACATTATCGTGGGTATCTGTCCTAAGAAAGAGATCAACTGGAATAGCGTGCGTGAGGCAGCCTTGGCAGGGCAAGAGAACCTTGGCAAGTTCACGGGTAGCTTTGTCGTGAACCTCAAGGAAAACACGGCGCATATCTCGGTGCCGCAGAACCAGCCCTTTGAGATCGCAGCAGGTGGCACGGGCATCATGCTGATTAAGCGCAAGGTCTTTGAGAAGATGAAGAAGAAGGTGCCGTTCTTTAGGAACGACATGAGCCATTTGCCGGGTGGCAAGCCAATCAGCCAATACTTCACTGAGAGCATTTGCCCCAAGACAGGCAGGCTGCTTAGTGAGGATTATCACTTTTGCCACAAGTGGCGGGAACTCAAGGGCAAAGTCTGGGGTGCCCCGTGGGGTAGGATCGGGCACTTTGGCACCTACCTATTTGAAGGTCAACTAATCGAAGAGCCGGGAGTAAGCAATGGAAAACCAAAGTGATGAAGAGCGTTTTATGCACGAAGTACAAAGTGAGCAAGAATGGGTGCATGACATGCTAAATACCCCGTGGGCCGCAGAGATCGGCAAAGACGGAGCCATGATGATTATTGATAAGGATGGCGTACCCGTCTTTAAGATCGACTCCCGTAGCCCTGAGTACGCAGCCCTAGCCGCTGCTGTGATTGTGGAGCATGTAAACAGTGCGTAAAGAGTTTAGCCAAACCCTGCACGACGAGAACGACGCCATAGCAAAGGAGGCCGTGAAAGGCTTTTTAGAGCGCATTTGGGGCTACCCCGTCGAAGAGGGCGGCCAGTACGAGGTTGATCTAGTCATCTACGAAGAAGACAAGATTTGCGGCTATGTCGAGGTGGAGCGTCGGCATAACTGGAGCACCGAAGTCTTCCCGTTCGATACCCTGCATATCCCTGAGCGCAAGCGCAAGTTCTTTACACTCGATCAGCCAAGCCTACTGTTTGCCGTGAGTAAAGATTGCAAGTGGGCGGTGTTTGTGCCGGGGGAGATTGTGACGCAGTGCCCCGTGGAGATGAAAGACAACAAGTTTTGCTTCCAAGAGCCGTTCTTCATCGTGCCCATTGAATACTGCATGTTGGTCGATCTCGAAAAAAAACCCGACGGGTGGGGTAAACACCGCCGGGTCAACCCTGTGACTTCAGGGGGAGGAATGATCTAGCTGCGCTTTGCCGTTCTTTTTGAACGTACAAAAGCCATTTTTGTTGGGGCACCTTTAGCACCGGGTTCCCTCATTCTTTCACCGCTGCCTGCCTTGATGCGCTCACGCTTGGCGTGAATGTTTGCATACAGTCCTCGCTTGCTTTTATCTACCGACATTTCCACCTCCTTAGCGATGCCCTAGCCCTTGTTGCTGGCCCCTTGGCCTTGGCCACCACGCCTCGCATACGGGCACAAAACGACTTCTTACGGCCTTCGTCCTTCTTAGTCTTGGGGTTGGGGGCAGGTGCCTTGAGTTTGCTGCCTGTCTCTCGGTTGTACTTGGCACGACCCTTAGCCGTTAGGCCAGCACCCTGCTTGACGGATTGTTTTTCACCCCGTCCAACAGACAAAGAGACACCCTTCTTGTCAGCCATTACGCCACCAATCCGTCTTCATACTGTGTTTTACCGTCCTTCGTCATTGCCGTCAAGGTCTGCATCTTGAGGTCGTAAGGGTTGTAAGACACATGCACCCACCCGCTATCAGGTATGCCGGGGGTATAAAACTCCAATATCAACTGCGTGAACTTAAGGTTATCCCTAATGTATTCGGCTAGGTCAGCATTGGCCACACCGGGTATTTCTATGTCGGCTGCCATGCCCTTGCAATGGTCTGATCGGGGGCTGCCATTCACCTTGGCATTGACTAGCGGATGCCTGTAACCGCTATTGACCTTCACGCCTTTGCCGTAATGATCTCTTACGGGTTGCAATACTTTCTCGCAAAGAACCTTCAGGTTCTCAAGCTCGGTATCGCCCGGGTAGTTGCCCATGTTGAACCGCAGCGCAGTCTCGCTTTTGGTCATCTCAGCAAAAGTAAAGTTCTTGGTCAGGTTCATTTAAGCGCCTTTTTAAGTTCTTCAGATTTGTCCTTACTGCCCATACTGCTGCCGAAATAGTAGCTTGCTACTTGCGTCACTAGGGCACTCAAAACGCCAAGTATGTAGATCAATATATCTTTGGCTTCTGCGGTGACTTCCACAAATATGATGACCACAAATAGGGCAAACGATAAGCCTGTAACGCAAAGAGCCAGTAGTGGAGTAATAATCTTGTTGAGCAAAGGTGCATATTCAGACATTGCGATCTGAGCTTCTCGCTGTCTGGCTGAGTCCAAGTCCTTTGCATACAGTTCTACCTCCTTTAACTGACCCTCTTGGGCAAGTCGAGCAAGATCAAGTTTTGCCTTGGCAGCGGCCTCGGGGTCAGGCATGACCCTATCAAGTACCTTTTCACCAATGCTGAGAATTGCGTCCAGTCCGATCATGTAGGTTGTCCTTCAGGTATTTTTATGCAGGTTGTTCGATAGGCTGTTACGTTATCGTCAATTTCAAATAACCTTGATATGTCAGAGTTTCGTAGCTCACATACGGTTAGGGTTGTGATCTGCCTGTCCACCACAAAACGACATTCGCCATTCAAAAGGCAGATAAAGGCAACCGCAATAAACACTACTAGCCTCCGTTTGAAATAAGTTGAATTGTCACCCAGAGGATACTAATGACCGCAGCCGCACCTGCAAGGATCAGCCCACCTGCAAAGCAAGCCTCAAAGAAAGCACGTTGGCGTATACGCTGGTCTTGAATAGCTTTGATGCGTTGCTCACGAATCTTGCGTCGGATGCTGTAAAACTCCCGCAGACCGTCCATACCAAGATGGCAAAGGCCACCGTAAAGGAACTGGTGCCGAATGTCTGCTTCCATTTCACGCAGCTTTACCTTGGCGGCGTAGGCATCAAAGGCTTGCTTGGTGTCATCACCAAAGGTTAGCTTCTTAAAAAGCGGTGGTTTCTTTGGCTTATCGGATACTTGCTCAAGTACATCAGCGGCTTGTGCCCAAGCAGACAGTTGGCTCCAAACGTCGGAAACCTCCCTGCCTACTTCGACAGCCTTCTTGATGCCACCCCAAATGGTTGAGATGGTTGCTAATGCCGTAATCGGGTCTATGATTCACCCCCATTGAAACTTAGCCCCTACGTTACTAGCCTATTGTTACAATCCTTCGCCGGGACAAACGTAGACCGTAGCGTTATTGTGAGGTGCAATGCAACGGGCGTAAACCGTCTTGGTGCTACTAACCTGTGGGCCAGTAAATACCTTAGCTTCGTATGGGGCTATTGCCACCACGTTAGCCGCAGAACCATCAGGAATCGTTGCCGTAATCTGGTCAGTATCACCATAGGCTACAAAGACAGGATCGTTCTTGTCAGGATTGATAACCCAAAACTGTTGGCAAGGGCTAACAGCATTGATTGCCACCACATTGCCTTGCGTATTGGCTGTGGCAGCAAATATCCTGACCGTCGGCCCCATTGGTTGAAAGGGGATATTGTTGGCCATTTAGTACCCCTTTTTCTTGAATCCTGTTACACCCGGCATGGTGGGCGACTTCTTCTGGTCAGGTGAGCCAGAAAAGCATTGCATGGCCATAAAGCCGCCTACAGGGTTTGTACGACTAGGCTTGCCCATGCCGTAGGTATCGGCAATGGAGGCTTGGCGAATGGGCTTACCGGCGCTGCCCGTGTTCATAGCAGAGGCGTACACCTCAGTCTTCTTGATGCTTACCTTCATCTTTTTTCCTTTCAATGCTAATGCAAGGGATATACACGCACACGGCAAAAAACGCTGCCATCGCCATTCTCTCGTAAGTAGGCTCTAACATCGTCCATACGGCCAGAGCAAACGACATGACCATCGACAGGATTGTCAACAACCGCATAGAGATAGTCTGCACCGCCACACGGACGATCTTCAACAACATAGCTTCTTCCATCCTCAATCCCCTTCGTCATCGTTATAAAATCCTTTGCCCCATTCATCGTCACTGATCTTTTGCTTGATCTGCTCAAGTTTCAGTGCCCGATCTAGGACTTTTGTTTTGTCAGTCAGGCTTGCAGTAGGGTCGGCCATGACCTCTTTGAGTAACTTGCCGACTGCCTCTTCAAGCTCTGGATTTAGCCCCTTAACCCTCTTCATCGCTCCATTTTTCTCCCAGAGCGTTTATCACGTTTTATGCGTGCCAAGACCTCGCCACCATTGTTGGAGCGCACTGGCATCGGCGCACCCTGCCTCAAGTTGCGGTCAGGGTTACGCATTTCTTCGTAGTTACGCTCTTTTTGTTCGCCCACTTCTACGATTCCTTTCCTCGGCTTTTCGTGCCGTGTTCAAAGCAATGGCAATGGCTTGCTTTTGAGGCTTACCGCTTCTCATTTCTTTACTTATATTACTACTAACCGACTTCTTGCTATATCCTTTTATTAACGACATATCATTTTCCTGTGATTAGTTCTAAGCCGCTTTGTGCTGCGGCACCACCAAGTCGGCCAGCCTCAAACACCAATGCGTTTCTAACCAAGTTTTGAGCCATTGACAGCCTTTGTGCGGCAGCCATAGGCGTAACCAATATTTCTTGCAATTGGCGGGAAATACGGTCTGTAAAAGGCTTGTCAAGAAGCCCTGCCTCGATCATGCGGTCACTAATGTATTTCCACTTCTGGGCTGCGCTCTTCGGGCTTTGAGCAACCATGTCAGCCACTACTTGCGATACGGCTTCGGCAAATCGTTCACGGCCTTGTGGATTGTCCATAATGACTCTAGCCGCCTCGACAAGCTCGTCGTTCTTTTCGGTAGTCACTAAGTCACGGACACGGGATGCGCCTGACTGATCGCCTCTAGTCAGCAGTTCAGCCACACGCTGTCCTTCTTTGCGTGCTGCCTCTGCTTCTTTAGTTAGGGCACCAGCAGCCGTTTCAGCGGTTTTAACCTCAGCCTCACCAGCTTTGCGTGCCTGCTCTTCCAGTGCCCTGCGCTGCCGTTCTACGGCCTTAGCAGAAGCGCCAATTTGTCGTTCTGTGCCAGCAGTAATGTCAGCAAACTCACGCTCGGCTGCGCTAATGGCTTCACCTGCTTTGCGCTCACCAGTACGGGTTAACTCGGATACGGCACGTTCACCTGCACGCTCTGCACGCTGCGCCTCTCGTACACCAGCCTCTTCAGCACGGCGAGTAGCGGTTTCGGCAGTACGGGGAACAGCACGCATCTCAGTGCCCAAGGCTTCAGCCAACTTTCCACGACGGCCAGATACACGCTCGGCTATGCCTAAACGTCTAGCGCCTGCCATAAGCTCGTCACGCAGCCGTGGGAATGTATCAATCCAGTCCTGTGTCTTACGATCCATCAAGAATCGTTCATAGGCTGGTGCATCAGCATTTCGTAGCGTATTTGCAACATAGCTACGGGCGATTGCTTCAGCACGGTCTTGGCCAATGGTTTCAACAAGCTGCGCTACACCCTGTTGGGAGGCAAACACATTGTCGGCAAGGCTAGCAGGGTCGAACTTAAACTGAGCAAAGTCGGCCTCTTCTCGTCCTGTAATGCGTCTGGACAAATTGTTAGCAAAACGGTTGATAGGCTCGGAATCTGCCTTGTACTTTTCTAAGAAGGCTGCAAACTTAGGAGCAAACTCACGCTGAGTGTTTTCAACTAAGTCGGCAAGACGGCCAGCCTGTTGTTGCCCAATGGCGTCATAGCCCTCAGCAGGCAAGCCAGCCGCACGATCACGCAGACTTCTGCGAATAATTTCTAGTTGCTCAAACGATGTACGCAAAGGCACTTCAACTATTTGACCGCCCATTTCTCCCGCACGAGTGCCCTGCAATACATCACGGATGGATTTGATCTGGTTGCGTATTGTGCCTTCAGGTACGCCAGCAAGACCCGTCACGGGATTTTTCAGGATGGTATTAAGCTCTTGAACGGCGTTTTGCGCTGCCTTAGTCTGGTTAATGCTTGCACCTGCCGCCTCTTTTTCAAATGCCTCGCCAAAGGCTTCTTGAGCATAAGTCTTGGCATTTTCTGAGCGAGTAGCACGCAACCGATCCAATACGTCCGTAAAGCCCTGCCGTATGTCTTGGCCGATATTGCTGATCTTCTTGGGTTCGCCAACTTGGAACTGGGCTGCTTGCACTCGCTGTTGACCTGTTGTGCGTAACTGGTCACGCACCTGACGCAACCGGCTAATACGTTGCGTGGCTTGGGCGGCAATCTGGTCTGCTTGAGCCTGTGCTTGAGCAATGGCTTGGTCAGCATCAATCCTAGCCACAGCCTGCAATTGAGGCGATTGGTTCTGCACCTGTTGCATGATCTGATTGGCACGCTCTCGGCCAGCAATAACAGCAGCCTGCGCCCTGCTTGCCGCATCTTCTTGCAACCGCATAGCGGCGTTTTCAAACTGGCTTTGCAGTGCAGCAACACGTTGTTGGCTGGTTACGTCCAACTGTCCCGCACGAGCTTGTGCCTGCGAGATCAAATCTTGAGCCTGTCGCTCTAGTGCAGCGGCCTGCGTTTCGGCTTGCGACACTCGGGCTTGAGCGCCACGAGCAAGCATATCGGCCACTTCTTTTTGCGCTGTAAGAGCGTCTTTGCCACCACGAATTTCGTTAATCTTGCTTTGGATAAAGGCACGCTGCTCGGCAGTCAAAGAACCAGTCTGCCCTGCTTCACGCTCCATCATCTGACCAATGGTGGCCATGCGAGATGCGCCGGGAAAACCTAATGCTGATAAGCCACGTCCAACAACTGTGCCGCCCACTCTGCCTAGATATTGAACGGGTGCAGGGCCAAACGTGCCAGCAAGGAATCGAGTAACTTCGGCTTCTGTTGGCGTTGCACCTTTTGCTTCGGCTATTTGGCCAAAAGTTTCTCCTAAACCACCGCCAAGGGCACCATAACCAGCACTGGCTAACCGCTGCCCTCTAAGAAGCTGTCCACCAGCGAACAAAAAAGGCGATAAGGGGGTGGGAACTAAACTTGCCGCAGTCATAATTTCTGGGGCCAAAAAGCCTGCTGCGGCTCCAAAACTACTTTCCCGACCTACATCTTTGACGCTTTCCATAAGCGGCTTACGACGTGGTGCAGGCTCGGGCTGTGGCTGTGCAGGGCGTGGAACTTCAGTTGACGGAAAATCAAAGACCGGCAAATCATCTTTGGGAACAATTGCCCTTTGTTTTGGCGCTACATCTGGCAAGTCATCGAATGGAACTGCTGCCATTATTCGTACTCCCACTCACCGTTTCTAACGATAATCGGCTTACCGCTTTTAGAGAACCCTTTTTGACCTTCAACTAATTGCTGTTGAGTCGGTTGCGCTGACGGCATTGGTTGGGTCTGATCTGGCGGCGCAGGGTCAACAATGCTACCTACGGGCTGCCGCAACAATTGTTGAGTTCGTTTACTTAATGTTTCATCCGCACCGGGAAGTTTCTTTAGAACGTCATCAACCGTATAAGGCAGTAACCCACCAATTTCTTGTTGAAGATTTTTAACCGTTTGCAATTGCTTTTCATTGGCGCCTGAGTTTGTTTCAAAAACTTGCAAACCAATCTCAATCTCTTGCTTAAGGCGTGCAAGGTAGAGCGCCATGTTGATAGCCTTGTCACCCGCCTTTGGACGCAATGCATCAAATGAGCGAATGTTTGCTTGCGTCGTGCCACTAGCCAAGCCCTGAGCCTCAATTCGTGCAAGTGATGCAGCAATCTGCTCAGTTAGCTGTTGGAACGCACGCTCATCTTCTGTGGTCATATCACGGGAGGCAGCGGCAATAATGCTTCCTGTGATTGTATTGGGGTCAGATGCAATAACTCCAGCAAGTGCAGGCATAGCGGCTGTTTGAGGTGAATCAAGCAGGTTTTTGAAGTCTTGAACTACGCCCACCAAAGCCGTGTAAGTACGCAAAGCAAAACTACGCTCACGCACACCGGCTTGCGCTGCTTTAGGAGGCGCCTTACCAAGCACTCCCGGTGCGCCAACTCTTACATTAGCAGGGTCAAAACCGGGTGCGTTAATGTCAACTACCAAAGGAATTGTGTTGCCTTCACTGTCAGTACCTTCAATGGTAGTAAGCCTCGGCTTTGTGGTTTTAGGCTTAATCCCGGCCTCAAATGCTTTAAGCTCCATCTGTTCGCCGAGCTTTCCCATCTCATTTAAGGCATTTCCATAGCTTTTTATATCGTTGGCCTTTAAGTGGGCGGCAGCCACACTATCAGAAAGCTCGGGGGCAAAAGCCTTGAGCCGTGCTATACCAGCACCACGCTTTGCCGCCTCTTCTTTCATAGCCATTTCGTATACGCTTTTAGCGTTTGAAACCTTTTGCTTGTATTTTGCAAGCTCTGCTTCAAATTGATTAACTGATCGCTCATACAAGTCTTGTTTGCCTGCACGATAGCCCTCAGTAATGCCCTTCATCGACTGAAGTGCGGCTTGGCCACTTATAGAGCCAGCAAAAGCGCCCAAGATTGCTACCAATCCAGCCAACTCGATGCCAGCATCAGGATCAAATTCTTCTACCCGACGTTCTGGAACCTGCTCCATAACGCCTTGCAACTCTTGTCTTGCTTTGCCCATGCCAGCGGCATAGTCTTGTTCAAGTTTAGTTTCTTCTTCAATTTGCAGCCGTTTTGCAGCACGTTCTGCTTCAGACTTTTGGCGTGCAGCCTCCGATTCTTGCCGCAATAGCTCAGGTTGTGCTTCACGCACCATAGAAGCACGACGACGTGGTTTAGATTCCTTTGAAACCTGACCCACCAAATCAAGTGGGTTGATAGAACGGTTAAGGGTGCTTGCTAACTCAGCCATTTATGTCACCTGTGGACGTTGAGTTACGGGTTGCTCTGGCATGATGGACTGCATCTGGGGTTGTGGCTGTCCACCACGTCCCCTTGGCTGCCCTGCCGCTGTTCTTATCAAGTCACCCATAATGCTTGCAAGAATCTGTGCAGACTGTGCATCCGACTGTAGCTTGGCACGGATAGCAGCCTCGTCATAAGCGTTAGCAAGGTTTAGCTGCTTAATTGCATTGTTAAGGTTAACTTCAGCTAAACCAGCACGCTCTCTACCCAGTGTGTTCTCAATCATGGCTTCTTGGGTGCCAGTAGTTGCTTGACGGTTAGAAGCTGACTGAAGTAGCTGTGCTTTGCGTGCCTCTTGCTGACGGGCTTGAGAAGGCGTTAAACCGCCTGTAAGAGCCTGCTGACGCAATGCCTCACCCTGCTCACGCAATGGTTGGCCAAGACGACGCAACTCTTCAGCCGCCGCCCTACCTTCTTGCCTTGCACTTCTAGCAGCTAGAATAGCTGGCAGGCTTGATGCGCCAGTCGTAAGCAATCGAGAAAGCATCGGGTATTGCTGACTAAAATCACGGTAGCGGGTTTCTGCGGCCTGCAATCCTTCGCCTATGCCTGTAGTAAGGCGGTCAAGAATACTCGGCTGCACTTCCTGTGGCGTGCGTAAGCCTTGTGCGTACTCTTGTAAGCGTAATGATTCTGCGGGAGTTTCCATTGGAAGTCGTGTTACGCCCATAAATTCGCCACCCGGCGTATATTGAGGGCCAAAATCCCTTGGAAATCGTTGCAAATCTTGTCCACCAGTGTACTCAAACCCACCCATAAGCTGATCGCCAAGCACTTGCGGCATATCGTATTGCTGACGTGGTGTCATTTGTTCAAACGGGATTTGCTCGGCAGCCTCTATTGCTTCATTAAATCCTGTTTGGCTTGTTCCGTAGTAACCGGGGGCTTCGCTTGCTCTGAGTTGAGCAAGGTAATCGTCTTCAGGTTGAAACTCTGGCAAACCTGTCATCGGGTTGATTCGGCCACTACCACCTGACTCAAGAAGCATTTGCGCTTCTTCTGGTGTAATATGAGCCAACATAGTGTCTGGGCCACGGCCCATTTGACGCAGCATTTCTGCGAGTTCTCGGGCGCTTCCAGTACCGCCCATGCCGGTTAAAGTTCTCATAGTCCTAACGCCCTTCGCAATCGCAATGAACGGCGGTTCCAAACGGCCCTTTGTTCGTCTGGATCACCGCCAAACAGCGGTTCTTTAGCCCCTAGAATACCCGCTAATGCCTCACCTGTCACTCTACTCGCAAAGGGCGCAGCAGGTCTATCAGTAGGTGTATCAAAAATAGTTACTGGGCGTAATGGAGTGCTTTCTTCGCCACCACCAGCGCCATCTTCGCCACCCCCTCCGGGGCCAGTGCCCGTTTCTCCAGCGCCAAGACCAGTGCCTTCCGTACCGGCTCCCGGCCCCGTACCTTCCGTACCGGCTCCCGATCCTTCGCCACCACCTACGCCACCCGTGCCATCACCCTCACGGCTTGGAAATGCATCGCCAAAACCGCCACGAACTAGATCACCAATGACCTCGCTACTCGGACGTGTCCTACCGCCTTCTTCACCTTCTTCTTGTTGCGTTGCACCAATCCCTCTTATTTGGGTTCCGATAGCCGATTCTGCTTCGGCTGCACTGCGCTCGGCAGCCTCCAAAGTGGCGATTTCAGCGTCCAACATTTCAGTTAAATCCGGGCCTAAAGCCGTTTCTAAGCCTTGTGAACTAAGTCTTTCACGTTGAGAAACAGCATTGGCAAGGTTTTGTGCCGCCTGTTGGCGCTCTCTTGCAGCATCTTGCAGGCGATTCTCTAAAACACGCAGTTCAAGGGCAAGCGCCTCTTGTAAAGTGCCCGGTGTAGCACCGCCGGGGGTACCAGCAGCACCTTCTGCACCTGTAGCTCCCTCTTCGTCCTCTGCTCTTGGCCCCGGCTCTAGTTTTACTGGCTCTGGTGGCCGTTGCTCTTGCACATCCACCTGCACTTGCTCCACATTGGTGGGATTAAGGACAAGCTCAGTCTCGGCAGTAGCGGGATTCTCAACAAAGTCGGGGTAAAAAACTAACTCAGAGGTGGTAGAGGCAAGCACGGGACGGTTGTTTGGCATAACAAATAAGGTAAACACCTCGTCGCCAACATTAAATTGCTGGTTGCCACCCGAATCAACGCCAATAAAGTTCCAGCCAACAGCGTTTCCTACTGAGGCAGTACCACCACCCCCGACAAGCGCATAGCCTTTACCACCAGCATCACCACTAAATTGCCGCATATCATAGCCAACATTGATGCGAGATACTTGTTGATACAAGCCATCAAGGTAGCTTTGCGTTTCGTTAATAAACCGCATGAGGTTGCTTCGATCAGCCTCAGACATATTAGGCATCATCTCAAGCGCATCTTGAGCATTAGCAATAGCGTCTTCTGTGACGCTAATTTCGCCTTCTAGCTCTGGCGGCACACCGAATAAGCCACTTACGCCATCGGCACCAGCCACTTGCACACCCTCTCCCGGTATGCCGCCCTGCTGCAACTGTTCTTCAAGAATAGCGGCAATGCGGTCAGCATCCGTTTGTGGTTGCTCCAAACCACTTAAACCTGCTTGTAAGACAATGCCGGGGGCAGCAAACTTGACGGCATCCTCAACGTCTTGTCCTCTCACAGCGGCCTCTGTAGCCACCTGAGCAATGCCTTTCGTGCCATTAAACACGACCTTCAATGCGTCTGGGTTTTGTGTGAAGTTGTTGCCGACAAACTCAACCGCTTTATTAGCAGCAGCCGTACCCACTCCACGGGCTACAAGGCTAGCACCGAGGGCAGAACCAAAACCATCACGGTTCTGAGCGTCAGCCACCACCGCATCGGCAATGGAACTAGCAATAATGTCTTGTGTTTGGCGCAAGCCTAAGCCCGTCGCATCGGCAACAGCTTTGACGTTTGCTTCGCCACCCATGAGCGTATTGGCAATGTCAGGGGCGCTTGCAATAGCACCGCCAACAATTGCACCCGTTACCATTGACTGTTCGACGTTACCACCTGTCACGCTTGCAATCAGGCCACTAACGCCTGAGTTAACCACTGCATTGCCGACAATCTTTGCGGTTGCACTGTTAGCAAGCTCGGTAGGTAACATGGCATTGCCGACCTTGGTTGCATAGTCTGCACTGGCAATCTCGCTACTTATGTAGGTTGTAGCTGCCGCTAAAGCCACCTTTTCAGGCTCAATTTTCCCTGTGGTGGCTAATTGACCTAAAGAACTTCCTATGGCGGCACCAGCAGGGCCACCGTAATAAGCGCCAACAACCGTGGCAACAGGTTCAACAAGTGCTGCTAGATCACGCCCTAGTAGCTGTTGGGCAAGTCCTTTGGTTTTTTCATGGACGGGAAAAAGAACGGCTCTGCCTGTGCTGTCAAAGTAGATCGAAAGGTTGGCACTGTCTTTAACGCCACCATAGATGCCACCCCACTTATCGGCACCCGTGTCTCGGTCTTTTGTAATTTGAAAAAGGCTTTCGCCAGTATCTTTGTTAACAACAAACCTGCGTCCACGGTCATCCGTTGCCTCAGTAAGCTGTGCAAGGTTGGCTACACCCTTTTCAGCTAGCTTCTTGGCTGTTTCTGAATGTATTGTCGTTAAATCGCTCTGTCTGCCACCATATTTGGCTGTTGGGCTTGTATCAACCACAATCCCATACATATTCCTAAGCTCTTCTGTTAGCTTAAATTCACGGCTAGCAAGATCAGCAGCTTCAGGAGCATAAGTAGAAACAATTTCACTAGCCCGATCTGATGTGATTTCTCCGCTTTTTATAGCGCCACGAACAAAGTCAACTATTTCATCAGGCTCAATAGTAGAGCCAAATTTTTTCCACGCTCTTACGCCACTTGCATCTATAGGTCGATCTAACAAAACATCGTAAAGATCGTTAATGTTTTTAATTTCTTTTTTTTCTGTTGTTGCCTGCATCAACTCTTCAAAACTCATTTGCTCAACAGGCGCTTGTTCTTGCGCCTGTATGCGTGTATCTATGTAAGTTTGTTGCTGTTCGTCGGGAGGCTCATAATAAGTAGCACCCGGATCAATGTATTCCTGTTGCCCACTAGCGGCTAGTTGACTACCTGCATATTCCAAATCGGCTATAACCTCATTGATATTTTTATTACCGCTAGCGATTTCTCCCATGTAGTAATTGAGGCCCGCAATATCGGCAGGTCGGCCAAGATTTTGTTCATACGCCTTATTGATTTCTCTTTGAAACGTATCAAACGTGATTTGTTGTTGACCCGGTGCAAGCGCCATCTTAAGCTCCTAAGCGTCGAGCAATCTGCTCATGGATTAGCAAGTGCTGCTGAATCCAGTCATAAAAGTCATCCTCTTGGTTCCAATCGCTGTCAAGAAGATTGAACGGGTTGTCTAAATCAAGAATCGTGGCAAACGATTGATGCTCAATCTGATGAATGGCTAGCCAATCGTCTAAATCTTCCACATCGGCATCAATCAAGGGGTAGCGTGGCACCTGAAAACCGAGGTCTTGCAAACGCTCGGCAAAGGACTGGTGCTGGATACCATTCTCAAATAGGAACTCATTAAGTCCGTCAGGGTCGCCAAAACGGACTTGAGACAGGGCATCCATGTTGTATCCACTCATTTGTCGGCCTTGCTCTCCAAACGGTCAAATATCTTGCCAAGCATCGCTTTAATCTCGTCAATATCACGCTGATACTGCACCGCCGTCACATACCTATGCGGCATTTCTTTAATGTTGTCCTCGATCTTTTCTACTGACCGACTAAGACGGTTGAGAATCCACATAGCCAGTCCACCGGCAATAGCAAAACCAGCATTGATTAGGAACTGAATATCCACATCACACTCCGTAATAAGGGATTTTCTTGGTTGTACCGTTGATAACAATGGAAACGTAGCCTTCGGGCACCAACGGAAGCTCGTCCGTGGCGAAGGTGGCTGTTGCGGCAGTAGCAAGGTTGGCAAAGACGTTGCTTGTTACCGTGACATTGGCTGCCGTGACATTAGAAACCTCAATAACGCCGCCAGTAACGGCTACGTTGTCTGCATCTTGCGTAGCTATGGTGCCAAGGCCAGAGACTTCAGCCGTGGTAATGGCAATCGTGACGTTAGAGGCGGCGGTAAGCCTACCCTGCTGGTCTACAGTAAACGTGGCTACCGTGTTTGCACCACCGTAGTCGTCAGGCGATACGGCAGTATTGGCAAGAAATACGTTGACGTTGGCTTCTAGATTGCCACCACCGCCCAATCCTGTGCCTGCGGTCACATAAACATTGCTTGCCGCAGCATTGACATTGGCAGCGGTTAGCACAACCGTGCCCACCTGCCCGTTGACCGAGCTTACCGAGTCGGTATTATCGACCTTTTCCCATACCGAACCGTTGTAAATGGCCCAGTCGCCAATCTCCCAGTCGGTAATTCCGTCTAAATCGGTGTTTCCAGCGACATTAACAACGTAGTAATCACCTTGCGTTGGAGTGCCAGTAACCAAATTGGGATTGTTTGTATCGGCATCCCATGTGCCTTTGTAGGTAACAGCGCCTACGCCGCCACCACCTGTTACTGCAAAGCCCCCAAGCGCCTTAAGCATGATCTACTCCTTAGAGTCCATCTCCCGGCGTAATGTACAAGTCGGCAGTGCCAGAGCTTGTAA
>Ga0208019_1000344_pt1 | contig 25716 bp, 37 predicted proteins | sample CB_VirMetaG_5_FD_184540 | JGI IMG/M metagenome (GOLD analysis project Ga0208019, IMG submission 184540) | Freshwater to marine saline gradient viral communities from Chesapeake Bay - CB_1508_1D Viral MetaG (SPAdes) (version 4) | ecosystem: Environmental > Aquatic > Marine > Coastal | place: USA... | reverse complement strand
TTCGCACGATATGTATCACCATGAGCGGTTGCATCATGCGATTCTTTCTCTACGGTCATCGACCATGACCGCACTGCTGCGATTTCCGATAAGCCGCCGCTGCCAGCATTATCGAAAAATACTGTACCCTGTTGCCCGCGATAAAATGCCATGATTAGATATCAAGGGTGATTGTACCGTTTGAAACGAAGCTGCAGGTTATTACTTCGATTTCACCCACCGTAGCAGAATACTCAGCTGAAGTGATCACACCATCAAAGGAAATCTTCTTACTGCCGCCGGTATCAAGGTATAACTCAAACAACGCTGAACCTGCATCATTAGCAGTATTCACGTGTTCGATGAATGCATTCGTCTCATCAGCACTGCTTGCGGTATACATAAGCTCAACGGTACCGCTACCGCTGATCAGACCGCCTACATTCGCGCGGTACGTATCACCCAATGCTGTAGTATCCAATGATTCCTTCTCAACGGTCATACTCCACGACCGTGTACTCGTGATAGCAGCAGCAGCAGATCCAGCATCATCAAATTTAACGCTGCCCTGCTGCCCTCGATAGAAGGCCATGATCAGAGGTCCTCGAAGGTTTCAAATGTCATTCTAAGCTGTGTTTGGAAATAACCCTCCGGTTCTGGTGATGTTACCACTTCTGGCCCGATTGGCGGGTCAAAATGCACACCGGATACAATTTGCCGGTTGAATAAGTTACGAATCCGCTGCCCGATCGTTAGGTTAGCGCCAGGGCCAACACCCTTGGGTGTAAAGATATTGATGGCGATAATACCGATAATGCTATTGTTGCTGCCGGTGATACCACCTTGCGTCAGGTATTCATTAGTGCCGAAGTTAACTAAGCATTGCACCCATGAGCTATTTGGTGTCGGCACATAAGGCTGGTTGTGGAATACCACCGGCAGCACCGGCGCGATAGCTAACTCAGTCGCAAGCCTGCCTTCGATGGTGCTACGTATGGTGTTTAGGTTAGCCGCGGGCACGGATCCGCTCCCAGTTGCGCTGCACGTTAGCTTGCATCTCGCGGGCTACCAGGTCCACCCACCCGGCTGGCGCTTGCTGGCTGTGACCCTGCGCGAGTGGCTCAGCATACGGCAAGCTGTTGTGAATGCTGTAGACGTTGCCCAGCTTCTCGTATGTGGGCGTGTAATTGATGCCACGTGCTAGCGGTGGCGCCGGATCAGATGGTGGTGACGTACGCAGCCGATTAGCTGGATCAGATGGCTGCTGCGGGCCAGCGTCATAGGCACCGGTTGTATTCTCGCCGATCTGCCAGCTGAACCTGAACCTGCCGGTATCCACCGGGCTGCGTTCCTTCAGCCGGCGGTCGGTTTCCAGCACCGTTGCGCGCAGCAGTTGCTCTACCTGCTGTTCGCAGTAGCTGCCGATGTCACCAATGCGGATCGAACGTGTCATGCCCTCAGGATAAGCTCATATGTGATCGGTTCATTGTCCTGCTCGATCGTGACCACACGGATGATCTGATGCACCACGCTGCTGATCAGTACCTTATCGACGGTCCTTGGCACTGTTGCGGTATCAGCAGCAGCGACGATGAGCTTCTTGTCACCAGCCTGGATCAGTTCATTTACCTCACGTGCGTTAACATTCTCCAGCACACCACGGATTTCATTATCGATGGTGGTTTCGCTGATGGTACCGGTGGTTGGATTGTAAACGCCGGTCGTGACAGTACGGATCGTTACCTCGCCGCCGAAGCGTGCCATCAACTTACTAGCAACCTTACGCAGCGGTGTGGATAATGTCATGACCCACCTCCAAGTAACTGCACAAACTCCTCTGGCAAGTCACACGCCACTGCCGTTGCGGCAACGGCATCTAGCACCGGTTGGGGGATAAGGCCGGCCTCGCGAAGTGTGGTCCAAGTGATACTGAAGTCGCTGCTATCGCCAGCCACGGCGGCATTGAGCGCAGCGGGAAGACTGAATACAGCAAGTGGAGCTAAGGGTGTTGCTTGTCCCATTGCGGCATTCACCTCCGGGCTGGAGAGCATGGCGGTCTTGAAGCTCAGCCAGTCCGGCGTCGGTGGTGGTGGTGGTAGTTGCTCGATGACGTAGGCGCCATTTACCCAGGTCAGGTATTGAGTGGCTGGATCATAGGGGGGCTCGACGTAAGGCCCGGTAAAGCCGGCGTCTGCGATTTCTTCATCCGTAGGGGGTTGATGTTTATAGCGCGTAAAGCCATTTGATAGCCGTATGCGCTCAGGGAGTGGCGCTGGTCGTGCGTTGTTGAAGGAGTACAGCATGACTAGTTATTACCCCGGGAATGGTGCAGTCGGTGCGACAAAATTAGACGAGTATCGAGCGACGCCTTTTGTTATGCGAACTTCATCTATGTAACCATTAAAGGAATACTGAGCATCGAGCAAGTTGGAAAATTGGCCAACGCCAAAACCAACCGGTGTAAACTCAGGTGTTGAAAACGTGATTGGGGAACCAACCGCAACGCCATCAATAAATGCTTTAGCAGCCCCAGAATCTACACTAAGAGCGACATGTTGCCATGTGTTTGTCGTTAACGTACCACCAGAGGCTTCAACATAGGTATATTGAGATCCAGTGTTGGGCCTGGATCCCCATAAAAGCGTAGTTCCATTGTGGCCTAAAAAGAGAGTGCCGAAGAAGCCTGCAGACGCCGCAGATGCGTCCAAGAGTATCTTAATTGAAGACAATGCGACAGGACGAATAAAGCATTCAAAGGTGTAGGTGTTTGTGCTAAAAGTGAACGCATCGTTTGTATTTGGAATGGTAGCTGCGTCGCCATTTCCATCGAAAAGCAAACTACCTCCGCCAAACTTGCTCTGCGCTGTGCTAATCTGCGCATTGCCAACGGCTGTTACAGTCTTAGGTGAACCACTGCTATCGACAATTGTCGTACTGCCATTAGTGCCGTCACAATGAAGCAATAATGAGACATTAGAGAAGAATGGATCGCCCGCAACAGGCCAAAGCCCTTGACGCTTGATATTTATTTGCTCATTAAGTGTCCATACTCCTATCGCACTTGATTGACTGGGCGACTTTACCGCACCAATCAGACCGCCATTCAGTCCAATCATTATTCAATCTCCTCGTAGCCAATCACCAGCTCAAGGTCGCTGGCAGCATTTGCCACAGCACGAATTGAGTCGCCTTCCTCCAGATAGAAGTAAGTGTTTTTGCTGCTGATGATTTGCGTGGCATCAGCAGGAACCGCAAGCGTCTTCACAAGATAATAATCTGTGGTGCCGTTGTAAATGCTCACGCTAATGTCTGCGGTATTTGTGCCATCAACATTGGCGCAAAAGATTGAGTTGATCTTGAATACTTTGCCGCTAGCAGCGGAATTTGCTAATGCATTGGCCAAGGATGCAGTGACGGCATAACGTGCGGTCTTGCCCGTGATTGTCGTGGGGCTTTTAAGGTTTGGAGCAGTCATCAGAAGATCATCCCTGCAATTACGGGGTCAACGCCAACGGAACCACCGCCACCAGTAGCCGATAGCGTGCCGCTGCTGAGGCTAAGACCGGTACCGATTGAGATTTCTTCAATCGCTCCGGTCCCTGCACTACTCCTGCCAAGCAACCTCTCAGTGCTTACGTTCGCACCAATTGCGGTAGCTAGCTGGCCATCAAGATCAATGCCACTCAGGAACTTCTTTGCCATCAGCCAAGTACCACGACGCGGAACTGGTTTGACGTAGGAGCAGTGGCAAATACAAGGGTTATCGTGTTAGTGGTGGTGTGCTCCACATCGCATTCCACCTCGTCATAGTTGCCGGAGTTGCGATAAATGGCAACTGTCAAGTCACGGCTGGCCAGGTTATGAGTGATCGTGTAGCTGGTGGCGCTGCCATCGCCAAAGTCAGCTGCATATCGCTTCGGTGCGCTGCTCCAAGTTTTTAACTTCAGCGGAGTGACGATCCGCGCATCATCAGTGCCGGCATCAGTCTCAGCCTGCGTGGCAAGCTCAGCGATGCCAGCAGTGGTCTCCGATGCGCTTGGGGCTCCTGTGCCGAAGCTGCTGAAGATGACGTTACTGGAGTCGATCGTGCCGTTGACTTGGGTTTGACGGAAGCTGCTGCCAGCATCCGTACCCTCCTCGACGGTGACGACTGCCTGTTCTAGTTCATCAAATGTGCTCGCATCCAGCGACCGCGTGGCGGAGGTGCTGGCGCCATTCCACACATAGATTCCGTTCTGACTCTGGGTCGTCTGCGACCGCACCAGCACACGATCGCCACTGCTCATCGTGATGCCATCAATCGTTGCACCAGGTGCGCTCAGATCAATGTTGCCTTGGGTGGAGACCCGCGCCGAATCTTTCCACGCCAGGCCTTCTATGGCGCTGTCCACATAAGACTTCGGCACAGCATCGCCTGATGCCGTCGGAGTCGGGAGATTGATGACTTTGGACGCCGACTGAAGGTCGATGTCAGTAAAAAACTTCCGTGCCATGGGGTGATACCTAGATGAGTCGGGCTAGCCCAGCGGTTGCTGGATTCAGTGTAACCACGGTTTGATTGATTGTTGGATGCGCTATTTCACCATCGATCTCCTGACTGCCTGAATCCAGCAGCTCTACTGACGGTCTGTATCCTAAATTGTGATTGATTGTCCAAGTGGTCGCCGGTGATGATTGTGTATGTACATAAGCTGTTGTTCCACCTCCGCTTGGGCCTTGCGGGCCGGCAGTGGTAATCGCAACGATAGTTGTATCACCTTCAGTAACGGTGACCGTATTAGTTACTGCCGTGACATTGACAGAAGTCATGCGGTATAACCTTCAGATACATAGATAATACCTTCTAGGTAGTATTCTTTCAGGCCACTTGGATTGGTAAGCAGCACGTCATAATATGCTTCATTGGGAAATGCAGCTGTTTGATCATCCGCGAGCGCAATGGCAACAGTACCCGCGACGCGGTCAGTATAAGTAACCGTGAAGTCCGCATATTTTGTAGTTCGCCCTTGATTCCATACTTGCGCTGCAACAGTCCATCCGGTTAAGTTAATTGCCGAATCAGTGCTGTCCTTAAATTGCAGCGTGATACTATGATCCGCCCGGCGCTGGACTGTGAAGTTATACTGGCCAGGAGAAATTGCCATTATGCTTTATAAGCTACTACAGTTCCGCTGGTTAATGTGATGCTAGTAATAAAACCTTCAATTTCGCATCCAGCTTTGAATGGTATTGCTGCAAGAGTGTTCCCTGTCCATTCTTCAGCAGCCATGCTGGCAATCAGCGAATCTTCCAATGCAAGCAGCTTGACAAAAGCTCCGGTGTGCGCAGCGGTGTCATCAATAAATTCTGCGCGTACGTAAGAGTAGTTCATGACCGTCGAATCGAGAAATTACCTGGTCCACTTATTCTAAGCCCTGTCAGGTATCGTTCCATCAACGGCGGCACCTTATCCGCACCAACAGCGCCGAAGCCCACATTAGGTGTCACATCAAGGCTGCCGATCTTTACATTCTTGTAATCCTCCAATCCGCTTAGCCCTAGCGCGTCGGTATTGTTATGCAAGAATACCGCAAGTACCACCTGCGCATACTGGATCTGCGTTGGGATTTCAGTGTCAGTAAAATAATCCGTTGTAATCCGGAATGGAAACCCAACAGCGTAGGTATTGATATAAGTATCTGGCTTCCGTACACCAGTACGCGGCCATTGCAATGCTTGCGTATCTGTTGCACGTGCACCTAAAAATCGTTCGCGGTCAAGGCGTTGCGTTGCAGTAAACAACGCACGGTTGCGGCTGTCGGTATTACCGCTGCCCCAGTGTTGCACATCAGCATCCTCAACAAATCCATCAATGATGGCTGTCGCTTCCGCTAACGTCACGTATGAGTTTGCGTTTGCGGCCCCTGGTGTGGCCACGATTACTACTGCCATCGTCAGGCTCCGGTGTTATCAGTCTAGGCTCAGCAATAGGAAGAGAGGCCACCTCTTGAGAAGCGGCCTCACGTTCACGCAGTCGCCTGAATGCGTATAAACCCATCAGCTAGCGGCAGCCTTGATCACTGCAAAGTTAATCACAAGTGTTTCACTTGCAGTTCCGCCAAGGTTAGACAGCGTGATGGTAAACGATCCATCAGCAACAGCACTCACACTGGCGACATATGTACCAGTGCTACCGCTTGCGGACTTGATGGCCACGACGGGCACATCAGTTGCAGCGACAAGGCTGTTGGTGACCACAAAGGACACCTCAGCAGCACCGGCAAGTTCAGCATCAACAGTGGTGATCGCACCGGCGACGCTATTAAGCGTCACACCAGTCGCCTTGCTGGTTTCCTGGGTAACAGCACCGCCAAGGCCAGCGGTGTAGCCGATCGCATTGCCGGCTACAGCTTCAAATACAGATGCCATGGTTAGTTACCTCAGTAGTTGGAAGTTACAGTGGCACGCACGATACCAATGTTCTTGGTTTCGTACACCTTCTCCCAGCTGCCGACAGTAGCCAGTACCGTACGGTTTGGATTCACCGTAGATACCTTATACCGTGCACCTACCGGGTGGTAGACATAATGCAGGTCGATCGACATTGCATCACTCTTTGCGAGGATGTCACGGTCGGTTTCGGTTTGCATCGACATCTGCTCACCGCTGGCGATTGCACCAGCCGTGAAGAAATAAACCGGATAGTTGGTGCTGGTCGGGGCGATATCATCCGATACGATGACACGCATCCCCATGTAAGTTGGTACACTTACATCGCCATAAGCCATGGCCTGGCTACCGCCCGATTGGGTGGTGCTCGTACCACGTGCTTCTTCCTTGGCGACATAATCAATCGCCTTGCGCTCCACTAGGTCGTAATAAACGTCCGAATGGAATGCAACAGCAACCAGCTTGTCACCTTGATCGCCGAGCTTAGCGCGTGCCTTGCTGACGGTACGTGGGCTGAGTGTCGCGCGGGTGTCACCAGAAGCAGAATCAACCGCGAGGTCAAAGAACGCCGACCCTGAGGTATTAGCAGCAAGGCTGCCGAATACACCATCAAGACATGCGATCAGATCCTTCTGCCGTTGGTTGGCGACATAATCTGCCACCTTGGCGCCGATTGCAGCCATCGGGTCAGAACCAGCAGCAAGTGCCGCAAGGTCACGTGCTTCAAAAGCACGACCGCGATGGAGGATCACACCGGTCTGCCGACCAGCTTGGATTTTGCCAGGCGTCAGGCTGGTGCTATCGGTCAGCACCTCAAAGTCGCCGGATAGGTTGGCCTTCCAGAAAGGCACGTTAACAAAGTCACCACCTTCGGTGGCATTCAGCTCCGCCATCGGCTGGACCACACCGGATGCCAAGAAGGCATCACGCAGGGTGGTCTGTTCGATGACATACGGCGTAAATACCTCTGGGATGATGACATCAGAGCGAAGTGTCGCCATGATGAATCACAGGAAATGGTTTACGGTGTGGGCGCAGCCCTTGCACCAGCGCAGCCGGTTGCTTACACACTAGCAGCAGATTTCAAACGTTGGTACAAATCAGGATCTGCGCGGTACAACCTAGCCTGTTCGGTCAGATTGAACGATTCCTTGGCGAATGGATTCTTGATGCCAGTCAGCGGTGTGCTGCTATTAGCTGATGGTGCACCACTGCCCTGCGGCTTTGGTTGCTTCTGCATCCATGCCGGTAATGTTTTGGCCCATTCGCTCACCGGTGTGCGCTGGTAGCCATCAACGACAACGACGGTGCCATCGGCTTCACGTTCCAGCCGGTCGGCACTCAGCTTGGCTTTTAGCACCATGTCTGGATCATGGACCACATCCGCCAATGCGGTCACGGCTGGTGTGACGAGTTCCAGTTCACGGATGCGGGTTTCGAGCTGGCTAATGCGCTGGTCCTTTTCCGCCGTCGCCTCACGGAACTGCTGCTCCATAGCCTGTCGCGCTTCTTGATATTTACCCTGGGATTCGAGTTCTGCTTGTTCAGCGCGACGTTTGAATTCCAGCAGCTCATCAACATTGACACCATCCGGCACCTTGCTTTTAGACTTAGCTGCACGTAACTCAGCGATCAATTCCTGGTTTTTACGTTCCAGTGCTTCGATGCTACGTTGCATTGCGTCGGTATCAACAGCCGCAGGCTGCTGAGTGGTTTCATCAGACATTTATCCCGCAGGGATAGATTTGCCTTCTTATGCTACCATTTTTCCCTGCTTGACCAGTAGGCGGCAGACATCTTACCTTTGGCGATATTTTTGGCATGGCGGGCTTTGAATGATGCACGCCTAGCTTTGTCTGCTGCTGATTCACCTTGACGTGCTGGGCTGCCGGATACACCTTGCTGGCCGAACCTTATCAGCCGGATGGTATCACCATCCTTAGCGAGTACCGCATGGGACTTCTTCGGATGGCTTGGCGTACGCTTAGGTTTGTTGTAACCCTCGAACTGCTCACCGCGATATGTGATGCTCATTTCAGCCTTTCAGCCGCTTTTGTTTGCTGCTGCCGCGCACGGCAGGCTTTTTGCGCGTAGTGCCCGTAATTTGTTGAATCTCGCGGATATATCGCGCATCGGATTGCGCAAGCCCGCGCAATGTGTCGCGCAACGCATCACTAACCCGCCTTGGCTTGCTGCTTGTAGCGGGTGACGCTGATGCTGCACGTTGATTCGCACCACGGCGGATGCCGCCACGAATTAAACGCAGCCCAGCGACGCTGCCGCCACCAGACAGCCGCATCAACCCTTGGGCTCGAATCTGCTCTGCTTTGTACAGCTCGGTCTGTCCGCGCCGCAATGCACGCGTCATGCTGCCGCCTTTTGGTTGCGGTCGTTGGCGTTTAGGTCCGCTGATGGTGCCGCCGCCTCTTGAGCTAAAGCGACCTTTTGCATCGCGGATGTAGTTACGAACAGCCATCACTTTTTACCTTTAGGTTTGCGGGACTTGCCGGCCTTTGCGTAAGCGATAGCAACCGCTTGCTTTTGCGGTTTGCCGGCTTTCATCTCAGTGCGGATATTTTCGGAGATGATCTCCTTAGACTTACCACGCTTCAATGGCATAACGCCAGTCCTCGATACCTGATAGCAGCGTAGCGCCGTCTGCTGTGACCCAACCTTTATCGGTGTAACGCGCTGGTATCCATGCCTCGCCGATCAATGCTTCAACGATGTCAGATGAGATAAAAAATATCCCATCATTGCGGTAATGCTTAAGGCTCGGCAGATCCATAACGCTTACGCAGGTCATCTAACGTCAGCTCCGACCCGTCATCACGGACTAGCTTAGCGATTGCATCACGCGGGCCATGCTTACGGGATAGCATCTGGAAATATGGCACCTTGCTGCCAAGAACATCCTCCTGTACGCTACGCGGCTGCTTGCTAAGCCATTCACCGTACGTCATATCAGCCGGCACCTGACCGCCCATGCTGGCGCGTTTACCTGGCGGTGGTGGTTCAAAGCCAAGGCCCTCATAATCAACCACTGCAACAGTAGTCGAGCGGCAGTTGAAATGCTGAGGCGGTGTAGGGCCACTGCCGTATGGAAACTCACGACCATCTAATGCACGGCATATTGCGCTGGTGCGGCTATCAAGTGTCGCGATGTATCTGTACTTGTTGGTGATATCCGGGTTCGCTTGATATACCTGCTGGCTGGCGGCATTTGCCACCTGGTTGATGCTGGTGCGGACCAGTGCTACAACCTGGTTATCAGCTACAGCAGTCAGCTCACCGCCAGCGGCGATCAACTGCCGCACGGTGCGGGCTTCTTCACCGAACTGCAGGTTACCGATCAGCCGCCTTGCAATGCTCGGTGTGGTCTCACCCGTCAGCAGCCCGTTGCGTACTACCTGACTGAACCGCTCAGCTTGTGATTCAGCGATACCACGAAATGCCTTCTCGACCACCTGCCCATTGGGCAGCGTGATCATCGTGCCCTTGGCGGCAGTAAGGCTGAAGGTTGCCTGCGGTGCACCTTGCACTGCTGCCACGAGGTCATCGCTCAACGCCACTACATTGAGCTGCGTCGGGTCGGTGGTGACGACTGCCTCAGCAAACTGCGGTGAGATCTCCACCGTCCGGACGATATCACGTGCGCCAGCTGGTAATGCTTGCCGTAGCTGCTCCGCGACGAACTCCGACTGCAGCTGCGCGAGGCCCTGCAGCTCCAGCGCGGTCACCTCAGTGCTATCACCTGCCCATGTCGCGAGGCTGTCCTTAAGCTGCGCCAGGATCGCCCGCAATCTGGCGGCCTTCACCGGTGCTGATGCTTCATCGATCACCCGCAGCTGGTTCACGGCATCGATGATGATGTCGTTATATGCGTTGATGATCCGCCGCGCTACGGAATTGCTGTAGCGGTTCAGGTCGATCGCATTGCGGTACAGGCTCGCCGGTGTTGTCACTTCAAAGGCTTACGGATCAGCGTTCGCACAGTGCCATCAGGCTTCACGGCAATGCGGTGCAGAATGCGCGGCTCGTCGCCTTTGGGCTTGAGCAGCCGACCAACAGCGGTAACGGTGGGTTTGGTCATCGGCGGGTACTGTCGGTGATAAATCTAGCCGCGTGCTGCGGCTTTCGATGCAGTTATGTCACGCCTAACTTGAGCCAACCTATCCTGGATCTGCAGCTTTTGTAGCCTGAGCCCACCAGCAGATGGGCCTGCCGCCTTGATTTGAGCGTTTAAGGATTTGAGCTGCTGATTTAGTGCATTTTTTGATTGCGTCAAAACTGCAGTTCTACCCTTGGCTTGCTCGATCTTGGTTGCAGCTTGGGAACCTTTTGGCGGCTTTGCAGAAGCAGCACCTTTATAAAAAGCCATCGCTCGCTCTTGAGTTCTTGCGGCATTAGCAGCCATGCGCCCGGCTGATTCGGGGCGCCACGCGGCTGGATTGCTTATGTTCATTCCGCGGCGCTTTTCAATCTGCTTAGCACGGCTCATGCGCAATGAGTCAGGCGTGCGCGTGCGCTTTGGCTTTGCTGCTGCCGCTTGGCGTTTTGCTTCGGCTGCTGCGGCACGTTCCCCTCTAACTTGCGCTTTTGGCTTCATCAGCCTGGCCCGCTCAGATGCCTGAACTTCTTTCACTGCGCGATCAATGCTTGCATCAAAGCGCTTTCCAGCTTGCCCAGTAAAACGCCCTTTGATATTAACTTCAGCTTGATCAGGGCGTCTTGCTACTGGCTTGGCTTTGCCAATCTTTCCGGCAGCACTAGGGTCGCGTTTCACCTTGCCGCGAATCGCACCAGCGCGTGGTGCCGCTGATGACTGCATGGTTTGCGTCTGCCGCTTGCTGCCGCGTGCGGTCTTCAGCCGCCCGCCGCGTGCGGTGGCGCCGGTGCCTTTCGGCGCAAACCGCCCTCGGTTGTCTCTTGCGTAGCGGCGTGCCATGGCGCTTTAGCTCATGCCTCCATCGTAGAACCGCCAGCAGCTATCGCCTCCAGCTCCTGTTCAACGTCGAAGTCATCCCCCAGCACCTCACCATCCGCCAGGTTGCGCAGCAGCGTCTGCTGGGTGATGGTGCCAGCGGTATAAAGCTGCAGCAATGCGGTGATATCCTGCGGTTCTAACCGGCTGCCGAGGAAGTCACGGTTCACCATGCAGCTACCGGCGGCGGTTGCATTGCCGAGGTATGCCGCGTGCCATTGCAGGCAGTTGTCGATCATATCCTGCATATTCTGGGCGATCACCATCATGGTGCTATCACCCTGGCTGCGGTCGATGCGCTTTGCCTCGGCGGTTTCAGCCGATAGCTTCTGACCTAGCACCGCCGATAATCCCAGCTCGTTGATCTGCGCGGCGATCTGCTCCAGCCGCTTGAATTGCGCATCAAAGCTCTTGCCTTGCGGTTCGATGTACTCCGCCCTGCCTTCAGCCGGGAATGCAATCGCTTCGCCGGGGCCGGCTGAGACTTCTTCCGCGCTGGATGGGAATCCATAAAATGCCAGCATCGGCACCGCTGAGATGTGCAGCTGGTTATCAAGATCGGACTGCACCTGATAGGTCTTCAGGTTCAGCTCAGCGATATCCTCCAGCGGCGGCCTGGATTCCATGAAGCCCATGCGGTTGCTATATGCCACCGCAAATGGGATCTGGCTCAAGCTGGTGCGGCCTTCATCGATCAGTTCATACTCACCGGTATCACCCTGGCGGTATAGCTTGTATTCACCCGGCAATAATACCCGCACCTGCTTGGCTAGTTTCTCGCCGTATTCACCATCAGGCACGGTTGTAGTTTCCGCCAGCCGTAGCTGCGTCAGCATGTTAGTGCCATCATCCTGCGTTTCGCTACGCCATCCAAGGATCTGCCGTGGAGTGTATGTCACCCAGTATGGTCTGCCGCCATTTGATGGTGCATCCACCAGTGTGCCAACATGGCCGTAACGCACCATCTTACGAGCTGATTCGTATGTCCATACGTTCAGATCATTACCCTGCTGGTCTACATCAAACAACTGCTCACGGATGGCGTCGGCTGTATCATCAAGCCTGACTGGTTTGCGCGTCAGCATACCGGCCAGCATACGTTCCAACCTTACAAGGTACGGCGGACAGACTGATCTTGCCAGCCGATTATCGTAGGACTCGTCTAATTCACGCGGCTCTTGCGGAAGATACCGCCTATGCTTTTTCCTCATCGCATACGTTCCACCCAGCAGATCCTCAATCAAGATCCAGTGGGGTTCTTGCGCATACCACGTCGAGTTCGCATCTTGAACCCGGGTAACCCGCCTTTCAGCGGTCGGGCGATCGTAGAAGTTGTAACCCGTCCACATTTTTGGGGCCGCCTTTATCTGAACAGTCTAATGGGCCTGGTTTCACCCAAGCCCGATTTACCGTACCTGATCCCGCCCCGCCTAACCTAACCCAAGTCGACCATGCCGAAATAGGCCATAACTACTCCCGAGAGAGCAGCAGGGAGGGTTGCCCCTCCGTGCTGCCGTCTGCAGCCCTTGGCACGCCATGCCCAGCCGAACCGAAGCACGCTCGACCGCAACGCGACCTACCAGAAACTACCCTTGCGCACCCTGCCTCATCTGGATTCCAAAGAACCCAGCGGAGAGCCCGTAGGGCTCAGCGCTGAGATCATCAGCTCTTATCAAGCCAATCCCCGCCTCACCGAAACTTAACCGATCACACTCCACCGGGCCGCTCCTCGCCCCAGCTTGCCATGACTGCCAATGAAGGCAGCAGAGAGGGCCGAAGCCCTCAGTGCTGACATCACGCTGCGGTGCCTTAACGCATCATGCCCCAACCCGCCTTTCCAGATGCCGCCACACCACATCTGGACTTACACCGCAAGGATGCCAGCAGTGAAGCGCCCATGCTTAGGCCGCCAGTCGCCAATACCAACCAGCTTGCCGGCATCGTTGGCGATCTCTTCAATGTCACGCAGGTTCAGCACATCTGGATCAAACTGCGCGGTGGCGGTCAAGCTCCAGTTTCGAAACATAGGCCGTGTGCGCATGACCTTGGCCATGCCGACTTTGACGCCAACCGTATGAGTGAACTCACCACTCAAGAACAGATCGCTGAGCGTTTCATCATTGACCGTTTCAGGCTTGCCCGGAAACTCAAGCGTTGCGTGCTCAGTGAAGAACAAACCGCATTTAGCTTGTGGCCCACGCTTTGACTTCTTGGCGCCGTTGATAAAGACGGCTTCAAGAACATAGTCGGGGATCACCAGCTCATCGCGGAAACGGTAAAGCCCAGCCAGCCATTCAAGCCTGGCCATTTCGTCATAGTCAGCGTCAGTTTTCTTCCGCTTGCTGCTTACCGCTTTCATTGCCTTGGCGTAGGTATTTCGCGGATCGGCTGTCTGCCCGTTGTGGCAGAGCAATGGGCTCTCGCCCGAAATTGTGATCTGGATCGTAGTAAGGTTGGACACGTTTGGGAGATTGCGAGGGAACAGAAAGTGATGGCGCCGCCACAGTGGTGTGCTGCACCTGCTTGCGTGGATCCAATTTGAATCGCTGTTGCCTGACTGAATTGGTAATGCCGTCGTGGCAGAGGGAGCAGAGCGTCAGTAGGTCTGACAGTTGCTCGTTGCCGAATGACGGGTAACGGTAGTCCGGCGGTCCAGCGTTCTTGTGGTGTACCTGCAAGGCAGGCCAGCCCAGCTCGGCCAGTTGCTCGGCGGTGATGCCGCAGCCTTGGCATGTCTGGCGGTCATGGCCCAGCCGCTGCTGGCGCTTGCGTTGCCATGCTGCTGATCGGTAGTAAGCCTCCATTTGCGGTATGGTGTGAGTCGATCCGATTGGATCGTATTCAGATCATACCACCATCCGATCATGGCGCAAGGGGTACGGGTTCAACTGGTTCTGCCTCCGGCCGTGGCGGAGCTGCTCAAGGCAAAAGCCAAGGCTGAGGGACGCACCGTCTCAAGCCTTGGCTCGTTCCTGATCGAGGCGGCGCTCAAGCCGCTGGTGTCAGCGTAATGCTATTCCTGCCCATCTTAATCAAAAACGGTGTGCCAGGTTCTGCACCAAACTGCTTGAGGTACGCATCACCAATCTGCAGCTTACCGTTAAATTGTACTTTGGTCTTGTAGCTAAGCTTCCGACCTCGTGTTGAATCACTACCGAATTCAACACCTTTTGCTTCAAGCAATGCAGCATAGAAATCCACAAACTTAAGGCGTTCAGATCCATCCTTATGAGATACATACCCGCATTCGCGGACCATTTCGGACTTGGTAACAGTACCAGTCAATTCCTTGACCTTAGCAAGCAGTTCAGCACCCGTCAGCATGAGTAGGGTAAATGACAACGCCAATCAGTATAGTCTAATTCCCGTGCTGCGGCCAGCACCAGCATGGAGTGGATTGAACTCACGCCAGATGATATAACCGAGTGCATCGTTCATATGATCATGACCGGCATCCTTGTCCGGTTCACCCTTTTCGGTGTAGCTCTGCAGCTCAAGGCATTCGATCAACCGTTTGCAGCTGCTGTGGATCTGCAACCGCACCTGACCTTTGCCGTTTTCCAGTAATGCTTGCACTGCTGCGACACGATCACGAACTGGCGGGTTGGCTTTAGGTGACTGGTTGCTGATGCCATAGCCCTCAAGGATCTGGATGTCAGTCTGCGTTGCATTGGTACTGCGGTTACCGCCGCTGGCATCGGGATAGCCGTAGATGCGCCGGCCGGGGTAGCGGCGGGTCAGTTCCTGGCCGATCGCATCAGTATCATGCGCGCCAGAGATCTCATCAATCACGAGCAGGCTGCTGCTCTGTCGGATGGCGATGACGGCGCTCATGTTGCCAACGTTGAAGTCGAGACCCACGCGCAGCGGTTCGCGATCGAGGTCCGGCAGGTCGGTGGTGACATGCTTAGCGCGGTCGAAGCGGTCGTAGACCTGCCCGGTGGTTAGGTTGACGAACTCACCGTCGAGGTATGCACGCAGCAGGCTCGGGTCGTAGTTGGCCTGTAGCCGCTCGATGAAGTCCGGCGGTAGGTGCGGGTTATCAGCGGTGCGCATCCGGATCAGCTTCCGGTCGGGCCGCTGCTGCGCATCATCGGAACCGAATGTAGTCCACATCCACCGGAACCCTTCCGGCGTTGATGCAGCACCAAACTGGCGAATGTTGCCAGCACGCAAGCGGCCGAGGATCTTCGGAAATGCCCGGTTGGCGATGCTGGGCGTCACCGTGTCGATCTCATCCGCCAGCACCCACGCCAGGTTTAGACCAATGATCCGCGTCCAGTTCTCGAAGCTACGGCACAGGATCTTGGTGTCACCGCCCGGCAGGTGGAGCATGTATTCCGGCAGCGGTGATGCGCGGAAGGTATACGGGATGCTGTATGCCTCAAGGAAGTCATCGAAGTCGGTCTGCCAGATATCACGGATCAACGGTCCCGTCGGTTCCATCACGGCACCAATGAAGCCCTGGTTGGCGGCAGCGAGCATCACCGCCTTGGCGCATAACGCACGGGTCTTGCCGGCGCCATAGCCTGCTGAGATACCGATGATCTCGGTAGCAGTGTCATCCACGAAGGCCAGCTGGCCAGGATGCAGGTCTGCGCGGATGCGAGCCGTGAGGCTTGGCAGGTCTACGGCATCACCACCCTGCTGCTCGATCAGCAGCTGCGCCAGCCGTGCGGTGATCGGATCAGCCGTCCGCAAGTAGCTTCTCACCCGTGCGCGCGCTGATCTGCAGCAGCACTGCACGTTCCTGGTCTGGTGTTAACCCAGCAGCTTGTAATCCGGCAACAGCAGCTTGCACACCATCGCTAAATGCTTTGGTAACTGCTGCATTGTCGCTGTAATGCCTGCGGTATGCCGGTGCATGAGTCAGCAACCATTGCGCGTCTTTGGTATCACCTTTATCGGCAGATTCAGCGATTTTACTAACAAGCCGAAGGCCGCCTGCTGCGCGGCCATCATTGACAGCCGCCAAAAGCGCCAGTTCTTTATCCGTGGCGTCATTGCCTTTTGCATTATCAAGCCATAAGCGGAAAGCCGCGTAACTTACACCAACAGCAGGTGCGATATGCTCAAGAGGTGCGCCGTATTCACAAAGGAAGCGCACCTTCTTTAGCACATCATCGTTGAGCTTGTAGTGGCGGCGTGCCGGTTTCAACTCCGAATCTGTACAGGCATCACAAGATAGGTTACATCATTATTACCAGTTGGGCGGATAACTACTGGTGTAGTTGCCGAATTGGCGTTGATGGTGACCTCATCATGGCCGCGTAATGCCTTGAGACCAGTGAGCAGGTAGTGGACGTTGAATGCCCACGTGCCTTTGGCGGTGCCGTCATAGGCAAGCACCTCGCGACCGTTGTTGGCGTCGTTTTCAGCGGTGATCTGCAGCTCGCCGTTGCTGGCGGTAAGTTTAACGATCTCCGCGACCATGGATACACGATCCATTGCGGCGGATAGCGCACGACGGTTCAAGGCGAGATGGTGCTTAAACGATTCAGGGATGAGCGCTGCGACATTGGGGTAGGTGCCATCGTAGATGCGGCTGTGGATGGTGATGCCATCACCGGCGGTGATGACGGCATGACCACCGGCGGCGGCGATACTGACGATACGATCAGCCAGCAGCCGCATGGTGGTGGCTGGTAGCACCAGGTTGATGCCATCAGGCAATGGGACCGGCATACGCATCATGCGATGACCATCAGTGGCTTCCATGAAGCCATCAGCGAGGTGGATGCCCTGCAGGATGGCCTTGCTGCTGTCGGTACTGCAGCAGGCCATGCAGGCGGCTACACCAGCGGTGAGGTCTAGGGGCGCCTCAGGAGCGTCTACAGCGGGCAGGTCGGGGTAATCGGTCGGATCATGCGTCGCAAGCCTGTAGGAGGCGCCTGCAGCGCTCAGAAGGCCATCGTGAAGGCTGATGGCAGCATCATCCGGCAACTTGGCGACGATACCGCTCAGCAGCCGGTATGGCAGGCATACGGCGCCGCTGGAGTCGATGGATGCCGAGATGGTGGCGGTGATACCGAGATCCAGGTTGAAGCCGGTGAGCGTGAGCGTGCTGTCGGTGGCGGCGAGGTGTACGCAGTCGAGGATCGGATGGGTGGGACGCGAGGCGATAGCTGGCGCGATGGTGGACAGCGCGTGGTTGAGATCAGCGCGTGAGAGGAGCAGTTGCATCGGTAAGTGCGGTAATTATGCGGTTGTAATCACTGGCGAAGCTATCGAGCAGCTCAGCTGGAATTGGTAACCCTTCATCTTGAGCATTGTCGCGGATTGCATCGGCGTAGGCCAATGCTTGCGTCATGGTGTCATGCAGGCGGTTGATGACTGGCGTCTGCTTGGCTGAGATGCGGATGTAATCGTCGGATGACATAAGCAACAAGAGTTTCAACCTGCGTGCGGTCGATGGCCCCACGCATGAAGCGGGCGGCATCAGCCACCAGGCGATGGTAATCCACTGGCGTAAGCCGGCTGCCGCCGTTGTTACATCCTGAAACACGCCGCCGGACCAGTTCAGAGCGGTTGATACCAAGCATGGCGGCTTCGCGATCGAGGAGTTCCAGATCAGCAGGCTTGAAACGAACTTTGATTTCGATCATGGGATGGCGGACGCAAAAAAGCTAGTCATAGAGCGGGGTTTGGTGGTGTGGCGGACGCAAGTGCACCCTAAGCGGACGCCAAACCCATTGCAAACACTAGGCGGACGCAAAAACAGCCGTTCCCCTTGCCTCCCTATATGCGTTTTATGTTCGCCTTGCTACATACCCCCTTCGTTCTCCTATGTGCGTATTTACCCCCCTATTTGCGTCCGCCTAAGGAAAAGATAGTAATAGCAAGGGGTTTAGCGTCCGCCTTTGCGTCCGCCAAGGGTGGTAGCGGACGCAACTTGCGTCCGCCATCAGGCCCAATCCGGGTCCATCCTGAGATTGGTGATCATCCGTTCGCGACCTTTGCCGGACCTGGCGGACGCAATTTTCGGGAAGATCTGCTGGAGTGCCGGCACCATGAGCCGTGGCGCCTTGACCGTCCGATCAGCTGGCGGGTCGATGCACCAGCGGCCATTGGCATCGAGGTAAGACTCCTCCCGATACCATTCCTGCAGCGATTCCCAGACGCGTTTAATTGATACCTGAGCGCCTTCTTCGTATTGAAGGCCTACCGAATCGCAGAACTCCCATAGGTGGCAACTAGCACGACGGACATCTTCCATTGCCTGGCGGCCGGTGTTGTAGTCGATGCCGTATTCAATCGAAAGCATCATTCCTTCCAGCATCCAATTAAGAAATGCCGGGCAGATCTGCTGCTGAATGAAACTAGGATCATCCTTCAACCTAGGATCCGCTTGGATATGGTTTGGCTCTGTAGGTGTGGCCATAAATGTCTTGCGGAACTTGAAAACATGAAACCTAGTTTCAATGGCGACCTGATCACCGGACAGGGATGGATCCTTGTTGAGGTTGAAAACAAACAATGCCGACGGCACAAACTGCGATTCTTGGACTCCTTTCAGCTCGTATGACAACTCCTCGCCGCTGATAGCAGCCTTGAGCGATTGCAGGTTATCAATATGAACAAACTGCGAGTTTTCGCTAGACCAGTTAACTGATGCGCCGCGTAGTGGTGCGATCGGAAACTTACGACCCTGATCGTATTGGCGGAAGTCCGCTAGTGTGCATGACGTAAAGTTGCGGCTGCCGAGTGTATCTCGTAATGCGGTGCGGATGGTATCCTTACCGTTTGAGCCGGCGCCTATCATCAATACGGCACGAGGTCTACCACGCGTGGCGCGATATTTGCCGAGGTCTAGACCACTGCCGAGAATACGCTGCAGGGTATCAACGTCGCCCGGCTCGACGGCTTCCAGCATGCGGTACAGATGCTGCGGGTTGGCTTGTGGATCGTAGACGTAATCAGTGACATAGGTAAACGCCTTGCCGGGATGATGCGGCTCGAATGTGACATCAACCTTACGGTTGTTCCATTGCCATGAAACAACACCATTGGCGCAATTGATGGCGTTCGATGGATTGACTGGTACCGGCTCAAGCAATCGCCGCATCCATGTCAATGCTTCATCAACGTATTTTGGTCGCTTCCATGGGTGGCAATGCTCACCGGTTTTTGGGTCGACTACATAAACCTGCGCCAGAAGGTTGGCTATTGATGGTGCGATTTCTTCATCTGCCAGTGGTTTGTAATGACTGCCGCACCAGCAATGGAGGATGCCATCAACACAGATCCAATGCGGTGATTGACGCATGAATACATGATTAACGACAACATCAAGCCATTCAGTATCTGTTTTGCTGTAGAGCTGCAGGTTGATGACTTCAGCATCAACCGGTGGATCATGGCGTTGCTGCTTGCGGACTGGTGTCGGCGGCCGCCAGCCGTGATGTCGTGCCCAGTACCAGAAGGTGTTAGCGCTGATGCGGTCACCACCTGATGCGGCGATCTGCTCTAGGCCCTGCCATTGCGGGCTGTGCTGCTGCATCAACCGGATGGCCTGGTCGGTGTCATCGCAGGCTTTGATCAGCCCCCAGAAGATGTTGCGGTAGATGTGGTAGGTGCCGGTACCAGGCACCCGTGGCGGTATTGCGGCCAGCGCATCGCGGATATCATCAATGCCGCGTTGTTGTTCTTCGATGTAGCGTTCAGCCTGTGGTTGGTGCTGGTAGTATTCTTCAGATGGCAACACCGCTTCGATATCAGCAACGCTGTATCTGGTGCCGTTGCATGACACCATGCGGCATTGTTCACCGAGGCTGCCATCACCACCAGCGTGATAGGTGCCTGGGAGCCGCATGACACGAGCGGCATTTTTGATGCTGCGATCAGCGTCGCAGTAGTCAAGTAGCCGTGACTGGACTAATTCCCAATGCGCTGGTGTGATCGGATCCGTCAGCACCCAGTAGTTGTGAATGGATTTGCCACCGGTATCGATCTGCATCGTCGGTTCTGGCAGTTTGAGATCCTGCCAAGCGGTGAGTTGCCAATCCTTAGGGCGATCATCCCATTCGGCGAAAAATGCACGGCATGTGGTGATATCTGCATTGGTATCACCGCCATCGTTGATTACTACATAAACGCCGCGACCTTCTGATTGCCATTCGCGGATCAACTTTTTGGATGCACCACCTTTGCGGCCTTTATCAGATGGCTTGTCGGGATGATCACGATGGAGGAATGCCCGCAACCTGATGGCACCAGCGGGCTTCCCGAGCAGCTGGATGAACTGCCGGGCCTGGGATATGTCGACTTCCTTCATGGATGGCGCTGCGTTGCCGGCAGGATGCCATCGCGGTGTAGCTTGATGGCCTGTTCCAGCAGGATGCGAATGGCAGCACTGCGGGAGATGGTGCTGCCGCGCCAAGAATCCAGCCATTGCAGTTGATCTGGCGCAAGCCGAAGCGGGATTGGACGGGCTAAGGGCATCGGCCGCGGAGGGGCTTGACGGATGGTATACGGTCAGTCTACCATGGGAAGGCCACAGCAGCCTAGCGATGGACCAGCCCGGAAAAATTATTCAAATCTCAACCAGCAGCGCAGATTCCAATGTTTGTCTTTATGCGTTAGATATCAATGGCCAAATATGGGAATTGGTCTGGAGCCGCGAAGGATATACATGGTCCCTCATTGGCTCTCCTTTCAATAAGTAAATGGCACTGACCCTTCACTCCTACACCGACTTCCTAGAGCGCAAGCTGCACACGGGCGCAGACCACGGCTTCGAGCCGGTGTTCATGCCGCCGCAGCTGTTCGACTTTCAGCAGGCCCTCGTGCAATGGGCAGTGCGCAAAGGTCGCGCTGCGATCTTCGCTGATTGCGGCTTGGGCAAAACCGCCATGCAGCTCACGTGGGCTGAAAACGTGGCGCGGCATACGGATCGACCGGTGTTGATCCTGACGCCGCTGGCGGTTGCTGCGCAGACCATCCGCGAGGGTGAAAAGTTCGGCATCGAGTGCCACCGCTCCAGCGATGGCAGCGTGCCCGGGCGGATTGTGATCACGAACTACGAGCGGCTGGCGGCCTTCAACCCTGCCGATTTTGCTGGTGTGGTCTGCGATGAGTCGAGCATCCTCAAGGGCTTTGATGGCACCCGGCGGCAGGAGATCACGATCTTCATGCGCAAGATGCCCTACCGGCTGCTTGCCACCGCCACGGCCGCGCCAAACGATTACATCGAACTCGGCACCAGCAGCGAAGCCCTGGGCTACATGGGCCACATGGACATGCTGGCCAAGTTCTTCAAGAATGACAACAACAACTGCACCAGCCGGCGCATGTATGGCGAGGCGCCGAAGTGGCGTTTTAAGGGCCATGCTGAGCTGCCGTTCTGGCGGTGGGTTGCCAGCTGGGCTAGGGCTTGCCGTAAGCCATCAGACCTGGGCTTTGACGATGGCCGCTTCATCCTGCCGGAGCTGCGCGAACGCGATCACCTGATCGATGTTTCCACGCCGCCGGAGGGGATGCTGTTTGCCATCCCTGCCACCAACCTCAGGGAACAACGGATCGAGCGCAAGCGGACTGTGCAGGACCGCTGCGAGCAGGTGTCCGCCATGGTCAACAGCACCGACCAGCCGGCGCTGGTCTGGTGCCACCTGAACGAGGAAGGCGACCTTATGGAGAAGCTGATCCCTGATGCCGTTCAGGTCTCAGGCTCGGATTCTGACCAGCAAAAGGAGGATCGATTCCTGCAGTTCATCGACGGCAAGGCCAGGGTGCTGATCACCAAACCGAAGATCGGCGCATGGGGGCTGAACTTTCAGCACTGCAACCACATCACCTACTTCCCAAGCCACAGCTTTGAGCAGTATTACCAATCGGTGCGGCGTTGCTGGCGATTCGGCCAGAAACGACCCGTCACCGTTGATGTGGTGCTGACTGAAGGCGAACGACGAATCATGGAGAACCTCACGCGCAAGGCCCGCGCTGCTGAATCAATGTTTTCCAATCTTGTCAACGAAATGGGCCAAGCAACAGGCATCAATCGCATCAATCCTTACACCAAAAAAGAGAGGTTCCCGCAATGGCTGTAATCGATCAAGTCATCACCGACCGCTACGCGATCTACAACGGCGACTGCATCGAGGTGATGCAGTCAATGCCAGACGCCAAGGTGCATTTCAGCATCTATAGCCCACCGTTTGGTGGACTGTATCACTACAGCTCAAATGAGCGCGACATCAGCAACAACGATGACTACGACGGGTTTTTTGATCACTACGGCTTTGTGGTATCAGAGCTGGCGCGGCTGACCATGCCGGGGCGCTGCACCGCTGTGCATTGCACCGACATCCCCAGCGGCAACAGCGGCCAGGACTACCTGATTGACCTACCTGGCGACATCATCAAGCTCCACCAGCGACACGGTTGGCAGATGGTGGCGCGGCACACGATCTGGAAGGAGCCGCTCTGGGTGCGCAACCGGACGTTGACCAAGAATCTGGCGCACAAAACCATCGTGGACGACTCGGCCTATGCCGGGGTGGCCAGCGCCGATTACCTACTGATCTTTCGCAGGGCTGGCGCCAACCCTGTGCCCATCGCACATCCAACGGGACTGGACACCTACGCCGGAGAAGCGCCGGTACCGGCTGATCTGCAGCAGTTCAAGGGCTACACCGGCAAGCAGACCGGCAACCGCTACAGCCACTGGATCTGGCGTCAGTATGCCTCCAGCATCTGGGATGACGTGCGGATGGGCCGGGTGCTGCCGTTCCGGGACTGCAAGGATCCAGAGGACGAGAAGCACGTTCACCCTCTCCAGCTGGATGTGATCGACAGAGCTGTCGCCCTGCGCTCAAATCCCGGCGAGACGGTGCTTACTCCATTTATGGGTGTCGGCAGCGAAGTCTATGGCGCAGTGCAAGCTGGCCGGCGTGGGATCGGTATCGAGCTGAAACCCAGCTACTACCGGCAAGCAGTACGGAACTTAGAGCTGGCGAGCAGCGTTGAGAGCAATGCCGGTCAGACGGAGCTGGCGCTATGAACCTCCGCCCCTACCAAACTCAGCTAATCACCGACATCCGGCTCCAATACCAGCTCGGCCGCCGGAGTGTGCTAGCGGTGCTGCCAACCGGTGGCGGCAAGACCGTCTGCTTCAGCTACATCGCCCAAGCTGCAGCCCGCAGGGGTAACCGGGTCTGCATCCTTGTCCATCGGCAAGAGCTACTGGATCAGGCCAGCCGGAGTCTGACGGCCATGGGCGTCAACCATGGCCGGATTGCTGCAGGCCGCAGCATGGACTTAAGCCATGGGGTGCAGGTCGCAAGCGTCGGCACATTGGCGCGGAGGTTGCATCTACTGCCGCAGGATTTCCTGCAGCTGTTGGTAGTAGATGAGGCCCACCACAGCAATGCCGGCACATGGGTCAAGGTGCTGCAGCATTTCCGCCGTGCACGCTTGCTGGGTGTTACTGCTACACCAGTGCGCCTTGATGGCCGCGGCCTTGGTGAGTGGTACCAATCCATGGTGCTAGGTCCGAGTGCCGCATGGCTGACCGAGAACGGTTACCTAGCTAATGCCCGCGTGCTGGCGCCACCGGGGTTTGATGCAACCGGACTGCGGAAGCGGATGGGTGACTTCGACGCGAAGCAAGCGGCCGAGCGGGTTGGCACCATCATGGGTGATGCGGTGAGTCATTACCGCAAGCACCTGCAAGGCCAGACGGCGATTGCGTTTTGCTGCAGCGTGGCTCATGCAGAAGCGGTCGCGGATGCATTCCGGCTGCAGGGCATCACAGCGGCAAGTATTGATGGCAGCATGGATGGCGCTACGCGGCGCAGGCTGCTGGAGGATCTCGGCACCGGCAGGATCAAGGTACTGACCAGTTGCCAGCTGATTGGCGAAGGCATTGATGTGCCAAGCGTCGGCGGTTGCATCCTGCTGCGACCCACCAGCAGCGTGAGCCTGCACCTGCAGATGATCGGACGTTGCCTAAGGCCATCACCGGGTAAACCTGCTGCGGTGATCCTCGACCACGTGGGCAATACGCTACGGCTCGGGCACCACCTTGAGGACCGCGACTGGACGCTGGATGGGATCAAGAAGCGCGACCGCGAGGCAGCGCCATCGGTGAAGGTATGCCCGGCGTGCTTTGCCGCCATGGCCAGCCAGGTGCGGCAATGCATCGAATGCGGCCATGAGTTTGCACCTGAGAAGCGCGAGCTGAAGCAGGTGGATGGTGAGCTGGTGGAAGTCGCCATGCGCGCTAAGCGGCGCGAGCAGGGTAATGCGCAGACGCTGCAGGATCTGATCCGCCTAGGTCAGCAACGTGGCTACAAAAATCCGGTGGCATGGGCAAAGCATGTACACGCCGCACGACAAACCAAAGGCCATTGGAGCCTTGTCAAATGATCGCACCTGAATACCTCGCCACGCTACGCCGGCAGTATCGCCCTGAGATGGTGCTGGTACTGGTGCAGCTGGAGCAGATAACACCGGACTGGTGGCTGACGCTGGAGGAACTAGCGGAGCAGCTTGGGACGGATCGCAGTACGCTTAACCGCAGCATCCGCAAACTGGAGCGGCTTGGATTGCTGAAGCGCTCAAGCTACAGCAACTGCGGCGGCACCTGGATCTGGTGGGTAAAACGCAGCGCCACCGATCAGCCATCACCAGATGCGGAACCTGCATGGGTGGCGCGTGATGTGAAACGTGGATTAAAGGAACGCATCACGATCAGCGGGCGATGGCAATGGGCAGCAAAGCATGGCATCCCGAAAGGAACGATGAGCAGCTGGCTTTATGGTTACATGCGCCTGCTGCGTGAGCGGTGGGTGATCCTTGAGACGCCGCATGATGACCGAGCAGCGGATACAACAGCAGATCCGGTTAAGCTGCGGCACCGGTGACACCAGGCTGTTCCGCAACAACACAGGTGTGCTGCGTGATTACCACGGCAGACCGGTGAGCTTCGGCCTGGCCAAGGGCAGCGCAGACCTGATCGGCTGGACCACTCGCGAGATCACGCCCGAGATGGTGGGCACCAAGGTCGCGGTATTCACCAGCATCGAGGTCAAAGCTGCTACCGGGCGATTGCGGCCAGAGCAACGGCAATGGCTAACGGCAGTACAGGCTGCCGGTGGCATCGCTGGCGTGGCGCGCAGCGTGGAGGAAGCAGAGGCGCTCCTAGCGGCACATCCAGATCGCGTGCCAGGTGCCGCACAGCAGCAGCAACCCGAGCAGCCCTGACCACAGCGCCACGCGTAGCTCGTGCTCGCGTATGGCGCGATCGATCAATAGCTGCACGCGGCGGTCATCCATGGCGGCACCGTAGCGCCGGGCAATATGACGGATTGTTGCCGATGCGACAG
>Ga0208019_1000343_pt1 | contig 25723 bp, 24 predicted proteins | sample CB_VirMetaG_5_FD_184540 | JGI IMG/M metagenome (GOLD analysis project Ga0208019, IMG submission 184540) | Freshwater to marine saline gradient viral communities from Chesapeake Bay - CB_1508_1D Viral MetaG (SPAdes) (version 4) | ecosystem: Environmental > Aquatic > Marine > Coastal | place: USA... | reverse complement strand
TAAATTACCTGTACCAGTAATATTTGCAGCTCTAATATTTGAATCTGTTAAAGTTAAATTTCCTGTACTAGCGCCTGTAAATGAACCTGTACCAAAAGTTATTTCATCTGTTGATTCGTCCCAACCAATGAAAACATTATCACTATCTCCTCTTTCTAAAATTAAACCAACATCACCTGTAGGAGTACCTGTTGTACCATTTGCTAATTCAAATAGTTTGTCTTCAACTACAGTATTTGTAGATGAAATTGTAGTTGTTGTTCCGTTTACAGTTAAATTTCCTGTTACTGTTAAATCATTTGAAACTGTTAAATCATTACCTACAGTAACATCATTTGGTAACCCTATTGATAGAGTATCTCCAGTAATTGAAGTTTCTATTTCGTTTGATGTTCCTGCAATTTTTAAAGTATCTGTTAATAAAGAGATTGAAGCTGAAGTTGATGAATCATCTACTATTGTTAAAGTTGTAGCAACATTTACCTCACTAGCAGCTGTTAATCTACCTTGTTGATCTACTGTAAAAGTTGGAATAGTTGTTGTTGAACCGTAAGAACCTGGTGTTACAGCAGTGTCATCTAAATCTATTGTAATTGAATCTCCAGAAGCCGCTGTTGTTATGCCTGAAAGACCAGTTAATCTTAAAGAATCATTTAATAATTCTATTGTAGCAATGTTTGATGAATCATCAACAACTTGTAAAGTTGTATTTACTTGAGCATATTCTAAAGCACTACCAGCTTCGTTTGTTCTTAAAAAATATCCTGCTGTTCCTAAAGATGAAAGACCTGTACCACCTGAAGCTACTGGTATAGTTTCACCTGATTGATACTCAGCAATACCTGTAGGATTATTTGATCCGTCTAATACTAGTCTAATAGGTGTTTTATCTGCCATAATTCTCCTTAAAACTCATATGCTGGATTGTTATCATCAAAGTTAGTTATACTAATTGCTTTAGTGCTTAATCCACTTGAAGCTGTGTAAACTTCATCAAATAATTTTCTTGCTGAATTAACTTTAAAAGCAAATTCACCAGCGGCAGAAACTAATCCACCTGATCTTGTGTAAACATCAACTCTTGTTTTAACACTTCTTCCAACAAATATATCTCTAAATGTTGCTGATAAAGAACCTATATCGTAAGTATTATCTGTATCAGGTGTAATATTTGTACCAACACTTGTTAAATCTGTAGAACCTGCTGAAGTATTATTAGCAACCTCAACTATACTTGCACCATTACGAACATAAACTTTTCTATCGGCCGTATTTACTGCAACTTCGCCGTCAGCTAAATCACTTGTAGTAGGTACTGTAGAAGCTACTGTACTTCTTTTTAATTTTATAATTGTTGCCACTATTAATCTCCTAAATTAATAATTAATTAAAATGTTCCACCATCAACTGTAGTAACTGTTACATCTCCTGATGATACTGTAAAGTTAGCTGAGTTAAAAGAAGCAACACCTTTATTTGATGTTGTTGCTAATTCACCAGCTATTGTTAATATATCACCTGAAATAGTTGCGTCAATACCTTCACCACCTGTAATTGAAAAAGTAGCACCTAAATCAATATCACTTATTGTAGAAGTATCATCTGAAAACGAAATAGTATTATTCGCTAATTGATTATTTGCAACAGTACCAGTCAATGAACTTGCTGGATAATTTGTTGCGTCTGATAAATCAAAAGCTGGCGTAGAATCAGTGTCACCTAAATTGAATGTAACACCACCAATTGCAATCGAAGAATTACTTAACTTCGCATTTGCAATTGAACCTGCCAACATATCATTTGTAATACCAAGCGCTTTAACTCGTAAAGCGTCACTTGATACTTCAATTGAACTATCATCAACAGCAACGTTTAATGTATTACCAGTTTTTGTTAATGCGTCACCAGCACTTATTTGACCAGCACCTGAGAACTGAGAGAATGTGATATCTGTAGAACCAAAAGTAGGTACACCGTTATGTGTTGCAACATAACCGTTATCAGCATTTGTAGAACCTGCTTCAACAAAGAAGAAAGTACCACCTGTTAACTCAGCAGCTGTGTCAGCGTCTGGAGCTCTTGTTAATACGAAAGCAGCGTCAGCAGCACCAGTAGCTGTTACTTTATAGATACCGTTTTGTACTGAACTTGCTTGATCTTTAACTAAAATTCTATCATTTAGAGTAACAGCAACACCATCTACTGATAATGCTCCATTTGAATCTCCTGTAATAGTACCAGCACCATTGTTATATGTAGATGTTGGTAAAGCAGCCGCTGTTGCTAAATAAACAGATTCTTTAACATCTAAACCGTTTACAACACCGTCAACATATGCTTTGTTAGCAGCGTCACCGTCAGCAACTGGTGTAGCAACATTAATAATTTTACTATTATTAACATCAACATCACCTGAACCGTTAGGGTCTAAAATTAAATCACCATTTGCGTTTGTTGTAGAAATTGTATTACCATCAATTGTAATATTATCTACATCTAAAGAAGTAATACCATTTAAATCTGTTTGTGTAGCACCTAATGATACACTATCAGAACCAATTGTAACTGAACTATTTGTTAATTTAGCATTTGATACTGAACCATCTACTAATTGTGAAGCGTTAATAGTTTTGTTAGTTAATGTGTCTGTGCTTGAAGCAGTAATGAAAGCAGAATTTGAATTATCATAATTTGCTAAATCATTATCTACAACTAAATCAATTGTTCCGTCTGCGTCTTGGTAAGTTGCTGTAATTAATGTTTCAGTATTTGAACTGAACATTGCACCAGCAATATCTTGTACCCTTTCAGCATTTAATGTTACATCACCAGAACTTACTGTAAAGTCTGTAGCGTCAAAAGAAGCAATACCTTTATTAGTATCAGAAGCGTTTTCACCTGATATTGTGATTGTATCTCCTGAAATTGTTGTATCAATTCCTTCACCGCCTGTAATTTTTAAAGTATCTGATAATAAATTAATTGAAGCTGATGTAGAAGTTTCATCAACAATTGTTAATGTTGTTGCAACAGAAGCTGTACCAGCAGCAGTTAAACGTCCTTGTTGATCTACTGTAAAAGTAGGTATCTGAGTAGCAGAACCATAAGAGCCTGGTGTTACTGCTGTGTCATCTAAATCAATTGTAATTGTGTTATCAGTTACACTTGTTGTAATACCTGTATCGCCAGAGAAAGTAATTGTTTCACCTGTACTTACAGAATCATTTGCACCATTATCAGCACCTATAGAGAGAGTTTGTGTAACTGTGCCGAAAGATAAGTTTCCTGATCCATCTGTTTTTAAAAACTGTCCATTAGAACCATCACCGTCTGGCAACGTAAACGTAGTTGATGTAGTTACTGCATTGGGAGCTTTTAAAGCGATAAAGTTTGAACCGTTATTAGTACCTTCGTTTAATTTTAAAGTACCACCAGTAGTAGCATTATTACCTATAAAAATTTCGTCTATTGCTTTATTTGAATCAACTGTAATAGCTGATGAAGCAGTTAGTGTACCGTCAACGTGATCTAATTTGTCCTGAAAGTATTGACCGCCTATGACTGCGATTTCGTTTGCGTCACCATTTCCATCAACACCACCAATACCTAAAAATAATCTATCACCGTTATTGCCTTGTGTACCTGTGCCGTACGTGTAGGCTAATTCTCCTAGTTTCAGTGAACTTGGTGCTGTAGTCCCCGAACTTCTTTTAATCTGAATAATTGTTGCCATTTAATTTCTCCCTAAAAATTTCCGCCGTTAAATGTTAGCGTACCACCTGCTTCTTGTAATTCATTTCTCGCTACAAATTTTTGGTCACTAGCTCTGTATTGTAACAAAGCGCCGTCACCAGCTCCTGTCATAACAACATCATTTAATAGTTTCAGTGATAAAGCACTATTTTGTAAATTCGTTCCAGAGGGCAAGGTAACAGATACTTGTTGAGGAAGACCACCAGTTTTAGGTGATATTTTAGCTGTTACGCCTCCTGTAGTATTAATAACTGCTTTTACCATAGATTACACTCTCTTTTTGTAATATTTATAATAAAAGTATGCTGTAGGGGAAAGAATATTTTAATAACTTGAAGTAACTCTAGGAATGATAGTCGCAATACCCTCCACAACTCTTGTAACCGTACTGGTACTATCATTTACGATAGTTACATCATAAACATAACGGCCATCTTCTAAAGTAGAAGTTTGTTGAGAGGTTAGGGTAAGTGTAATAACACCTGTTGAAGTATTATTTGATGTTGTGAAAGCAGTCCTTGTATTTGTTGAGGCAAAGCCTTTTGATAGAGCAGCATAAGATGTATGACCTGTAAGATCAAAAACGCCACCATCATTATCAGTAACAGTAACATCTGTTGAAAAGGTTGCACCTTGTGTGATAGTTAGGTTAGCTCTAGCTGCCATTTATTTTTTTTCTATTTTTTGTACTTCTTCTTTAATTTTCTTATTGTAATATTCTGTCAACACATCAATTTTTTCAATTTCAATTGTATGTCTAGCTCTGCTTGTTTGTATTTCTTGCCTAGCTACAATAATATTTCTTAAATAAGGTGTTAAATCTTCTTGTTTATACTCAACACCATCAATTATTATACTTGATTCATTATTTGTTGTCATTGTTACCTTTCTTCAATTCAATCATACCATTTAATTCGAGTTTTTTTACCATCCTATTTATTAATCCATTTAAGTAATCTAAATCTGAAGAAAATGATATGTGTGGTATTCTTCTTAATTCATTACCTTCATCATCTTTAACAATTCTATATCCTTGAACAGCTTGACCTAAATGTTCACCATCTGTAATCATATGCCATAACGAGTCTTCAATTCTATCAGCAGGAATTTCTACTAAATTAAATTTACTACTTAAAATTTTAATAAGTTGTTCAGAATTTTTGTTTGAATTTTGTTTTATTATCTTTATAACTTCTTCGATAATTTTTCTAATATATGATTTTTTAACACTATCATATAAATCACCATAATTAAATTCTCTACTAATGTCTTCACCTGATACATTACTATTTATTTCGCCTGTACTATTTCTATTTGCTGTTGGATTGTAACCTACAGGTTTTTTCAATTTTAGTTTAATTGACATAATTATTCACCTTAATGTTTAAGGGGCTTAAAAGCCCCCTAAGATTTATTTAAAATTAGTATTGTACGATAACGATACCAGATCCGCCTGGTTGGCTATCTCCACCGCCGCCGCCGCCTCGGTTAGCTGTACCTGGATTTCCACAAGCACCACCTCCGCCATTTCCTGCTCCGTTATTGTTACCACCGCCACCGCCTGCATAATCTACAGGTGAGCCTGATATACTGTAATTTCTTCCTGCGCCGCCAGCTCCATTTGGGAAATCACTTCCTCTTCCGCCAGCACCTCCGCCACCAGCAGCACCGCCAGGACCAAAGTTACCTTGAGCACCTGTTCCTCCTGGATTTCCAAATCCATAAGAGCCTGATTCTCCTGCTTGTTGAGGTTGTGTTCCTGTTCCACCTTGAGTTGTTGGTTGTTGGAATGAGTTACCTCCTCCACCACCGCCTGAACCTCCTGGAGCACCACCTGAAAAGGCACCACCGCCACCGCCACCAATAGCAGCTAAAGCAGCAAATTGAGATGTTCCGCCTCTTTGAGAGGGGTCAGTACCGTTCCAACCTCCGCTACCAGCACCACCTACAGTAACAGCAATTGGAGAACCTGGAGTAATAGGTAAACCTGGTCTATAGATAAGGCCTCCGCCTCCTCCACCGCCACCTAAATTACATTGTCCGCCACCGCCACCACCGCCAGCAACTACTAATACATCAACTGAAGTTAGTCCATCTGGCACAGTAAATGTACCTGTGGATGTAAATGTTTCTGTTGTTTGTGGATAACTTACAATATTAAAATATTGATTGTTTGTATTTGTTCCGTCTGTAGCAGTAATTTCAAAATTATATGTTGTTACTGTACCTGGATTAGAATCTGTTCCTGTAATAGCACCTGTGTTTGCGTTTAGTGAAACACCAGCTGGTAAAGAACCTGTTGTAACTGAGTAAGTTATTGCTTGTGATTCTGGATCTCTAGCTTCTACAGTAGCGCTTACTGATCTATTTCCTGAGAATGTGTTTGTTAGGTTACCACCTGCTGTTATCCAATAAATTTGTGAGTTGATACTAAGAGCATTTGCTAATGTGTTTGCTTTACCACCCGCTGAAGTTACTTTTACATCAAAAGGTGATTTAGCAGAATTAAAATCAGCACCTAGTCCTGTCACTGCACTAATTTGACCTGCACTACAAGTAAATCTAAGTGTAGTAGAGTTTACAAAAGTTACAGTTGATGGTGTGATTGTGCTAGCTGCGTCATCAGATACTAAAGAAACTGCTGTACCAGCATTAAAACCTGAACCTGTAATTGTTACTTCAGTTGTAGTAGAACCGTCTTCAACAATAGTTGATGGAGAAATACTTGTAATTTCTGGTGCCACATCTAATACCACCCACGAAGAACCATTATAATATTCTAATGCAGCTAAACTTGTATTATATCTCATTTGACCAGCTTCTGCTGATCCTTCTCTAACTCTTTGTGCTGTAGTACCCATTGGTACTTTAAAGCTATGAGTATCGCTGCCAAATGTTGTATTTTCTGATCTTACCTTTTTTACCATTTTCTAATTTCTCCCTAAATCGGCATTTCCGTAACTGTTATAACATCTGAGAAGGCTGGAGCTCCTGTAAAAACAATATTGCTGCCCACAATAGTAAAATCATTACCTGGTGATTGTGATAAACCATTTAAAGCAACTTGTATTTTATTAGTGGTCATTCCTTGAGTTATAGCAAAAGTTAAGGTTGATCCATCGCCATTATAATTTCTTATAACAATTCCAGTTGCCTTTTTTGCCTCAGGTATATATCTTACCATTGTTTTTATCCTTTATAAATCTTTTATACGTCTTCAAGTACAGATAGAGTTACATCTAATGCTGAAGCTGTATCTGTTTCTGCTCTAATAACATCGCCTGCTGTACCATTGTTTTGTAGTACAATTTTGTTACCTTGCATAATTTCAACTGTACTTTTTGCTGGTATAATTAAATCTTTTGCAATATAAACATCATTTGTTCCATCGTAGTTGTCTAAAAATACACTACCTGTAATATTTGAAGCTGTTTTGTTGCAAAGGTTGATACCTATAACAATTGATTCTAATGCTGTTGAACCTGCACCAGCTGGAGTTGTGTAAATTGCGTCTGCTGAAGCGCCTGTTGTAGAGTCTGTTACACTTGCGACTGTATTTCTTTTAAAATCGTTAGCCATTTTTTATCCTTAAAATTAATATCAATTAATTTACCTATATTTATAACATTACTATCTTGTAAATGTTAAAAGTAATCAACCAATATATTTATTTATACTAGTTATAACAAAGTTTTTTCATCAATAATATAATTTTTTAACCTAATGCTATTGCTTGAGCAATTGCAAAAGGTTTAGTTGCCACGGATACACTATTTACTTGTACATCCGTTGTAAAATTAGCTGTTCCAGAACCAGTTACATTTACTGCACTAGTAATAGAACCTGAATTTATACTTAAAGTACCGTCTGTAATGGTTGTTGATGATATTGAAGTCAATCCTGTTACAGTGGTATTTAGAGAAACCGTAAAAGTATCTGTAGCACTAACCACAGTGTTTATATTACTATCACCTACAACATTCAAAGTATCTCCTGTTTCAATTTGTTGAATAGAAGATGTTGAATCTCTCAAATAAAATGAACTAGTAGTTGCTCTAACTTCATTTAAAGCAGCTACAATAGAACTTTTAGTTGACGTATCTAAACTAGTTAAATCACCAACATCTGTACCCAAGCTATTAAACGTTGTTCTAAACGTTCCTAAAGTATCTGTTGTTGCTACTGATCTAATTGCCATTGTTAACTACCTTTTTTAATAAATCTTTTATTTCTCTTAATTCACTTTTTAAATTATTTATCTCTTTTACCGTGTTTCTTATTTGATCGCCTTGTTCATTTCTAATTTTAATTCTTTTCATATATAACTGATATTCAGTTGCATTTGTATTTACTATAGCATTTGATCTCATATCTCTAACCAAATTTTCATAACCATCTACTTTCAATTTTGCCATATTATACTGCTAATGCTATAGCCCTCATATCTTTTAGTCTAGCTGGTACTGCTGTGTTAGTACCTGTAAAGACAATTTTAATTTGGAAAGATGTAAACTCAGGAAGTGAACTTGCACTAAATTTGTAATCTTTAAAATCTAAATCTAAAACAACATCACCATTTGAAGGATCAACTGATACATCTGGTGTTCCGTCTGAGTTAAATGGTGTAAATTCTATATCTTGTATTCTTCTTGTTTCTTCACCACCTGATAATCTGTAGTAACATTTAATTGAAGAAGACGCTCTTACACTAGCCGCTAATCTAACATCTAAAGCTGTAGATCCATTTGCTAAATTAATTGGTTTAGTAATATAAGCACCTGCAGCTGAACCACCCTCAATAGCAGTATCGTCTTCATAGTCAACTGTGTTAGTTATTTTAGCAACAACTTTTGAACCATTTGCTGGAGCAGAATTTAAAGTTAATGTTGTGCCTGCAACTGTAAAGTCATCAATTGGTTGTAATTTCTTACCATCTTTTTTAATTGCCATTAAATGTACACTTGAAGGCGTTCCTGATAATGTGAAGTCTGTAGTTGAACCATCGCCTGTAAAGTTATCAGTTGATGATACTAAAGGATTGTTTAATCTATTTCCTATTGCAAAAGCATTTACTCTTTTTAAATCAATAACAGGAGATAATTTAGAATTTGTAGAACTGATTGTTAAGTTAACAAACATTGATTGATAAGTAGGTCTTGTTGAAGCACCACTACCAATTTCATTTTTCTCATTTATACCACTTGCAACCATTCTAGCATTATCAAAATATAAGTTGTCACCTAATACAACTGTTTCAGCTGCTGAAGCGACTTGTCTTGTAAATGCTGTTTCTGTTCCGTGAACTGAAGAACCAGATGTTGTTCTTAAAGTAGATGTAATTGATGTTCCTGGATGTACAACATTTCCAATTTGTAATTGTAAAACATCAAAAGGTCTGTTTTGAGTAGCAGTAACAGTTGTACCACCAACATCGCCTGTTGCGTTTGCTGTGCCAGCAGTTGTTACATCATAACTATCTAAAGTTATATTTGAAATACTTGTATATGTTCCATTAATTTGTGCTGAAGTAATACCATTGTAAGTACCACTCGCTACACCAGCAATTGTTACATTGTTTGATGTACTGTGCATACCGTGGTTTGGATGGAAAATTCTGATAACACCTGTACCATTAAATGTTCTAATTGGATTTTGAGCAAGTGTTCTTGCTGGTAATTCTGAGTTAGTTAAAGTTAAAGTACCTGAAGCTGAAGTATCAAATTCTGCTCTTTTTAATTTAAATTTTAAATCTTCCATTTGTTCTGCTGACCAAGTACGATTATTAGCAGATTTAAATAATACACCTACTGCTGGTTGATTTGATACTGTTCTATCCGAACCAATAACAGTATCGCCTAATCTTGCAACGTAAGCTGTATAATCTGTTGAGTCTGAATATAATACTAAAGCATATTCAACACCTTCTTGTAGATAAACTGGTGAGTCAAAAGTAAATGTAGTTGCTGTTGAACCATCTGTACTCGTATTTACAGAACTTGGATTTAACCATTTTGTTGAAAAAGGAATAACTTTATTTCCTGGATAACCATTTACCATATTTCTAATTTCTGCCTTAACAGGAATAGTAGATGATTTTGTTGCAAAGTAAGCGTCAACACTTGTTATAAAAATACCATCAGTTTCATCTATTGTAAATGATTGAGCCAAAGGATCTCTTTGTGCAATTACTCTACTTGATTGTCTATTAGTTGATCTTCTTTCAGTTGTTGTTTGTCTTACTGTTCTAGCCTCTCTAGTAGAAATTATAGCTTCTTGTGTGGTTTCTAATAAACCTTTTGCGTCATAATCAGCTTCTGCCGAAGTAGCTACTGCTGTTTTATCTTCACTATTTGTAGATGAACTTGTTAATCTGAATATTCTTTTTCCTGTTCTCCATCTAGGATTTGAAGAAGTGTTTGGATCAGGAATAGCAAATGTACCTGTTACAAAACCGTTTGAATCTGTTACAACATTACCCCCCAATGCGCCGCCGTCTGGAGTTACATAAGAACTAATATCAATATTGTCGAAGAAAGGATAAACTTGTGTATTAGGTCTCATACCGTAAGCTTCAAAAGTTATTGTTCTACTTCTAATAAAAGGAACAAAAGCAACCGATATAACTCTATTACCTAAACTTTGTCTTACAGTTTGAGGAACAATTGTTGTTCTAATACCACTTCTTGTTTGAACTACATCTTGTGATGTTGTTTGAACTAATCTATTTCCTTGCCATCTTTGATCTGTTCTTGGATTACCAGACCATTGGTCTTGCCATTCATTCCATTCTGTACCTACAGGTATTTCTGAAACACTTGTGTTATCTAATCCAGCATTTATAGCTAAGTTATCAAAAGTACCATTTACATTTGCTACTATTTCAGGTGCAACTCTTGTTTCTTTCCATTCATCAACTGGTGGATCTAAAGTAATATCACCTATCCAATCAAATATTAAGAAAGGATTTAAGTTTTCAGTTTTAGTAGCATATGGTTGTTCTAAGTAAGTTGATTCTGTATAAGGTAAAGTTATTAAATTACCTGTTTTAGCATAATTAGCTGTTGTTCTATCTAAAGCTGTAATTACAGAACCATCATCATCTGATTCTTCCAATTCAATTACATCTTCCGTAAATGGTGTTCTTGCCTCACCTCTTGCTCTATCAATAGATAATTTGTAATCATTGTTTCCTACATCACCAACATTATGGCCAGAGAAGTTATCAACAACAAATCCATTTTTAAATCTATCAAAACCATCTGCGTCTTGTATTTGTAAACTTTGTGCGTCTGCTTCTAATAGAGATAATTGAGTGTAGTATTCTATATTTTTAATTCTGTTTTCTAACTTACCAATATCTCTCATTGTGTAACGTCTATTATCTTCTTTTTCAATTCTTACATCTGAAGTTTGTAATGTATAACTTGGTATAGTTAAAGTAGCTAATAATAAATGTCCGTCTAAATTACCTGGTTCTAATGGACTTACAGCAGAAGCTCCTTTTAAAACTTTTAATTGTCCTTCTCTTGTAATAAAGATTTTATCAATTCTATTTAAGTAATATTCAAAATCAGTTGTAACATCTGAATTAAATTCAATAACATCAACAACCGAAGAACCTGTACCGTCATAACTTCTTTCATAGTTTGAACCTGAAGTAGCACCAGGAATAGTTGAAGCGTCATCTACTCTCGGTCTAAAATCTAAACTATCTCTTAATTCAAATCTTTCACCTGTAGTATCAGACGAATATGATGGAATATTTGCATAAGAAACAGCACCAGTATAAGAATCAACATCAAAATAATCACCTGTACCGTGTGAGAAGTAATCAAAGTCAATTAAAATATCTCCAGTTGGTTTTAATGCACCTGGTTTTAATTTAATTCTACCAATATCATAATAGTTATCTCTTTGACCGTTATCTAAATCAAATCTACTTGTAATGTTAGTATCAGAAACGCTTACACCGCCACCAAAAGAACTACCCATATAGATAGCATTAATTTGATAAATGTCAGCTTTTGCTAAACCAATTATTCCACTTTCAATAATAGATTGAGAAGTTATTGTAACTTGTTCATTTGAGTTTAAAGTTTTTTGTTTTGAACCAGCAACTGTTTTTTGAATAGTTGTTGTAATTTTAATTGTATGGTTACTAAAGTTAGCACCAAAATCTAATTTTAAAGATTGATTAGCAGACAACCTTGTAAATATCGCTGTACCCTCGTGGTTATTTCCTGCTAAATTTAAAACATCACCTGCAACACCTGTTGAAGAACCACCGCCTGTTGCTGTAATAGAAACAGCGTAATCATCTATTGAATAAGCTGCAAAAGTTTCGTTTGAACCAGCAGTAATTGTAACATCTCCATCTGAGGATAATGTTCTAATAAATTGTTTTCTTATATTGTAATTTGTATCAGTAGCACCATTGTTAGCAGTTGTTTTTAAAGTTTTAACTGTAACGTGTGGTAATTTAAATACAGAAATATTATTTTCTGGATTTTGTAATTTTGCTCTACGTCTTGTAATCACAGCAGCAGTTGTAACATCTGAAGCACCTACAGCTGTTGTTAATTCTAATTCTGTTGCTGATACAATATATTTTACTGTTCCTGTTACAGTTGAACCTGCGTCATTTGTAAATGAAATTGAATCACCAATTTTTAAATCTATTGTAAAGTTTGTACCTTTACCTAAAATTGTTGCGTCTGAATTTGCAACTGAAATATTTCCTATTAGAGATGTATTATCACCATAAGTAGAAGTTAAAACAGCATCGGCTGTATAGTTTTCAGTTACGCTGTTCATATAAATTTGTTTAACAGCAGAAACATCTCTTGTTCTTACGCCATTAAATCCTAATACATCTGCTTGAATTACACCTGAAGCGTTTGAAACTTGGCCTGAGATTGTTTCACCTGCAACAAAAGTACCTTCAACACTTGATACAACTACTGTAGTGTGTTCTATAGTAGGACCTGAAGAAAATGAAGTTACAACAACTGGTGTTGTACCATCTGATTCATACAACTCAAAAGTATTTGTTGTAGCATTTCTTATTGTGTAAACACCCTCAGTGTATGCTGTTGAGTTAACTTGCATAGTACCACCGCTTAGTGTAACTCTTTGACCATCTTTAAATCCGTGACTGTTTAATGTAAATACACCTGCACCATCTGGAGCGCCTGTTACATTACAAGAAGTAATAGTTGCTGAATAGTTTGATGTTGAACTATGTACAACACCTGTAGCTCCTGAAGTTACACCTGAAACTCTTTCACCATCAGTAAACACTGCTGAAGTTTCTAAGTTTAAGTGTGTAAACATTTCAATATCAAACAAGTAATGTCTGTATATTGATGAACTATCATTTAAGTCTAAAGTTTCTGTAGCTGTTACAGTTTCAAAACCTTTTGTTTTTGCTCTACCTATTTGAGGTACAGTTGTGTTATTTGAAGTAACAACTGTTCCAGGAGTTGTTGTTGGTGTATCATATAAACCTACTGTTTTAAAAGCTTCTACTGAACCTGATACGAATGTTACATCTGGTGTACCATAAACATTTGTTACGTTAATAAAATTTTTTACGTTATATCTTGTTTTGTGATTATTTGCTGTTTCAAAATCTCTTGCTTTATCTACATCAACAAAAGTTGTACCTAATCTTTCATTTTCATAACCTTTTACATACGCTTTAAAAGGAGAAACACCTATTGCTAATTTAGATTCTAATCCACCATTACCTGAAGTATAGATACCTCTATTATCACCTGAAATTAAATGTTCTCTTACATCAAAGTCTGGATTTGATAAAACATAATCACCTGATTCGTCAAACGTTCTTCTTGCTAATGTATCTTCTAATACTGCATATTCAGTATTTCTTACAAGTGTTTTAATTTCTCCATTTTCAACTCTTGCTATTTCATAAAAGTTTTCATCTTCAGTTGATGATAAAGTTTTCTTTGCAAGTGTTAAAGTAATTTTTAATCTGTGAGCACCTGGAGCATTTACGTTTGATGAACCAGCAGCGTTGTCATTTAAACTTGCGTCATCATTTGAAGTAATTAATGACTCAGTTGATGTAAAACCAATTCTGTAAGATGGTGTATTTGTATATTTGTCTAATACTAAAGTTGAACTATCTACTTGTACAAAAAATCCATTAATATAATATACACCTGATTGAACACCAGCGGCTGAACCTGTTGCTGTAGTATTTACAACAGCAGTTGGTGTACCAGTTGCGTCTGAGGTAATTGTTTCACCATCTTGGAAAACTAAATCTGTATTATTTGTTCCTGTTTTATTATACTTAACAAATAAAGTATCAGGATCAGTACCGTCTGTAGCTGCAACACCAACAACTTTAGCAATAACACCGCTTGAACCTGTAACAGTTGTACCGTTATAAGTGTTTATACTTGAAGCAGACTTTGATGTTAATTTTACAGCATAATAATTTGTGTCAATTGAAACTTGGCCAGGAATGACCATAGCACCTTGTTTGAAAAAATGGTCACCCATTCTCTCAATCTGGTTTTGTAAAATTGTTTGTGACTGTGTTAATTCTCTCGCCTGTACAGCAAATGCTGGTCTAAACAATATACGGTGAAACTTTTTACTTTCCGTATAATCATCATAATAAGGCGAAAGATTAAAGTCTGTTGGACTTGGCATTTATCTTCCTCTAAAATTCAACTATTAATTTAACGTTTTCAGTTTGATCCGAAGCTCTTGTAATTGGCGCTCTTTGTTCAATGTAAATAACATCTCCTGTATCAGCGTCAATTTCTGCACCTGCATAACCTGAAGTTAAAGAAACACTATCAACTGTTTCAGTTGTACTTGTTGGTGTACCAGTTGCACTTGAAGTTTGACCTGTTATTACATTTACTCCAGAGAAAGCTGTTAAGTTACCATTACTATCAACACCTTCATCATTAAATCTTGTTTGTACGTAGTATAAAAGTCTGTTTGTTGAATCCCACTCTACAACTTTACCTACAGCACCAGTAGTTGCTTGATTGATTTCTTCATCTACTTGGAAAGAACCTGGAGTAGGTGAGGATTCAAATCTTACTACTTTAACACCTCTTAGTGTAGTTGCTGAGGCAGCTGAACCACCTGAGTCTGGATCTCTAATTAATGCAATTCTTCTAAAGTCGTTTTGAGTTGTAAAGTCACCTGAGTTTGAAGTTTCTGCACCCTCAAAGTTAGTGTTTAACATTACATAATAACCACCTAATTCTTTTACTGCGTTAAATCCGTGTCCGCCTTTTGGCTCAATAATTACATCTAATTCTGCACCTGTTAAATCAGTTGCACCAGCAGTTACTATATCTGCATTTCTAACATAAGCATATGTGTAACCTGTTCCTGGAGTTGTAACTGTTACTGCTGTAACAACACCACCTGAAGTTGTTACTGAACACTCACCACTTGAACCGTCACCTCTTATTGGTACATTTGTATGTGTACCTGAAACTGAAGCACCTGAGCCAGCAGATTTAATTTTAATAATGTTAACTGCACCGTCAACAGCTGCTGAACTTACTGTACCGTTTGTTGCAACGGCCATAAAATCTGTGGATAAAAAGTTTACTTGTTGAGAAGCTGATAAAGAGTACATATATTTCCACTTATAACCATCTCCTGTTGTAAGAATAGATGTTGATGTACCCGATGGCTCTACTGTTGAAGCTGCACCACCATTGTTATCTAAACATTTGTAAACATTATAATCACCTGTTACAACATAGAAAGTTGCGTCCCATAAAGAAGAAGCACCACTATTTGCTGTTTGAGTAGTAGTTGTTCCTGTGATTCTGTTACCGTAATCGTGTCTGTAATAATCGTAAACTGTGCCAGTTGTCCAGTTTCTTCTTGGAATTACATAAGATACATCTGAAGTTGTTACTTTTTTAGCTGAAAGTAAATCATCAAAAGTATAAAACTCGTCTTGTACTGAATCTACAGGTGTTAATGGTGATGAATCTGATCCCTCGTTTACTGTTCTACTATCACCTCTTGTAGAAGTAGTAAATGCTTGAGGTCGGCCTATACCCAAATAATATACATTTGGTGAGGCTTCTGAGAATGATTCCACAAATTGTTCTGCATTGTGGATTCTGAATTTGTTTGTTATAATTGCTGGCATTGTCAGTTTTTCCTTTTATTTATACTTATATTTATACAATCTCCTTTAACAATTTTTTATAAAAGTCATTATTATTTATAGCGTTTCTTTTAATGTATTCCATATCTTTAGATACTTTAATATATTCATTTTCTGCCTTGTCATACAGACCTCTTTTGATTAAGTCCTCTTTTATCATTGAACTATCTAATATGTTCATTCCTAATAATATTTGTAACCATAAAGTGTTACCTAATGCTAAATTTGAGAAAACATTGTAATCATCACCAATAGGTGGTCTTTGTTTCCATAAATTTAACATATATTTTAAATTATCAGTTAGTCTATTGTCTGAAGAGGCTTCTTTCCAAAACTCGGTATCTTGTCTTTCCGACCTATAATGTAGTAATATAAAATCTCTTATGTTGTCCCACTTATCACATATGTTTTTATTATAGTTTTTTAAATCAGATTGTTCTAAACAATGTATAAAGTAATTTACTTGAAATATTGACATATGTATAGAAGTTGCCTCTAACGGTTCAACAAAGGCACTTGAAAGACCAACTGTCAAAACATTTTTATCATAAATCTTTTCTAAACGACCAGAATTAAAAGGTATGATTTTTTGTACTTCTATTTTTTCGCCAATATATTCTTCTATCTCTTGTATAGCTTCATCATCACTTATAAACTTATCACAAAAAACATATCCACAACCCATTCTGTGCTGTAATGGTATCTCCCAAATCCAACCGTGTTTTAATGCTGTTGCTTGTGTATAATTTTTTATAATAGTATTCTCTTTGTTTTGTATATGAAAAGTTACTGCTCTATTAACTAATAAGTTATCTTCATAGCTAATAAAAGGCACATCATCACTTAACACTCTTTTAAAACCTGAACAATCAACAAATAAGTCTGCTTTAATTTCTTTTTGACTTTCTGTAATTAAACTTGTTATATAACCATTTTCATCTCTATTTACTTTTAATATTTTTTCTTCAATATGATTTACTTTATTTTCTTTCAACAAAAAGTCTTTTATATATTGACCAACTTTAAATGTATCTAAATGATATGCTGTGTGTTCTATTTCAATAGGAATATTATTACAAAAAGGTAATTGATTATTTTCCATTAAAGCAGATTGAATTAGATTTATTTTTTTATTTTCAGCAATATGATATAATCTATAGTAATCATAATCATCAATATCGTACCCTAAAGGAGAATTAAAATAGTCGTTACCATTTTTCCAATTAACGTGTTTAATTCCTAATTTAAATGTAGAACCTGTTTGTTTGAAAAAATCTATTTCGTCTAAATTAGTTTTAATTAAATCTGAAAATAAACCTGTTGTACTTTCACCTACACCAATGATAGGTATTTCTTTAGATGAAATAACTGTAATGTTTGATTTGGTCTTTGAAGAAAAATTTAATGCTGTTGACCATCCAGCTGTTCCACCACCTATAATAACAATATTCATAATATAATGTTATTTATTATGGATTTGGATCGTTATCTGTAATAGTATTACCGTCAGCAACCCATTCCATAAGTGTATTGTAATCTGTATTATCTGTAGTTAATGGTAATATGTGTGTGAGAGAATGACCTGTACAAATTACTTTTATACCTGATTTTGAATATGATGATGGACTATCACCTGGCTGGTCTGCCAAGTAAAGATATTCTGCTGTTGATATATTATCTTTAGTTATTTTCATAATTATAGCTCCGCACTAAATTGCAAAGTAGGTGAGTTAGCGTCTGTATAAATTAATATTCCTTTTCCTGCACTTCCTCCTGTTGTAACCCAAGAAAATCTGTAAGGATAATTGGAAGGAAATGAAGAACTAAATCCAGCGTCCATTGTTTGTAATGTCGCTCCTGGTGTAGAACCAGCTTCGTCAGCGGAAGTTCCTGATAATGTCCAAGTTCCTGAATATGAAGTTGTTGCTTGTGTTCTCATTGGAAACGGTAAATAAAGCGTTGCTAAATGTGCCGCTCCTGACCAACTCATACCTGTAGAAGGCATAAATCTGTATTGACCCATACTTCCACCTATTCTTTGAAAGTATCTAGCACATCTAGCTTCTTGTATTTCTCTTGGTAAAAATTCAAAATCTGTTGCTGTACTTCCTACTTCATATTGAAGACCTGTAATCTGAAAATTATTTGATGTACTATCTGCGTTATTTACTTGCCCAACATATCTGTCTGCGCTTGTAATAGTTGTTTGCCAAGTTGTAGCAAGTGTTCCAGAAGTGTAATCTGAACCTGAACCGATTATAATTCTTATTCTTAAAGAACGGTTAATATCATTATCAAAAGTACCTGATGTACCTGCTGGGAAAGTTATTGTTGAATATTCCCAAGTATCTGATACTGATTGAGTATATGAACCACTTACAGCGTTAGAATTATCAGCGTCTAATAACTCAACAATGTTTGTTCCTGTTTTTGTATGTTTGTGCCAAAAAGATAATGTAGTAGGTTGGGCATTAGCTGTACCTTGTTGTATTCTTTGTAAATGTTGTCCTTCAATAGCGTGTTCTAAATAAATCAAAGAACTACCAGCTGGTGAAGCTTGAGCAGTTGTACAATCCATTTTAATTGAATTTGTAAAACCTTGACCAGAAGGAACATCTGTTTCTTGTGTTTGTGTCCAAGTTCCAAAACTACCTGCACCCACATTCCATCTATCGCAAGTATAATAACCGTCGCCAGATATACCTGAAGTAGATGTGCCTCTTATAGCTATTGAACAGTCACCATTGATAATTATATTTCTAAAATTATTAGTATCAACACCTTGTGATGAAGTTAAATTATTTGCTAATGTTCTAGTTATACTTCCCATATATTATCCTTAAACTGGTAAATACCTTACTTGTATTTCAGCTGACGCTGCTGGCGCCGTGTTGAAAGTTAAATTTGTTCCTGATACTGTATAGTCATCTGTAGGCACTAAACAAATACCGTTTATAAAAACTAAAATACTATTTACTGTATGTCCACTATTTATCGTAAAGATAGTTGTTGAAGCGTCACCTGTAAATGTACCTGTTGAATATGATAATGAAGCACCAGTGATTGTTAAAGTATCACCTGAAATTGATGTTGTTACACCTGAGCCAGCAATTTTTAAAGTTGACCCTAAATCTATTGTAGCAGCTGTTGAACTATCATCAACAATTGTGATTATTGAATTTGATAATTTTGAATTTTCTATTGAACCTGCTAACTGAGCATTTGTAATTTGACCTGTTAATGAACTTGTAGGATAATTTGTTGCGTCTGATAAGTCAAGTGCTGGGGTAGAGTCTGTATCACCCAAATTGAAAGTAATACCACCGATCGCAATTGTTGAATTTGTTAAACTTGCATTACCGATATTTGATAATGTGTTTGAAGCACCACTAATTGTTTTATTTGTTAAAACTTGTGAACCTGTTAATGTTGCAACTGTACTATCTATTGCAATTGAAAGAACATCTGTATTAACACCTGTTGTGGTAATACCTGTACCACCTTGTACAGTTAAAGTATCATTTGTAGTAATTACTTGATTTGATCCACCATCACCAGCAATTGTAAAAGAAGATGTAGCAGTCGCTGTACCTGGTTCGAATTTATTTGTTGAAGCGTTGTAAACTAAAGTTTGACCTGCTGTAGCACCTGAAATATCAAACGCAATTGTTGTACCATCACCTACAGCGTTATAAATTTCTGTAAAGTTTGCATTTATGATTTGACCACCAGCACGTATTGTACTACCAGTACCGTCATTTGCAATTGTTCCTACGTTAACTGTTTGTTTCGACATCTTCTCTCTTTATTATTGATATTTTATCATTAGCTTCAGGAGGAATGTTGAAAAATAAAGTATTATTTTCAATTGTATAGTCTTCCTCAAGCTTTAATATCTTATCATTTTTAGTTACAATAATGTTTTTAATACTATTTATAATCATAATTAAGCGGCGTCAAAAGTTATTGTGTCCTCGTCAAAAGTATCTAAAGTTTCATCAAAACTATCACTAGAAATTTGCCATATTTCACTCGGTATAGCAAATGCCGTTTTAGTTTTATAGTTAAAATCTGATAAGTTGTTTAATTCACCATCTATACTACTATTTAATGTGCCTGTTAATCTTAAATTTTCCAAGTCTTGTATTTGTACTTGATTTGCATAGTTAGCACCTAAAACTAATTTATTGATTCCAAACATACTTGGTCCAGCAACAGCTCGGCCAAACTTAGTAGTATTACTTCGAATATCTGTTAATTCTTTTATAATACCACCAGCAGATTTTATAGTGATATGTTGGTTTAAAGTTACATCTCTAGTATTTGGTGTAAAGAAGTCAGTTGTACTATCATCAAATAATGGGTCAACACCTAATTGAGGACTTGCGTTTAATGAAGTGCCGTCTGTAGTTGTTCCTAATCTTCTACCAAAGATAGTAGAGAATAATGTATTTAATACACTATCAATCGGTGTACCAACATCACCAGAATTTAATGTTGTAATATTTCTTAATTGCACGTCTGCTTGTAATTCAATATTAACTTGTCCTACAAAGTAAAAACCAGCACTGTGCATTGTTTGTTTAAATGAATCTCTCCAGTCATTAATAGAACGACCAACTTTAATAATATATGAAAAGTCCTGATACAATAAACTATCTTGTATTCTCATTGTTGATTCAGAAACGTGACCATCTTGGTTAATGTAAGAACCTGCTGTATCTAAAATTGTTACAACACTTGTTGTTGCTGTAGCTTGATCTACTTTTTTAACAGTAACAAATGCACCTGAAGTAGAACCTGTAATTATAGTATCTTCACCAAATATACCATTAGCGCCTGTTAATGTTAAAACGTTTGTAGATGTATTTGTAGATTTGAATGTTGCTGTTACAACTGTAGAGTCAGATGATAAACCTGTTACAGTTTCGTTAGCAATAAAATTACCTGATTGATCTACATATAAAACTTTTGTTTCAAGCGTTAAAGTAGGAGGTGTAGGAGAATTTTCATATGCTCTACCTGTTTCTGCAATTGTTAATGACTCAATTTTTCCTATTTCAGTTCCAAATGCTTTTACAACTGCACCTGATCCGTTTGTATCATCAACTGTAACTGTTGGTAAAGATTTATAGTTAGAACCATTATTAATAATTCTTATATCTGTAATGTCACCTGAACCAGTAAGGCTTTCTTGTACAATTTTATTTCCTGTGTAAGGGTCACCTCTAACAGTTTCATCTTCTAAAATTATATGATCGTCAACTGTTGAAGTAGATTCTTCTTGTGTAAAACCTCCGTTTACAACTGAAACTTTTGCTGAAGCAGAACCACCACCTGTGTTCGTATTATCAAAAATAATATCATCACCAATTTCATAACCTGAACCAACATCATCTAATATTATTTCTGTAATGCCACCACGTCCAACTTCTCCAACCTGAATTAATGCACCTTGTCCTCCAGAGGTTATGGTTACACTATCACCCTCACTGTATAAAGCACCATCATTAGTAATTGTTGGTGCATTAGGAACTCCTGTTACAGTAGCTTTAATAAATGTATCATCTTCGTCACTACCTGTTCCTCTAATTTCTTCTAATACAGTAAATGTTCCATTTAAAGTATCTTCATTTAAAATAAATTCTGAAACTTCAGCGTCACCAATTTGAAATTTAAATACGTTTTCAATAACAGCAGTTGCACCTGAAGATTGTCCTGTAATTGTACGACCAATTAAGTTTGAAGTATTACCTACTGTAGCAACAGCTCTTAAAATTTTTGAAGTATTCCATTTACCGTCTGATACTCTTAAAACTTGTTCTCTTGGATATGATGTTTGAGATTCTTCACCAAATAGTAATCTAAAAAATATTTGATGACCTACATTTGTACCTTTTAATCTGTATAATGATTTTACATTTTTTATTAATGTTCTTTTATTTAAACCTGTAGTTAGAGTATCAGGAATAGTATCTAATAATTCATTTCTAAATTTAGATAAAAAATTTGATATAACTTTATCTGGATCTCTAAAGTTTAGTAAGTCTTGTATTGTTTGAACAGGATTAGGTTTGTAATTATTTACAACAGCACTAGCATTTGATGATGAACCTAAAACAGTTTCACCAATAATAAATTTATCTTGTGCTGATATAAACAAACGACTATTATCTAAGTCTTCAGTTAAAACTGTTGCTGTTGCATTTGAAGTTTGACCTGTAATAGTTTCACCTCTTGTAAATTTACCAAAAGCAGAACTCTCTAATAATATTTTATCACCAGCGTCTAATTGTGTTCTATCTGTATCAATACGAGAACCGTCTAAAATTAATTCATTATTTTGAGCAGTTTCAGTTTCTAATAAAATACCCTCAGTTGTCTGTACAGACGTAACCGTTAATTCAGAAGCTTCTAAAAATGTGTAATAAGTTTTTAAGAATTGTAAAAACTTTGGGTGATCTTCAACTACAAAGTCAGGTACTTGTGAGTTTATGAGATTGGATATTTTATCAGTAAACTTTGCCATCTGATATTATCCTACGTACTATAACTTGATGATGTTGTGTAACCTACACCTGCGTCAGCAGAACCACCTACAAAAGTATCCGCTTCAACAGTGATTGATGAATTTGGTATATCAATTTCTATAATTTGATCTCTTACAGGAATAATATCATTTGAGTTTGGTTGTACAGTTAATTCAATAACACTAGAAGCTGCGCCTCTAATATTTTCTACTGAAGAAACATTTAAAGAATTAATTGTAATTTGACCTGTCGTATAATTAATTGTACCTTGTGTATTGTTTACATAGTTTCTAACAGAACCAGTTAAATAATATCTTCTAATATTTTCTGATCCGTCATCATCTAAGTAATAAACATTTGTAACATCACCATCAACTTTAAAACCAGAAGATTCTAAAACACCACCTTCAGCTGATCTGTGACCTGTATGAGGATTGTATATACCATTTCTAAAGTAAACATCATATCTTGTTGATGAACTTAAAGTAGGTGTAAATGTTTTTCTTATTCTTAATGTGGTAATGTTTGAGATAATGCTTGTGTCTGTATCGTCAATTAAACCTGTAACTTTTGAATATCTGAATACACCATCAAATCTTTGTAATGTATTTGTATTATAATCTGTTAATTCACTTACAATATTTGCTTTTAAAGTATCTGCTGTTTTTGTAGTTGACTTTTCATCATACTTAACATTTGAAGTTAATAATACTTTAGTTATTTCTGGTTCAACAATTTGTGGTCTAACTGAAGCAACATTGTATTTTTTTAATTGTGTTACTAAACTTGCTTTTGTCGCCTCAGTTAATGTAGAACCTGAAGCTGCTTTGATAGCAATTTTAACAACACCATAAACTGGTGTTTCATCATCTTCACCACCCCAAGCACTTACTGATTGGGCATTTGGATATAAATTTTGTACAAGTGTTTCATAATCACTTGTTGTAACTGCTCTATTTTGTGCTGAGTAACTTAAAGGTGCATTTATTCTAACAGACTCTTTTGATTGAGCTGGTGTTCCACCTTGAGCATTTGAATTTGTTGTAACAGTAATATCTGTAAAGCCACCGACATTTGATTGTGCTGTAAATGTACTTGCACCGTTAGCAGCGTCAACATTTGAAACTATGTATTCTAAAATTACAATATTGCCATCTTCTAACGCTCTGCCAATTACACCATCTCCAAAATAAACTTCAAATCTGCCTTCATCACCTTCTTGTAAAAAATATGCTCTTGTTGTTGATTGTATTTCAGATAATCCTGTTGCAAGTGTGTAAGTGTTTGTTGTTGAATCACCTGCACTATTTTGAACTTTAACAACTAAAGTAGAAGTGTCAGCAAAATCTGTAGGTATAATAAATTTTTGGTCAACATCATTTAAATCAACCGTGTATCTGTAACTAACTGCTGTGCCTTCAAATAAAGTTACATTTGAAAATTTGTAAATGCCATCTACTGGCGAAGTTGTTTTAGATGAGTTAGTAATGAATTGATATGATACACCATCAACTGTTGTATTGAAAACTGTTCCTTTTGCCATAGTAATTGAAGAACCTGTTCCATCATTTACCGTAATGTCAACATTTGCTGTTGATGTTCTTACAGACGTTGGTGTATAACCTAACATCTTTGCTAATGACACAATATTTTTTCTTATGTCTGCACTATCTAAATACATTTCATTTGCTAACATATTAGCATTGAAACCTAAGTAGTGAGTGTTATAAGCGAGAGTGTCTAAAAGAACAGCAAAACCTGATCCTTCAAAGTTATAGTCCTGAAATTCTGATTGACTTTGTAAAAAGGTTTTTAAATTAGCTTTAACTGCGTCAAAGTCAAAATCTGATACGTTTAATTTGTTACTTGCCATTTTATCTTAATCTTTCTAAAAATGTTTCTACTTGTACTAACTCGTTTGTACCTACAACATAAAAGTAAATACTTAAACCATATGCGTTACGATCAATGTCAGGATTAGCCGTAATTTGTACTAACTTAATCCTAGGTTCAAAATTAACTAAAACTTCTTCTACTTTTCTTTGTAGATTTAAAGCAGTTAATGGCGTAATTGGTTCAAATAACATACCTCTAACACTAGAACCAATTTCAGGATGAAAAGGTCTATCAAAGTGTGAGGTGTTAATTAAGTTTCTAACACTTCTTTTTACTGCCTCAACATTAGTTAAGTTATTAACATCATTGGTTACCGAATTACGACCAAAATCTAAGTCAATATCTTTATATTTGACTTGAGCTCTTTTACTTTTATTTGTATTAGCAGAATCGTAACTTGGCATAACAGTAATATTTATACAGAATTTATGATAATCCTATAGAAACATTTGAAGAACCTGTAGCTGATTCACCACATATACTTGCTGGGTCGCCTGCTATAATAACTTTGATACCACCAATCTTTACTGTTGATTGTAATGTGGAAACTATTGTCTGTGGTATGTGTGGAGAGATACCGTGTCCTGCAACACCATCACCATTTACTATAACACTTTCACTATTTACCCTTACGGTACTTTGACTAGGTATTAAATCACCACCTGCACTGTCACTATCTCTACTGATACCAGGCATTATGGTCGTCCTTGACCTACGTACTTTTTAAAACTTCTCTTAAATGATTTATTAGGACTTTTTGAATGTCTACCTCTTCTTTTTTTTCTAGTAGAGCCTCTAAAATTTGAAACTCCCATTAATGCTTTTTTAGCCATTGTTATGCTCCGTTAAATAATGCTGTTATATCGTTAATATTTTCTTTTTTTTCGTGTCGGCATTGTTTACAACACTCAATTTTATATTTTTCACCAAATTCACTAACTACTTCTTGTTTACAAATAGTTTCACAATGGCAATTATGTCCACAATTTTTACAATATTCCATTTTTTATCCTTTTTACTTATTTATCTTAAAAATTACAACTTACGTGAGCGCTCGGTGTTCCGTTTTCTATCATTTTTCTCAATTTTTGCGTTGAGCTATCACTTTTTTCGTCTGATTCGCTATTTTTTTGTGATTCTATCTCAATTTTTGGCAAAAATTTACAATCCTCAATTTTCTTAACACAGGAAGAGAACAAAACCAGAACAATTGTTAAAAAAATAGTGATTTTTAGCGCTTTTTTTATCATTTTTTGAATTTTTTGCTTGACTTTTGTACTTATTTATGGTACCTTATAAGAGTAATGACAACAAAAACAAAGGAAAACACAATGTTAAACAAAAAAGAAAAAAACAAACA
>Ga0208019_1000340_pt1 | contig 25846 bp, 27 predicted proteins | sample CB_VirMetaG_5_FD_184540 | JGI IMG/M metagenome (GOLD analysis project Ga0208019, IMG submission 184540) | Freshwater to marine saline gradient viral communities from Chesapeake Bay - CB_1508_1D Viral MetaG (SPAdes) (version 4) | ecosystem: Environmental > Aquatic > Marine > Coastal | place: USA... | reverse complement strand
CCATGTCTTCAGCGAGTAAATCAGGTTCTGACACTCCTCACTGACGTATAGTTTTGGTTCGTTCAACACGGACACCTCCTCGCTCATGTTGTATCCAAACAGGTTGTTCACCAGGGCACATGACTCATCCACGGTGACCATCGGTGCTGGCACAAACAACAAGCCGTCCTTAGTGATCTCGCCACCAGCACCTCGATCAGGTGTGGCAAGCAAGTCAATCAGGCTTTGATTGTGCTCACGTTGGCTTAGGACAGCGGTTCTACCTGCTCGTGGGTCAATGTAGCGCTCGTGAATTCCACCGTCGTTACGCTCAAGCTCTCGGATCAGCTGCTTGTATTGGCTCAGGTTGCGACCGCAGTCAGCTGTCTGAGCTGGGCCTCGTTTGCCGTCCAGTTTGGACGATGGCAAAGCCCACTCACCATAGTTAGCCATGTCTGGCCACTCCCTATAGACGAACACCCTGCCCAGTTCATCAACACGTGCCCAAAGCATGAACCAGTTCCTGTCACCAGGAGTTGGATCAACGCACATGTAGTTGGTGCCTGTCTTAGGTATCTGGTCCTTCGATACGATGTTTGCATCTGTGAACCTCGGGAACTTGCCAGTGATTGGGTTGCTCACGTAGCCATAGCCACGAATCTCAACCTCCTCACGAGTTCTTCCTGCCAGGGTTTTCTTCATGCGGTCGAAATCCGTATAGGGATTCCACTCGCTGAAGAACCACATGATTTTGCCGTTACCACCACGAGTTCTGGCGGTGTATGGCATTTCGCCTTTCGGAACCCCAGCAATCGTTTGAGGTGACTTTGAATCCAGCAATTTGGCTGGTCTTGTCTCCTCAATGATGGCTCCTTCCATGGCGTCTTTCACAGTTGGCGTGTAACCATCAATCGGTGTGAAAGTCACAATCATTTTGCCTTTGCGACTGACAAGCCTGTAGCGCAGCGTCTGTATCCACTGCAGCGGAACAAGCTCATCACACCAAATCAAATCAAGCTCAGTTCCTTCGAGCGTGCTCAGGTCTTGTGTAAAATTTTTGAACCACATTTGGCTGTGGTTTGGTCCCACAAATGTGCGGTTACTGAAGCCGTTCTTCTGCGTGTAGCCGATATTGACCACGGAGCGCACTGAGCGTTTCTGCTCCTTCCACGGCAGTGGCAAATACTCCCACACGTAAGGCTGCTGAACCTGAATGCTACTGTCGTTGCTGCTGTGGCAACACCAAACAGCAAACTTGGGATTGTTTACCATCGCCCTGACAACCCTGCTTGCAATATACCTCGACTTGCCCGCTCGGTTACCTCCGAAAATATACAGAATGTCGATGTTCGGATCATCCAATGCCTTATCAGCATCCTCCCAGTGAGTGAACACACCTGTCGTGTTGTGGTGGTCCATCCCATAGGTGTAGGGGTCTTTCTTCTCCAGCTCGATCAACTGCTCTCGCTGCTGGTAATACTGCTCGAGGACACCTGCCTCAGCCATCTGCTCTGCTTCCTCCCTACTGGGTATTTGCAGGATTGGGTGTGGACTCCATCTAACTGTAGTCATCAGACTCGATCTCTACGTAGAAGCTGTCTCGGGTAGCCTCAGTCCAGTCATCTAGCCAGGGACCGTCTAAACTGTCCCAGAATCGCACTGTAAGGCTGTCTACGTCCCATATCATGCTGCACATCTCGCAACACCTATCCATGGCGTCCTGAGCCTTCTCAGGGTCGTTCATACACTGCTTGGTGCTGAACTTGAAAATCTGTGAATCAGCTACCACCTATGAAGTTGACGAGGTAGCCCACGTGCTATCACTCGTCCTGAGTCCTGCTCTACCCAGCAGGGAAAGTTGAGTCCTACCTGAAACCTCGTGTTGTCCTTCACATGAACTAACCCGACATCGGTTTCGATAAGACGACGGTTCAGTGGCCGTTTGGTGACCGTAACCCATCGTTCCTGTCTTCCCGCCTTCCAGCGTAGTTCTGGTGATTCCAGCATCGACCTGCGTTTAGCACGACGACCTCGGACCTGCTTCTTACCTCCCGTATCAGGGAGTGCTTTGTCATTTGTTGTGTGTGTGGACATCCGCTCGATTGTTGAGCAATTCTGGAACAATTGATCCCCCCCGCCCCCTATCTGCTGTGGTTTTTCGCACAACCTACATTTCGTTCAGTTGAGCCACTATGACTCACGGCTTTCAACAACTTCTGCTTCAATGACTTCCGAGGGCTTACATTGAGACTTAAGGCTATGCAGTGCGTCAGGTGTCAGTGAAATCGATCTATGTTCAATTACTGTCGAGGGTTGACCACTGATTTGGACGATTTTGTCAGTGAAAATGCCAACAGCTACGGGTAGAGATTGCGCCTTCACCTCACCTGCTTCCAGTGCCTCATGATACTTGCTCACACACAGGTCTCGTGTGCGTGTAAGACGTTGCAGGATTTGCTCTTGGGAGGTTGCTTCTATTTTCTCAGTCGACTCTATCGCCTTGAGCATTTCTCGACTTGTGCTGAATACACGGACTAGCGAGTCGTGCCCTATCCCCTCTTTGAGAGCCCTTACAATTGAGTGGTAGCGTTCAGGATCCTTTTTCTTCAGGTCGCTACCTGTTGTCAGTGTAGCTCCTGGGTCCCTTGCTCCCCATTGAGTAAGTGATTTAGCAGGCATATTGCCGACGATTGCCTATCGTTCTGCCAACCGCCCTCCCAATTGTCTGAGGGTGTATTACACCTGTCAACACTTTGGTTGGAAAAAGAGTTAGGCCCCTTGTGGTCGTGAGGGGCCTAAGTGAATGCTGTTGCCTATTGATTATCTGCTCTGCGGTATGGTAGGAAGTGCCATCATGAGAAAGCCCTTAATGCATTCCATCTGGCTCGTGTTGGTTCTTTCAATCCTTAGCTCCAGCGTTTGTGCTGGTACACTCGGTGACCTGAAATATGAAATTGCTGATGGTCAGGTGGCGATTACTGACTGCAAGACATTAGCTGAGGGTGAGTTGGTCATTCCCAATGAAATTGAAGGCCTACCTGTCACCAGCATCGGGGAGTTAGCCTTCGAGAGGTGCAGAAACCTGAGCTCGATCACAATCCCCGACAGTGTCACCAGCATTGAATGGGGGGCATTCGGGAGCTGCAACAGCCTAACATCAATTTCTATCCCTGAAGGCGTCACCAGCATCGGAGATGGGGCCTTCCTCGAATGCAGCAGCCTGAGCTCGATTGCCATCCCAGAGAGCGTCACCAACATCGGAGTTAATGCCTTCAATAGCTGCTACAGCCTGACCTCAATTACCATCCCTAAGGGGATCACCAGCATTGGGGACATGACTTTCGCTTGGTGCAATAGCCTAACCTCGATCACAATCCCCGAGGGCGTCACCAGTATCGGACGTAATGCATTCATATGGTGCAGCAGCTTGACCTCGATCACCATCCCCGAGGGCGTCACCAGCATTGGGGGACAGGTCTTCATGGGTTGCGATAGCCTGACCTCGATCACCATACCAGAAGCATATCATAGTCAATCAGAGGCAAATCGTCTTCTTTTAGCACACCTCTGGCCAGACAGCTTTTTCCTTAGTACCAGTGCACCTGGCTCATCAGATCTATCAATTCGCCTGGCTCCAGTGATAACTGTCACAGGCACATTCAAGAAAGCTGTGGCCATTGAAGTGTCTGAGACCGCAGACGGTCCATGGACTGATTGGCAAACCGTTGTTATAGGTGAGGGCGGCGTGACTGAAATTGCCTTAGACGAAGGCGCTGAAAAGCGCTTCTACAGGGTGAGGGATTGAATTCGCACTGACTGTTATGATAGGAAATCGAGTGATGAATCTGATGTTACGCTTTGCTTTAGGAGTGATGTCTTTGGCGCTTTGTCTGGAAGTCACTGCACAGAAGGGCCAGTGGGGATCACTTTTTTATGAGACAATCGGGTTTGAGGTTCACATCTACGGATGCGCGACCAACACTAGAGGAGACTTGGTGATACCGGATGAAATTGACGGCTATCCTGTTACCAAAATAAGAGAATACGCGTTCATGGACCGCACGCTAATAACGTCAGTCCAGATTCCGGACAGCGTGGTTGAAATTGGAAAACATGCCTTCCAGGGCGCTCACTCTCTTTTGAGCATCTCAATACCGCCTAAAGCCACGCTCAAGGAATTTGTTTTTTACAACTGTATAAAGCTTACTGTGGTTGACTGGCCGGTATCGATTCCGGAGATTCCAGAGGGCACGTTTAACGGCTGCGCTGGGCTTAAGCAAATCGATCTACCAGAAGGAATAACTAAAATTTCATCCGTGGCTTTTAGCCAGAGCGGATTGGAAAGTATCGTTTTACCCAGTAGCGTAAGGACTATCGAAGGCATGGCATTCTCTATGTGCTCAAAACTGACATCTGTCACCATTCCGAGTGGTGCAAGCGAAATTGGTGATAAGGCTTTTGCGAGCAGCCTGTATCTGACCCAAGTCCGCATACCGGAACGTTACCACTCCGAATCAGAGGCTATTCGCATTGGGCTTGAAACAGCCTGGCCAAATGGTTTTCTCGTGCAGGACGCGGAGCTTGTAGGCCCTGAGGAATCGTTAGAAATTCGTCTTGCGCCAGTAGTAACCGTAAAAGGCGTACCAGGAGAGGTTAAGACTATCGATGTGGCTGATAGCCCAGATGGTCCGTGGAAACTCTGGAGGATTGTTATTGTGGCTACTGGCGGGGCTTCAGAGGTAGATCTGGACGAAGGCGCTACTAAACGATTTTACCGAATCAGAAACTGATTGGTTATTTTTATCGCCCTAAAAATCTCAGTTGCAACTTGAGGCACAATAGCGTTGCCTAAGCATCTAAGGCGGTGTGTCCTGTTGGGTATCCCATCAGCCACTCGACCCAAGCTGGGTTCATTTTCCCACCACTTTTGCGGTCTTGCCTCATCCACCCGCTGTGGCTTTGTGACGGTGAGCCTTGAACCATTTTGGATGTTGGAGTGTGCAATAATCCATACCCTTTGCCTGGGGTGTGGGGCGCCGACAGATGCAGCTGGAATAACAAGCGCCCTTGCGGAGTAGCTTTGGGCTTCCAAGTCAAATAGCACTTTGTCGAGCCCCATCGGGATGATGGCAGCAACGTTTTCAGCAATGATCCAAGCGGGTCTTTCGCGTTCAATAACTTTAAGCATCTGCGGCCAGAGGTATCTGTCGTCATGAGTGCCTCTTTGCTTCCCGGCATTGCTGAATGGTTGGCATGGAAAGCCTCCTGTGATGACGTCGCATCCGATTGGTTCTTCGATTTGAGCGAGCTTTTTAATGTCTTCCCAGATCCTGACACTTGGCCAGTGCTTTCTAAGGACTTTCTTGCAGTATTCATCTGATTCACAAAAACCGACAGTTTCCCATCCAACTTGTTCTGCTGCGAGGCTGAACCCGCCTATTCCACTAAACAGGTCCAGCACTCGCATGATTTCCCCTTTGTTCCATATTTATCAGGTGTATTACACCTACTAGGCATATGATAGAGGCTCGTAGGGCTTCTCGAGCCAAGTGTCTATCTCTTTAACCCAGCCCATAATCATATTCATGTGGTCTTGCCTGGCCTCCTTGTGTTCTTCGGTAAGACTGCCTGATTTTAAGTGACATCTCGCCATTGCGATTTCATCCATCCACATCACCCTTTCCATTAGCAACGCCCCCTTGCGAGAGCCGCTCTCGTATTTGCAGACTTTTGCCCAAACTTCCTTCCAATCGCCTGCCCTGTTGATTTCGTTGTAGGCTTTTTCTCCTGCAGAACTGAGGTCGTCAGGAAAAAACAGCTCTCCAGCTAAGTGTGCCTTCATGCACCTGGTGCAAATTAGCATGCCGCGCAGCTCTTTAACTCGGATTCCGATTTCGTCACGCATGGCCTTGTCAATATCCTCGTCGATGTGCGGTGACCCATCACAACTTGAGCAGCGGATTGATTCAAAATCTACTGCAACTTGGATATTCTCGCCTTCATCCATGTGATCAAGCCCTCTGGACTCGTGACAAAAATGATCAATGTCAGTTGGGTCGTCATATTCAGGTTTGGCTGCGATGCAATCAAACAAGTCTTCCAGGTCTATGTCGCGCTCCTCAAGCAAGCGCTCACAAACCGTTTCGAAGTTGTTTTCAACATAAGACTTCAGGTCGTCATTCGACATCGCTTCAAGTTGAAGCACCTCTCTGAGTTCGTCTGCGTTGTCTATGTTGATTGTTTTAATCCAGCGCGATGGCACAAATTCTACTCGGCTAATTTGAATTACTTCTTCAGACATTTGGAACCTCCATTCCTTTTGCTTCCATTGTTTTGGCTAGTTCTTCTAGTTTGGCTTTCTCGCTGCGCAGATTGCTATTGATATATGCCTTGTTGGAATTTTTCGTCTCAGGGTCTTTGAGATCGCATTCCAATTTTCTGATTTCCTTGACCACCTCTTCGTATCGCTCGGGCAGGGAGAACGCAAAGGCTATCTCATTAAATGCCTCAGCCCTCTTAAAGACCGCATCAATTTGATTCTCGTCGCCTAGTGCAGCGAGCTGGTCACCTATTTTTTTTCCGAAGCTCCAGCTCAACGGCATTTCTGAATTAAGCTCATGGTGAAGCTTATAGATCTCTATGTGCTGCGGGCCTATGAACTTGTCACTTTGAGTGTCCCAAGCGGGATCTATGGTTTCCGCTGTTTTGGCTATGGCCGAAGGGCTATACCCTGTAGATCGCCAACTATCAATATACGGCTTGATTTCAGCTGTGCTTGACTCAGACATGTGCCACCTCCTTGGCTTGGGCCAGCCTGTCGATTTTTTCAGCTAATTCTCTATCATCCTGGATGGCGTGGAGGTCTATGGAACTGTTGGAAATCACATACGCATTTTTCCAGTGATCACGCCTGATGGAGAGGCCAACATCTGATCCCTCATATCGGGTGATATCGGCATCGCCAAATGGCTCGCCCTCCCAAAGCGCATATACCACCTCAATCGGTTCCAGGTCATTTAAAGCCTCTGCGCACGCGTCATCAGTAATCTCATCTAAGCTTTTGCCTGTTGCCGCCTCTACAGCTTCCTTTAGATCCTTTTCCTTAAGCTGGTATACTGTATCCTGGTTGATGTTTACTCTACGTGAAACAACTAGAGTGATCGTTTCATTGCTTTCTTGCTTACTCATCTCTCGTCCTTTTTGTTTTCATTGGTTTTGTTTCGCCCGTTCATCGGGCAAATTCTCGGCCTTGGGCGGGGTGCAGTTGTAGTTTCTCCAACTGTTCTTGATTTTGATGCCCCGCTTAGCCCAAAAGTGCTCTTCGCCTCTTGCAAACATTCTGTTCAGTTGCTCCTGGCTAATATCAGGTTCTTTGCTTTGCTCATTGCTCATAGCTTCACGTATTCAGGTTGATCCTTGGCAATTGCGTATGACGCATACTTCGGTGCATGGGTCACGATCCAGTTTGCGACAGCGTTGCCGCACTTAATTTTGGCAGCGCAAGTGCAGTCGCTGTTCACGAGGTAGACCCAGGCTGGCTTTGGCTGCAGCTTCTCCCAGTCATGGCAGAAGTAGTGAGTCATCACCGGGTAGCGGAAATCATCTGCGCAGGTGAAGTGTTCCTGCTTTAGCTGGCGAACCTCGACTCTGTAGTCTGGCTCGCCGTTGTCTTTCAGCACCCAGATGTCCCCCTTGTCTACGTAGTTCAAAGGGTTTTGGTATTCAGTGTCTCCTAAGGAAACCTCAAGGCCCTGTGAACGCAGATACCTAGCAACAGCAAGGACGCTTGGCACACTGTCCTTAAAGTCTTTTAAAAACTGTTCCTTCGTTTTGTGCATGGGTGTATTACACCTGGCAGAGGAAGTCCTCCAACCCCTTGTTAACAATGACCTGATCTGGTGTTATTTTATCGATCATCACTTCGCTCTCATGCAGATCGGTGTTTGAGTCGGTGTCCGGCCTGAGGATGCGAATGACTTTTCCTCCTATGCTCCTAAGAAAGTCAGCTTCAAAAGGAAAACGGACATCGTCCACGATGACGGCAGTGTATCCTTTGGCTTTGTAGCTGTTCCATGCCTCTTCCCATTTGTTAAGCCAGTAGTCGCGCCCATTCAGCTCCTTAGCGAGTGACCCCCAGTGCTGAAATAGTGGCCGAAAATGCTCTTTCCACTCTGGGTCAAGTGCTCTTGAGTCCAATGCGGCTATGTCTGTTTTAATTGGGGTTGCAAAGCTAAGACGGGCAACCAAGTGCCCTTGTTGAGCAAGCTTCATCTCTAGGTGATGAGCTGCTGTGCTTTTGCCGCAGTGTTTTTTGCCACTGTAGCCGAATACAAGAACTGGCTTTTTGTCAGGTTTCATCAGATCAGAGGTTTATCTATTTCTTCAACTTGCTGACCGTAGGTGCGGTAGCGATTATTAAAACGGGTCCAATTGAGGTTGGCGGTGCCAATGCTTCCATGTCGGTTTTTTTTGACCATGAGCCGAACGTGGTCCATGTCGCTTGTGTTGCCTTTAGAAATGAAGCTGACTGTGTCAGCGTCTTGCTCGAGGCTCCCTGACTCACGCAGGTCAGCTAGACGAGGCTCAGCATCCTTACCTCGCTCCTCGATAGCTCGATTCATTTGGGCAAGGACTAGAAACGGTTTCCCTGTCTCCATGGCTGCTTTCTTGATGCTTCGACTGATTTCTGAAACCTCAAGCACGCGATTGTCGCGCTGCTTTGTTGGTGAGATAAGCTGCATGTAGTCAATGATGAATAAGTCGGTTCCCTGTTCGCGGACAAGACGGCGTGACTCTGACCATATCTGGTTGATGTTCTTGTTAACGTTGTCCTCTATATGTATGCCAAGCTTGGGAAGTCTTGTTAGAGCTTTAGCTAGAGCATTTTGATCATGAATGGTGCCGGTCTCCAGGTAGTGGTTGATGTCAAGGCCTGAGAAACAAGACAGGCAACGATTAATGATTTGGAAAGACGGCATTTCTAGTGAGTAGTAGGCCACTTTCTTTCCGCTACTAGCCGCATTAACAGCAATCTGAACTGCTAGCGATGTTTTGCCCATGCCAGGACGACTAGCAATGATGTTCATTGATCCTGGTGCAAAGCCCCTTAAAATCCGGTCTACGGGCAGCAGGCCAGTTTTGAGACCGGCATCTGGCAATCCTTTCCCGTAAGCAGATTCAATTAACCTACCTGCCTCATCCCACATCTGAACTTGGTCTTTTAAGTCGCACTGGGAGTTGCTCAAAGCAAAGAACGTTGACTGACACTTATTGACAGCCTCATCCAGTTCAATTGACTTGTCGTTTAGGCACTCAGCCGTCTCGATCAATTTAAAAACAGCCTTCCGCCTCCATCGCACGTCGTTGGCTTTGTCATAGTAGTAGCGAAAATTTGAAGGCAATCCCGCTGAGTCTAGTGCGTCAACCAGATACATGCCGCCACCACTCATCTCAGATTTAACTGTGTGTAGGTTGATGGGCTGATTGCTTTCGTGCATTTTCTCAATTACTCCCCAAATACGCTTTGCGTCTGGGTTAGAGAAAAAATCGGACGTGACCCCAAGCTCAAAAGCCGCCTGCACTGCACCGTCAAGGACCGTTCCGATTATCGCTTTCTCTGCAACTTCATCAGCAGGCATCGGGATTGGAACAGACAGCTGCTTAGGCGCAGCCCTTCTCGTGTCATATGGCTTTATTGCATCCATGCGGTTGGCATCCTCCTTTCTGAGTCGTCCTCACTCTCAGGCTGAATTTCGGGCATCCTAATGATGTTTTTGGTCTTGGCGGCACAGTTGTAAAGCTGTGCGTGGCGTTGACCATAGTCAGAAGTGTCAATCTCCTGGGCCTGTTCATTTTGTAGTTCTTCTCCCATAAATTGGTTATTCACGAAGCAGCAACGCAGTGAAGTGCTTCGTCCCTTCTGGCTCTTCGTTATCCACCCGCCTTCAACCAACGCGTTCAAATTTTTGTAAAAAGCGTTCGTGCCCATTTGAAGCGCTCTGGCGATAGATCGCTTTGATTCCCAGCACTCACCCCTCATGCAGATGTAGGAAAAAACTGCAAACTGGCTGTGCGTCCAGCCCTGCTTAAAAAGCCATGACGGTATAAATGGTCGTTTATGGTTCACTTGAGCAGTTTAGTTTTAATTTGATCAATGAGGTGCTTCCCCTCTTCACCCGTGCTTCTTAGACCCTGGATAAACGACTTTAAAATCCCTGGCCTGCGCTCCCCTTCTTTCAAGCATTGCCGAACGTAAGCAACGTAATCGTGATAATCTGGTCGATAATGAATTCCTCCCGGCGATGCGGCTGGCAGCTCTATTTTGGGTTCAAAGAAAAAAATCTCCTTGGCTTGAAACCGCTTTGCTGCCTCCTGGAGGGGACCTGGGAGCTTGCCCCAGGCCTCCCTCTTCAGGATGAGCTTTTTGCGCACAATCAGATTATGCGGCTTGGTTGGGCAATCCCCCTCCAACCCCCTCTTGATCCCCATACAAACTTATTAACATTGGTTCGTTGGGGGTGTGTGATGGCCATGAATTAAGCCTGACGCAGGATTCAAGGCTATCCCATGCAGCATTTACCTCGTTGTTAGCCCTTTCAACATCTGCTGGCCCGAACTCGTAAAAGGCTGCTGTGTAGGGTGCTGCCTTCTCGACAACTACCCATATCCATCGCTTGATCTCATGCCCTAAGCGAGCTGCCATTTTGGTGTATGAAGCCTGTTGCCAGTGATATTTTAATCGCCTTGATGTTTTCTCGAACTCGTATGGGCTTGAACCTCCGGGTCTTGTGGTTTTGAGGTCAATGACTGTCCCTGACTTCTGGTCCCACATGTCGATCCGACACTTTGCATGAATGCCATGCCTGAAGTTGTTCACGAATAGCGAAACCTCAGTCATGGCGTCAGAATACTTGTCATGCATTCCAGGCAGATTCCAAAAGGCCATTTGGATTTCTTCATACATGTCGCTCTCGTCCGTCCTTAGCGGAATAAGGCCTTTTTCTTGCATCCTAGCTCGCGCTTCTTTCCCGGCCTTGGTTCTGCCATCGTTTTCATCGCCCTCGAGGACGCCGTAAGACTTTATAAATTTCAACTCCTCCAGAATTCTTTCGTGTGCTCTGCGGCCCTTTTTTAGGCAGTCCGTATCCGGCATTTTTGCTTGGCCGGTGATGTCAGCTAGAAATTCAGAAGGGCAATGAATTTTCTTCAAGTTGCTGGTGCTAACGTAATGACGTTGTGCCCTGTAATCCCTCTCATCCATGTCAGGATACACGCCATCAGGTATGTGGGCATCAAGCCCAAGGATATCAGAAAGGGCCATCTGTTACTTCCTCCTCAACGGGTTGAGAACGACGTTCATCTGACTGCTCGATCTGTGTGATCATGTATGGTGCGAGCTGGTCGATGTTCTCGTCAGGCTTATCCAGGTCATATACCCAGATTGGCCCAATCGCGTCAGGAACAGGCATTCCTTTTGGCAGGGGCATGTTGTCAGTGATGACAGCAATATCGTCTCCACGCTTGTTTTGGCGGTGTTCAATTTTCGACAAGCACTTCTTGCCGGCCAACTCAGAAGGATCGAATTTTTCACCGGGAACAAATTTGCGGTTCATCATTGTCTCGATGTATTTCCGATTCTTGTTGGTATCGAACAAACGAAGTTCACCCCTATCCCCTATTTTTACCTGAATCCAGAACGACATGTTTTCAGGAACGACTTTTTCACCAAAAGTCCGAGTCTGCCCAAGAACCTCGTGAACCATAATGAACTTACGAACACTCCCCTTCCCTTCGTATCCCCTGTGAGTGCCACAATCGACCACTGCGCGAACTTCAGTGGGATACGTGCCTTCTGCTGTCAGCTGTCTTTCCGGCTTCTCGATAGCCGCCATTTCTATTGCTTTCATAATATATATGGGTGTATTACACCCGTTAGACCTCTTTTGGTTGTGAGTCAGTGACTGGTCCAGTTTCGATCTGGCTCATTTCGTGAGTAAAAATTTGCTCGGAAGGACCCTTGGAATTGCTTCCAGGGGTTTGCTTGACGATGCCGAGCGCATCATCCAACGAGGTGACCACACTTACCTGACCAGCCCAGGTGTTATGGAAGGACTTTTCGGCCGGTGTGAGTCGCCTCGCTGAAGGCGGCTTGGAGCCGTCTTTAATTTCGAAGAGCCAATTAGACCCTGCGTAACCTACGGCGATGTCAGGGCAGCCTCTACCGACGGCAGATAGGTCTAGAACACTCATCCCTTCTCTCCGGAGTCCTGATACGATAGCCCTTTGGTTGCCATCAGTTCTAGCTGCCCGCCTCATATCAAGCTGCCCTTCGGGTAGATGGTTTGATCCTAGTGAGCTTCTCGCCCAGAACATGAGCTTCAAAGGCACGATCAAGCACGGCGCTGACCCGTCTGAAGTCGCTCGCAGAAACAGTGTCGCCGAATCTATACCATCGCGATATTTGGTTGTGGAGCGCAAGAACTGGGCTGCCCTCTTCCAGTCCAACAAGAGATTGGAACTGCTGGTGAAACCTGTGTAGGTCAGCCAGATTGTCCCCTTTCAACTTATCTAAGGCCCAGACCCCATAGAAAGTGTTGTTGATTCGTTTGTAAACCGAAGCTGCCATGTCTACGGCAGCAAGGAAACTATCATCACGCAAGACCTCCTCCAGAGTGTGATCCTGCCCGGTTTCCTGGTTGGCCAAGCTTAAAATTTGCTTTGCCAGAGCGATGTTCTTCATTTCCACGGCTGGATCCTCCCTGGAAACCTCTTGGTATGTCTTCCAGCACTGCCCAAGGCGATCAACCGCACCGTTTAGGTGGGCAACACCAAATGTCTTGTTGGTGCTCGCTTCGATACCAGTTAGCAATTCCTGGAGTCTGTCCACGGCTTTTTCTAGATCATCGAGCCTACGTTCCTTCTCTGTTGACTGACTGCCACACGTGACAGTCCCGTTATCGTGTGATGAGTATTTTTCCATAAAATTGATTCAGTTGTCTTTTATTCCGCTTGCACCGATTAGCTGCAGAGCAAGCACGGGAGGCCTGCCTGTTGTTTGCGCGACCTCTAGCATCCGGCGAAACAGATCTGGGGACATGTTTACCCGAGTCTTGGCTTGGGCCTCCTTATTGTCTGATGAGTGGTGTTTCATAATATCGTTAATTTGCGATTGTCTGCGCGGCTTGTGATTCTTTGGATTGATTTGCTGGGATTCCCTCGAGAGCTGCGTTGATTATCATGTCAAGCACCTCGGAAATGGATGTTTCGCTGTAATTGGCGAGGACCTGTAGCTGGAGAAGTTGCTCTTGGGTGGGATGTGAGTCTCTCATTTGCACGCAATTTACGGTATACCCGTTTTTGTGTCTAGAAGAATTTTCACGCTTTTTGGTATACTGTTTTTTGTGTCGCAAGGAATTGCTGTTTTTACTTGGCTTTTTGATGTTTTTGTGTGCTGCACTTTTTTGAGGATACCGATTTTTGCAGTTTTCGTTTGAGTTCAAGCAAGCTTTGAACGAGCTTATTGCCTGCTTCCCGACCAAGCAGATGTATTATGGCTAACCAAAGAAAAGCGGGAAAAAGACTGGTATCAGTGTGGCTAGAGAGTGAGTTGTTTGACGATTTGGACCAAGTAGTGGCCACATCCAGGCATGCAACACGCTCGGATTACCTCACAGACCTCGTGACCAGAAACGTTGCGGCCAAACTCAAGACCAAGTCCAAAAGGACGCAATGAGCGAAACACCCAAAATAAAGGGGCTGCAGTCAAAGCTTGGTAATCCCACCACCAAGTTCATCGTGCAATCGCTGCGTGAAGAATTTGGCTGGAAGGATGCGGAGCTGGTCGATGAGATGGCTGTGGCCTTGTGGAAGAAGCTCATAGCCAGCGGAAAAATCAGACCAAAGCACGACCCCACCCTGGAGCCAGGCACGACTTCTTTGGTTAAAAAATCGATCCCTCTAAACAAAGCCAGCGGACGGCGACAGTCTAAACCACAATTGTCGCACTTTGATCTGGAGGAATTAGTAGATTGCGCACTGATTGAACACGCGTCCGAACTCGAGCAAGTAGGTTTAGCTACGGAAGCCGAAACTTACAGGGATCCAACTTCAGGAGAAGACGTCCTTGCCTACTACACCAAGCTGGGTGTCTTCGAAAAAGTTGACAGCAAGACAGAGGAAAAAAAATATTTCTGGAGACGGCGCCTGCCTTTGCCCAAAAAGCTGACCGACGAATCGGATTTGACTACTGAGGAAGTAAATACGGCACTTGCGGTTCGCTACTCAGGATACGCAAACCACTATGTCACAGATTTCCTAACTACCACCGGCAAGAGGTTTTGCAAAATCACCAAAATAGAACCTGACGATGATAAGCTGATTGGCGGACTTACGCTTGATCTCTACGGTGGCATCGTGGGCAAACACAGAGCGCTTTACGTTTTGAGCGGGGTCATTGACCAATTGGACAACAGTAAAGACAGCCAAATTGCCAGGTTCTACTTTGGCGATATGGACGAGACCCCGAAAAACAATTTTGCCAAAACAGTTCAGCATTTTGAGGCGAGCGGCAGGACTGAAACTGATGTTCTTGATGTTTTGGAAACAACACTTGGGCTGGCCTACAAGTCCATGCTTAGACTCGATTATCAAGGCATTTGGCAAAAAGCCCATGAGTCTGACGATACAGTAGATGGCGTCGAATTGTGGACTCTTTTAGGCAACGCCATAGACCCTAGCCCTGGCAGACTGCTTAAATTACCTCTTATTCAACACGGTGCTACGCTGATCCGGCAAGCTGCAGGTGTTTTGATTGCTGATAAGCGCGCCTCAAGGGTAACAGTAAACTACCCTGACGTGCCTGCGGCTTACGCCTACAGCATCCCATTCCTACCCTGCAAATACGTCATCAGGAAAGAATACGGTGACGGTGAGCGATACGACGTCCAGGTTGACATAGAGCCACACGGTAGAAGCGGATACCCACTAGAGCCTTTAGGTTTACCTGAGGGTGAGAGCACGAAGGCATTTTACAGAAGACGCAGTGACTTGATTTATCACAGCATTGGTAGTGATGGTATGCTCAAGGGCACCACGCACTCAGAGAAAGACTTTTTCCCTTGCTTTGTGCAATGCGAAGTATGGGAGGAAGTGCCAGGTGAGCCAGAGTTTCGCTTACCAAAGAAGGCGGAGAAGGGATTACTGGGTGATTGGAGTGAGCTGCAGCGGGATCGCGAATTCGCATCCAAATTGACAATGCTGGATGAACTCAGTGAACAGGACCTAAGGGAATGCTCTTTTGAAGGGGCCTACCTGCCTGTCCGAAATTTGCACCATCCAACTGTTGTCTATTTGAGGTTTCGCACCACAACGGGAAAAACGTTTCAGGTTGACTTTGATAGCGACGAGTGGGATGCCCTTAGCTCGGTGTTTAGTGCCACATGGCTGCATATAGAAACAACGCAAGAACCTACTCCGGAAATGGTGCTTTCCCGTGAAGGAGAAACGCCAATACACGCGCCAGGTATGCCTGGACCATTCGGCTTTTCAGGACCAGCGCTCTTGATGGACTTGCGGCACGTGGTAAGACCCGATACGGGAAGCGTAAAGCAAGGCGGCCAAACGACAACAACGCCGCAGGCACAAAAAGTCGAGCCTTCTCATAAAGTCAGACTTAACGACAGGAATTCTCATTGGATTGCGTTTCAAAATGCCATAAGTGGCTATGATCAAGCAGATAGAAGGGCTTACCCCAAGCGCATGCTGCTTAAGCGTATTGAAAGTGTATGGCCAGACTTTGCCGATTCGGTTGAAGCTTTGCCCGGTTCAAGGATTGACTATCGCGGAATCAGACAAATGTGGTCCGACAAAAAAGTCCCCACTCATGTCTGCATCATGGCCTGCATAATGTGGGTTAGGTATCGCGGATCTCAGCCTAATAAGTTTGAAGCGCTGGGGCAGTTGTCATGCTTTATTGACGAACATAGGAAAGCTCCATTGAAGGAACTCTGCTCGCCGGGGGTTCTTTTTGAAATGCTGACAACACAGCGCACCGAAAGCGTGTCGCCTGACATAGACTTTCCCAAAACCAGCGAGTTCATCGCAAGCCTGGTAGTTTATTTTCTTTATGGTGCGCGGACGGATCAGCAGTTACACATCCTACACCCCAAAGTTGTCAAAACCGTCAATCTGATTGCGGAGTCAACAATCATTCCGATGTCTGGAATGCGAATAAAAGACATAAACGCAGATCAATTTGATCAATTTCAAAGAGCAGCACAGCAAATTGTTGCCAAGCTTGAAAGTCAACGCGTCTCCGACGACTTCCTTGATGCTGCCGCACTTTTTAACTTTGCTGCACCCCCCCTGAAACCCACGATTAAAGGCCAGTGGGATTGGCAGGACCATTTAAATAATAACTGGGATGCCCCAACTGTAACCACAAACACGCAGGATCAAGCCGTCAGTGTTGGAGACCGCAGGTATGGAGCTAGAGGTCAATTTGACGATGTCAAAAGCTTGCGAAGAGGTGGGGTTGGAGAGTCTGCAAGGGAAGCCTGTGACAGACTTAGCCGGATTCGACATCATAACAGCTCAGAATACGCAGCTTACATTGAAAGCATTTACAAGCCCACAACTGATCACGTATCAGCGTTGGCCCAAGCAATAAACCACTGGGATGGGGTTACCCATGAAAATCCTAACTGCGGCCCATACTTAAACAGGGAAACGGTAGCTGAGAAAGCAGCTGACACGCAGAACATCAATGCAGATCTGTGGCCGGAGACGCAGACCTATCACGAGAATGTCTTGGAGATTTGTGGGGACTTGGATGTTCACACCGAAAACGCGCTTTTAGCAGCCTGCGGTAAAAGTGGTCTGTGGCCATTTAGTCAAAGCTTTGTTGATGTAGCTGATAAAGAGCGCAAACAAGCAAACCGCACTCCCGAACAAGCTTTTGAGGTTCTGCTAAACGCATACATGGCCGAACCCAGCGCCAGCGAGGAAGAGCCGCGGATCATAGTTGGGGCAATGACCCAGCTTGCGTATTTCTTTACGGGAGGTCGTCGGGGGTATTATGCCCGAAACAACGTGTGTAAAGCTTTGCGCAGCGTGTTTGAAACTTTTGATTTCTCAATTCCAGCAAGCGGAGATTGGATTAAAGCTGCAGTTGAGCAATTCGAAAACTTCAACAGCCATTTTGAGAAGCTGCGACAAGCTGTCCAGGAAATGGGTGCTGACTGCTCTAGCATCGCCTTGGGCTATGTTTTGGGTGCTGATCAAGCTTCCTATACCCTCGCAGAAGAAAGCATTGCCAGGGCCTTGTGGCAATGGCACCTAGGGCACGTCCAACTCGCAAAAACTTAAACCTAGAAATTGCTCAGTTTCTTTGATCAGTTCTTTATTAGTTAGTGTATCGTTTTGAATACACGTAGCGTATCGTATTAGATACACATGCGTATCGTATTCGATACACTCCAAGGCGGTTGTTTTGCCCAATCAATACCAAGTGTATCGTTTTAAATACACTTCCCCGCCCTACTCCAACCCCAGTGACTCAGGCGTCAGGCTCCAGTAGGCGTTGACGTCCTTGAGTTTGACCCGTGACTTGTAGTTTTGGAAGAACGGCCCAACCCCAGTGCCGCCCCAGTGAACGGTCTTATCAAGGCTCTGGGTCTTGGCTGAGTAGAAGCTGAGGGCGGTGTGTCGAAGCACGTTGTCATACTTGCGGTCCGTAATTTTGGCATCAGCCCTCATCTGCTCAAATGCCTGACGGTATCGGTAGGTTGATGGAACACCCTCCTTAACCTCTGGGGCGATAGGCTGCGACAAATCTAGCCAGGGCAGAACTTCATCATGCAATTCAACCGTTCTGGCGCTGCGCTTCTTAGCGCCATCAGGTTTGACATAGAGCGCTTTGTCATCGAGGTCCACCTGTGACCAATCAAGTCGCCAAGCTTCCTCGCTCCTTAGCCCAGCAAACAGCTGCAATGCTACTAAGGATTGGATAGGAGTTCCGTATGACGCCTTAAGAACTGCCTTAACCTGCGCCATGGACAGCGCAATGTTCTCGACAGCATCCACTCTGGCCTTAGAAATGCCATCAGCAGGATTGCTCTGGATGTAGCCTCGCTTAATTGCCCAGTTGAAGAACTGAGCAAACTTGACGACATACTTGTTTCTGGTTCGAGGCGATGCGGTCGAAGGAATCAGTTCCTCAAGACTCGCTGAGGTAACTTGATGGATCTGCAGGGCACCCAGCTTTTGGTCGATTTTGCCGATCATGACCCTCAGTTCGTCCAAGGAGCGTTTTCGCAAGTTGACCCTGGCCTTGTCCTTCATCATCTCCTGGTAAGCCTCATGGACAGACTTGGTCGTTTCTGGGGCTACGTAGTTCTTGGAGCACCAATCAACAGCCTCAGACAGTGAAGCAATCGGAAGCTTACCAAGTAGCTGATAAGCCATCTCCGCGTCAGCGATTTGGCCGCTTGTCAGCCGAGTCTTGGCATAGGTATCAACCTCGGTCTCTGACTTCTCGCTAAACTCGATCTGCTGCCTACATCGCTCGGCTTTATCGTAGTCCTCAAAGAACCTCCTAACACGCAATCCGTGACGCATTGTTCCAGACACCAACCATGCTCGCTTACCGTTGTTATAGGTATAGCGACTGATGGAAAATTTGGACCTCGGCTTAGGCATGGGCTGAACTTTAATGTCAATTTTAATGTCAACAAGCAAAAAATAAGCACCCTGAAATGCTTTGTGAAAACGTTCACAAAGGCTGTCGGAGGGTCAAATGAGCGAATTACGACATGAAAAAACCCCTGTAAACACAGGGGCTTTCGCATTTTTGGGAAAACTTAATGGCGGAGAGAGCGGGATTCGAACCCGCGGTCGCAGTTATCCCACGACGACGGTTTAGCAAACCGTTGCTTTCGACCACTCAGCCATCTCTCCGCCCGGGTCGAGGGGGACAATGAACCCGTTATTCTTGAGCGTTTTGTGAGTTTTATAAAAATGCGCAGCCAACACCCCTAATTGCCGTTATCGACTTTAATGTCAATTTATTGACAACTAGTCTATCCATTCTAGACAGGTGTATTACACCTGATATTCTGGTCTCATGCAGAAAGTCCTGCTGGTAGGGTCAGCCCCCTACTCGCCTCATTGGTGGGCCAAAAACGAAGACTCCTTCGACCAAGCTCACTGCCTCAATAACGCCATCCGAGTAGTCGGTCAGAAGCACGCCACGTGGTATGTCTCTGAAGACTTCCTGTGGTCTCAGAATTACGACATGCGCAGGGTCACCGGAGTGGACACAGATCATTTCAGAGGCTTCCGTATGTGTGCCTCATACCTCCATCGACCTCACTGGTATTCCTGCCCCTACAACGGGACGATGGTCGTCAACGCAGCCTACGACATCCTAAACAAAGCTACCCTGCACGGCATTGCCACAGAGCTGAATCTAGTTGGGTGTGATATGGACTACAGTAAGCCTGAGACTCATTTCTACGACGGTGGAACACCTGACCCTGCTCGTATCCCTGAGGACGTGATGCGAGGTCACCTGATGAAGCTGAGGGCTGATTTTGAGCCAATGCACCGCATCGTTACTTTAGGTCCCAAACCATCCATCCTGCCGTTTCCTCACGGCGACCCTGAACTCGTATGGTCTACCTAGTCACATCGGGCACCACTAGCCATGACGGCATCAGGCGAAACTACTTCGAGCCCAGCTTGAGGAGGTGTGAACCTGTGGAGTGGATTCATTTTCAGCGCTCCAGCTCAGATCCTGGCAACTTCATGCAGGGCGAGTGGTTGTCTGCTATCAGATGGCAGCTGGAGAATGCCATCAAAGCCCTAAAAATCATCCCACAAGGCTCTGTGACAGCGTTTGCTGACCTGGACATAGTCTGGATGCCTGGAGCATTCACAGAGCTGTCTCAGACCTGCTCAGATGGTATTTGGGCTATGTGCGAGGACGAGCAAGCCAACCTGAATGCTGGATTGATTGTGGGCAGGAATACGAGCGAACTGATGTGGCTTCTGCATCATTGCTTGGCATACATGCACTCGCACCCTGGTGCTCATGATCAGGATGCTTTGAGGGCAGTGGCTAAAGACCGCGTCCAGGTGCTACCACCCTGCTTTGCCAACACCAAAACCCAGCGACTTGTGCCCATCCCTAAAGTCCTCTGCTTTCATGCCATCTGCACGATGGCTGATGGGGTTCGAGGTAGCGTTGAGCAGAAAGCTGAGATGTTGAGTGGGTGGCTTAGCGTATCGGAATAATTCGCCACCCGAACAAATGCCACATCGCAATGATTATGAAAATGGATATCAGTGCCCGCCTGATTTTGAGAAGCCACTGATTTGTCTCATCCTGCTTCGCTATCAGCTGCTTCAGCAGCATGTCGGTTGAGGTTAGAGATGCCTCTGCGTCTTCGGTTGCAGTCTGCTTGATGGCAATTGCTTGGCTGTCAGCTAATTCCTCGCGTGTTTTTTCGATGTGGTCGTTAAAAATTGTTCCCCCATCCATAAAGCCAGAAGTAACAACGACAGCCTCGGGGAACACCCCCTGATTAGCGAGGAATTTTTCATATGCTTCCCTGTGACTTTCCGCTTGGATTTTTTCTGCCACCAAATTGCCATCGATATACCTGCCATACTCGCATTTGTAGGTCTTCATGATTGTCGGTTTTCTACCCGATCACAAAACTGCTTCCAACCCCAAAAAAACCCGTTGACGGGTGTATTACACCTGCGAGAATCAGTGAACCTGCCTGATGGCGCGTTGTTGTCAGGGTGACAGGGATTTGTTGTGCGAAGGACACCTAGCACAAACTGACATACGGCTACACGAAGGCCCTGTTCCGCAGTTGGATACTCTGGAGCAGGGTTTTTCGTGTTTGGTCTGGACAGGTTGGCTCTACGCCTACTATCGTCCTCGCCCTCCAACGTGTGTGGGTTGGAGTGGTTTAGTAATTGCTGAATATGGAACGCCCTCACTGGCTTCGGCTGGTGGGGGTTTTTCGTGGCGTGGTTACAAACCCAAGCTGAATTTGCAATGGCGCGATTCGGTGTTCTGTGGTCCTAATCTGATATGTCCAAAGTTTGCGACATCTGCAAGCAGATGATAACAAATGAGCCAGGGATCTTGGCAGACGATGGCCATTATTTGCACCAGAGGTGCTACCAGCGCGCCAGGAACAAAGCCACGGCGCTGACTCCGCTTGGATGCATGGTGATTATTTGCTTACCCATGATCCTGATTGTTATTGGAATCGTTTTGGGGGCCGTGAAGCAAGCTTGGGAATCAAGACATCAAAAACACGACCCGACCATTCCGATGGAAACGATCAAACCATTTGATCTGTAATCCGATTGGACGACGAGCACTACCTCCTGCTCAAGTAATCCTGCGCTTTCTCCACTGAGCTAAACACAGGACCGATTCGTTTGCCGCGATCTGAGTAGACTCTGACGCCTGACCTGCTAGACAGCTGGATAGCTCTGTTCCCTCGCTCGTTGGTGTAGATGGCACCACCTCGGTTGTTGAGGGAGCGAGCAGGAGAAAATTTCAGGTCAAGCTGGGAGGGATCTCGTTGAGCGTCTCCTGGGGAATTTCCTCGGGAATCTCGCCCCCGAATATCACCTCGAGGTAGGACTTCTTGGTCATTGGTAGACCCAGCTCCTGAATCATTGCCACCACGCTCTGCCCAATCGGGTCTTGAGAAACCTCCTGCAAGTTCTGTGATGGATTTTCTGGCTTCATCGAGCGAGATTGTTCTTCTCCGAAAACGGTCCCATACGGTGTCGATTTTGGCAACATACTTCTTATTTCGTTTGAATTCGGGCGAATAAAGCCCTCTAACTGCTTCCCATGTGATTGATTGCATTTCTCTGGGTAGCAGCCCTCTGCGTTCGGCAGCTCTACGGTAAATTTCGGCATTGATGCCATAGGTCCCGCTGATGCCATATCGCGTATTGCTGATACCAGCTCCCAAGTTGTGAGTAACCTCAGGGCTTTTTTGACTAAAAGGCTTGAGGTAGATGGCCGCTACCGCATGTGTGTCCACAGTCACATCACCAAACTCTCCGGCTGGGTTAATGATGTTGTTGTAGAAGTTCCTGATTTTGTGACTCAGGCTACCTGGCGCGGTGAGGTTTTCCGCAACTGCTGTTCTTGTGCTTTCGGGTAAGTCTAGAATCTGAAACGATCGAGCGATCACGCCGTAGTCGCCCCAAGCAATTTTTCGTGCTTCACCGCTGTCCGTTTTCTGTGGCCCTCCAAACGTTCCGTCGGGGCTGATAACCGGATACGATTTGGCGTTGTAAGCTTCATCGTATGCTCTGAACCAGTAAGCTCGTTGTATTGGGTCTGTGATTTGACTGTAGGACTTGTTCCTTATGAGTTTCATCACAGCTTTAGTTGTGTCAGATGTCCCTAAGCGCTCAGCTGCCTCATTCATTTTCGGTGTCCACCGAGCGTTTGCTTTGCCTAGCTTGAACTCAATGATGCGCTTGGCTCTATCAACGTTCTGAAACCAATCAGTGCCTGGTGACAATGCTGCTATGACTGCAGCGATTTTCTCAGGCTTGTGGCCATACTTCTGCGACCATCCGTCAACGATTTTGCGAGCGCCATCATACCAAAGCTTCCCTGTCTGCCTGACTACCTCTGGAGCGTTGTCGTGCAGCCACAGGAGGTTATCAACACCGTGCTGTATGTAATCCTCGATGACACGCATGTCGCTGCGACTCGACTGTCTTGGTGTCAAAATCCGTGAGCCTTTGATTAATGATGCTGCCTTGTTTGCGAGCACTGGGTCTCTGCGGTATGGCTCAATGCCAACGGTGAGTTGCTCGGCAATCGGGTCCCCGACGTTGCCTTTAACCGCCATAGGTGTTCTGGTTGAAATACGCTCCCCAGCTCCGTAGCTCGGATCATACGGACTAAAGTTGCCTTGTGCTTGCTCGTATGCCCTCTGGCTGAACCTAGTCGGCGTAGCCTCGTTCCTCGCCTTCATGGCGATGATACGATCCAGTCGGAATGCTCTCCATGGATGCTCGCCTTCCTTGACATTGTATTCAGGCGAGATCAGCGGGTTGCCTCTGACGTTGCGAACGCCAAGGAATTTGTTCAGCAGATTGCGCTTAGTCTCTGAACCCAACACCTGCGCTGTAGGTGTATTGCCACCCAGGGCATTGATGTAGGTCTTGAGGTCAGCGATCATGCTGTCCACGTTCCCGAAATTCTGCTGCCACGCTGGATTGCTTTCCCAATTCGTAGCAGCCTTAGCTTGCAGGAATGACATGTCCAGTCCTTCAACCCTCATCGTGCCAGCCGATGGACTGACTACAATCTGATACAACGCTGCGTCACGATTGCTGTATGGCAGATTCCGGTAGCGGGTAACAAACTTGCCTCTGTTCTTTGCGCCTTTGCGCTGAACTTTAGCAGTCGCAGCAGCGTATGTGGTATTGACGACGCCTTGGGCCCGATCAATCACCTGCATTACCTCAATGATTTTGTTCGGCATCCCAGGCTCATTAATGATCGCCTGAATCTGAGATGGGCTAAATCGATTGCCTACATACGAGCCATCAGGTTGTCGAACCAAGCCTCCACCCTCCGCGTCCACAGTCGATGTTGGGACTTTGTCGAGTGCTGCTGCAACGGCTTGCGCTCTGTCCTTCTCAATCCGTTTCTCAGCTGCAGGTTTGAGCATTTGTCGACGGCCTTTGTTGTCAGTGTAGGCCGCACCGAGTGCTTCAAGTTCCTTGTAGATTTCGTCATTACCGAGGTCAGTCTCGTTGTAGACACGTGTAGGTGTGCCATCTCCGAGCATGACGTTCTTGTATGCCTTCCTTCTTGCTTTGACTAAGTCGCCAAGCGCTCTGCGCAGTGCAGGGTTGGCTTGCTTCATTGGTCCAAACACAGGGCTCTCAAACGCCTCAATGACACGGGATAGCTTGCCTGGAATCAGGCGTGCCATCATGTTTCTGATTGAGGCAATGATTCCATCGCCCTGCAGTATGTAGCTACTGTCTTTACCGACGATCAGGTCAGCGAAATACTCAGCGGCAAGCTCCTCGATGATTTTGTTCTGATTGGTCTCAGTCAGATTCCCGCGCTTGCCATCAAGCTTGCCTTCATAGGTTCTGATGAACTGACCAATTTCATCCTTAGAATACATCGCGGCAGCTTCCTGCCCAATCCTGGCTGCCAAAACATCAAATCCATCAAGCCTAGCTATCGTGTGAAACACCTCATGAGCCAGCACACGCAGAGCACTGTCCTTGCCGTTCTTGCCGTCAAAAACACCACGCAGATAGACCACTGGTTGCTGCCCCTCGATCAGCTGAACGCCTTCTGAGTTGTTTTTGAACCGTGCGTCATAGTCTTTGGGCTCGAGTATCTGGACGTTGTAGTTCTTCTCAGCTGCCGCTGTCTGAACAAGCTGAACTAGGTCCATGCCTTTGATGCGGCTGGAATGATCTCTGAAATACCTATCAAAATACTCACCCAGTGGCTTATCGACTCTGCTTCTCCAGTTCTGGTAGTCGTTGACCTCAGCTCGACGTAGCGCAGTGCCCCTGAGGCCTTCTGTAAGTCGTCCTGCTATGCCACCAACCGCTCCACTGCTGAAACCAGCTCCAAAGCCCTGTGCAGCGCCCTCAATGCCTCCTGCAAGCAATCCTATGCCAGACCCGACTCCTGCACCCACTGCAGCACCTCCAGCGGCTCTGCCGAGGTATTCAATGGGCTTGTCCAGGAACTGAAGTTGGCCAGCTACTTTACCAGCCAGTGTATCGGGTGTATCGAGCGCTAGTTGCCTTAGTCCTCCAATGCGAGACGGAGTGTTGCGCATGGCATCCCCGAAAGCTGACAGCGCAGCTCCACCTACCTCTAGCGCTGGCAATCCTAGCAAAGCTGTGCCAGCAGCGCCCAATGCGGGACCAGCGCCTAGACTGGTCGCTGCAGCTCCTGCAATACCTGCACCAGCATATTTACCATAGCCAGCGGTAGCATCGTCGAGGGCTTGAGTGGCAGATGCTTTAACTCCAGACAGCTTGTCAGCAACCCCACGGATTCCTTGTGCCGTCTTAGTGAGTCCTGCTCCAGTCATTCGGACTGGCTTAGATGCTGCCCTGGCAGCTAGTTGAGTGATTTTGCCAGAACCAAAACCAACGAACATGGACGGGTCTAGGAAGTAGGAACTGCCCTCAGCCAGATCGTTGTCGATCATGTCTGGTGTTAAACCGAACTCCTCAAGCAGGGTTTCGTCCCCTGCTCTGGCTGCTTCACGGATGTTGTCCAGTGACTTGAGTGCTAGGAACCGATGATAGCGGTCAATTTCAACGTTACCAGAGTCCTTGAAGTATGGCTCGAGGTGTTGATACACACCCTCACCAATGCGAGCGCCGAGTGCTGTGAGGTCTGAGGTTCCTCTGGTAGCGCCTTCGGCTAGTGATGCTGCTGCTTTGCCGCCCTCGCCTTGCAATCCCAGCTTTACGGCAGCCTTGGCTCCGTTGTATAGCTCCTTGGCTGCGATACCAGCGGCCTGAACAATGACACCAGGAGCATCTAGCAGCTCCATGCCAGTATCCAGTTCCCTGTAGCGCTTGTAGTCGTCGAAGGAGACTTCCTCAGCTTGCGTTGTCGGGTCCTTGATGCGAGCGACAAACTGGTCATCAGTTTCAGGGTAATGCTCAGCCAAAGCCTTCTGCATTTCCTCATCACTCACACCGTCAGGAAACCTGACATAGGTGTCGTATCCCTCAACGTAGACTCGTTTCACCGAAATTTAGTTCCGTCCCAAGTTGGTTCATTCCCGCTATCACCAATGCTCCCAATGCCGAT
>Ga0208019_1000339_pt1 | contig 25856 bp, 21 predicted proteins | sample CB_VirMetaG_5_FD_184540 | JGI IMG/M metagenome (GOLD analysis project Ga0208019, IMG submission 184540) | Freshwater to marine saline gradient viral communities from Chesapeake Bay - CB_1508_1D Viral MetaG (SPAdes) (version 4) | ecosystem: Environmental > Aquatic > Marine > Coastal | place: USA... | reverse complement strand
TATTTTGTCGTGGCGTTTTGGCTTACGCCCCGTTGCTTACTTTGACACACTATGCATGGCACGTGCTGTCGATGGTGTGGAAGTTGGGAATAGTCTTGCAAAACTTGCAGATCGTTATGGGATAGGGCAGAAGGGAACCGAAGTACTGCTGGCGATTGGAAAACACCGAAAGGACTTCAGCCCCGAAGAACTTGCGCAGTACGGCAAGTATTGTTGCAACGATGTCGATATTACTAAATCTTTATTCGACATTTTAGGCCCCCATTTTTCTGGCACAGAGTTTAAGTTGATTGATCTTACTCTGCGCATGTATGCAGAACCGATGTTGGAATTGAACCTCCCGTTACTTGAGCAACACCTTGAGGACGTTAAAGACCGCAAGGAAAAATTGCTTGTAAACGCAAACGGAATTGATAAGAAGTCTTTGATGTCGAACAATACGTTTGCTAGGTTGTTAGAGATGTATGGTGCGGAAGTACCAATGAAGATAAGCCCCACAACAAACAACCCTACGTTTGCTTTAGCGAAGAGCGATGAAGGATTCAAAGCATTGCTTAACCATCACGATGAGCGCGTTCAAGCCTTAGTTGCCGCACGCCTTGGGACAAAAAGCACGTTAGAAGAGACACGCACAGAGCGAATGATTTCCATAGCGAAGCGGGGTAGCTTACCTGTCCCACTACGTTACTATGCCGCGCATACTGGACGGTGGGGTGGCGACGACAAACTTAACCTACAAAACTTGCCCCGTAACTCAAAGTTAAAAAACGCAATCATTCCCCCCGAGGGCTACGTGCTTATCGACGCTGATTCCTCTCAGATCGAAGCTAGGACTCTTGCATGGCTATCAGGCCAAACCGACTTAGTTGGGGCTTTTGAGCGAGGCGAAGATGTCTACAAAGAAATGGCGGCGGCTATCTACCAAACACCAACAGATCAAATAACAAAAGAACAAAGGTTTGTTGGCAAGACAACCATCCTTGGGGCTGGCTACGGAATGGGGTGGAAGAAGTTTCAAACGCAGTTGTGCGGGTTTGACGTTAGCATTGAAAACGATTTCGCAAGGTATATCATACAAACCTACCGAAATAAGTACGCTAAGATTTCAGCACTTTGGGCCGAAGGAGATATGTGCTTAGACGCACTTACTAGCGAGACACTTAAATCCACTAACTTTGGATGCCAGCCACAAGCCGTTTCGTTTCTGCCCGGAGTAGGGTTTGATTTCCCTAGCAAGTTACCTATTAAGTACAGAGGATTGCAAAAAGGTCAGCGCATATTAAAGTCTGGTATCTCTGTAACGGGTTACTGGTACGAGACAAGGCGCGGCAAGGTAGACATATACGGTGGAAAAATTGTAGAGAACGTATGTCAGGGTTTAGCCCGATGTATTATCGGTGCTCAGATGCTTAGAATTGCAAAAAAGTATCGGGTAGTGCTAACTGTGCATGATGCCGTTGCTTGTTTGGCCCCCATTGAAGAAGCTGAAGAAGCCGTTAAGTACGTTGAAGAATGTATGCGGTGGCGTCCTAAGTGGGCAGAAGATTTGCCATTAGACTGCGAAGCTAAATACGGAGATAGCTATGGAGCTTGTTGACTATACAACCCCCGAAGATTCACAAGCGTACAGGGTAAAAATTACGGTACGCAACAACCTTTTACTTACAGCAATCGAGCAAGCAGGATACAGGTTTGTTTCAGAATTTGCTAGAGAAATCGGGTACCAAGCTACTCGGGTGGGTGATCTTATCGGGTTACGAGAAGCACCCATAAAAAAAGACGGTAGTTTTACCGACATGGCTAAAAAAATTATGGAAGTTTTAGGAGCCGCACCAAGCGATCTTTGGACTGTCGAGCAATTAAACATGCGCCTTGAAAAGAACGTTTGGGAAGATCAATACACCACAGATGCGGTGAAATCAATTCTTGGGAGTAACGTAGCACAGCTAGAAGGTGCGGTTTACGAAAGCGTTGAGAAGCCTGAAGATCAGCTAAATAAAAAAGACCTTAAGGATATGCTACTACAAGGATTGGAAAGCATAACCCCGAGAGAGAAAAAAATTTTACTTCTTAGATTTGGGCTTGATGTGGGTGGAGAGCATACCCTTGAAGAAGTTGCGCAAGTAATGAATATCACAAGAGAAAGAGTGCGACAGATTGAGGCAAAAGCGCTTAGAAAAATGAGAGATCCATCAAGAAGCGAACTTTTCAAAGAGCACGCAGAAGATTTACTTAGTTCAGAGAAATACCAACCATGGTGGATGAAAGAGGAAGAAAATGAAAATAGCCGAAATGATTGATTACGCCCCGCATCTTGAAGAACTCAAGAAACTACTGCGGCAAGCCCACGACTTAGTTAACGATCACAGATACAAGGAAGCGGAAGAAGTTGCGTTGAAGATAACTGTGGAAGCCAAACTGTTTTTGAATGCGGTTCGGCACGATGGATAAGTACACTTGGTCTTACAGTAGCATTTCGCTGTTTCAGCAATGCCCACGCAAGTATTACCGTATGCGTGTATTGAAAGACATTGTTGAGCCGCCCCAACCACACCTCATGTACGGAACCGATGTCCACAAAGCGGCAGAGGACTACGTATGTAAAAACATTTCGTTGCCCCCGAAGTATTCCATGTTTCAAGAAATGCTTGACACCCTCAAGAAGATACCCGGTGAAAAGCATTGCGAGTACGAGATGGGGCTTACAAAAGACTTTGAACCATGCGCCTTTAAAGCATCAGACGTATGGTTTAGAGGCATCGCCGATTTGCTTGTTATCGACGGTGAGTCAGCACACATAGTTGACTACAAGACGGGTAAGAGCAGTCAGTACGCTGATCTTAAACAGCTTGAGTTGCTTGCGTTGTTGACGTTTAAACACTTTCCCCAGGTAAAAACTATAAAAGCTGGGCTTGTGTTTTTAGTAGCAACAAGTTTGGTCAAAGCAAAATTTGAAGACGACATGCAGAAATCCGCATGGCAAAAATGGTTGCCTGAGATTCAGCGACTTGAAAGCGCTATGCAGACTAATGTGTGGAATCCGAAGCCAAACTTTACATGTCGCAAGTTCTGTGCAGTTGTGGACTGCGAACACAATGGACGAAGTTAATTTTTAGGAGAGTACCTATGAAGAAAATTACCAACGCACAAAAAATCTTGAAAGCCTTAAAGTCAGGCCCAAAAACTCAAGCTGATCTGTTGCGTGAGACGCAGGTTAAAAACGTCTATCAGGTTGTTTCTAACCTTATTAAAAGTGGAAAGTTAATTAAAGATAGTGGGGGCCACATTTTAATAGCTAAACCGCCACTATCTATTGCGGTTGATAAGACTGATAAGGTGACGCTTGAACAAATAAAAGCAGTTACGGAAAGACTTAAAAGCAAAATTACACCCCGTGCTACTTTGCTTCAAGACGAGATCGACAACATTAACGACGGGATTCGTGCGCTGATGGTTACGAGGTCTTATCTTATCAGGCGCATCGAAGAAGAGAAGCGCGATGCTTAAAGAAAACGACAAAGTCAAGATCATCGAGACGGGTGAGATTGGCTACGTCGAACGGCTGTCGGAGAATGGAGAGCGAGTCATGGTGCGAATTCCATCTTCCGATGGCTGGCCTTATCCACATCACGTATATGCGGTTAGGGAAAAGGTTCAGCACGTGAGCGATAAGCCTAAGTCAAAAAAATCTAAATTTTTAGGTTGGAGGGCACCATTTTGAGTCTGAAAGAAGAGTGGCGTAAGTGGGCTGACGAGAACCGCCCACAAAATGAGGAGGCGTTTTGGATTTGTTGGAACGCCGCATGGGAAGCGGCTGGCAAAGAGTATCGAGACTACATAAAGTTGTTGAAGGAAGAAGTAGGCTTTGCCGAGCGCGGCTACACGAAAATGGGGAAGCAATGAAAGAAGAGGTAACCATCGAACAGGTTGCGGCTTTCTTACAAGTCAATCGCAAAAGTGCTATCCAGCGCATGTCTCGACTGGTCAAGAAAAACAAAGCAGTTAAGTTGAACTGGCCTACAAAGGGCGTACCCGCAAAGTTCTTGATTGATATGCCGTTGGAAGAGTTGCTTGTCACGCAGAAATACACCAAATGCAAAGCACACCCCGACATTGATTGGAGAAAGTTTTGTAGTGATCCTTTTAATTTAGGAGCGAATGCGAGATGAACGAAAAACAAATTGTTAATTGGCTACTAGGTTTTACGATGGGTATGTTGACGGTGCTATCTTACGAGAAGCTAATGAGTGAACCTTTGGTCATCTATGACAGCGAAGCGACACGTGCTGATGAACTCATAAGCATCTACAAACGTGGGGTCAAAGACGCACTAAAAACCAACCCTGTATCATTCCAGTTGGAGCAAACATGTTTGGAGGTGTGGGCCAACAAGCAACCTTTGGAGACGAAATGAGTAGCTTAATTAAGCGGGTAGAACGTGACGATGCGAGAGAGGAAAAGCGAATGGCAAAACCTGAAACTTTAAACGACTTAATCAAAGACACCATGCGTGTGAGCGGTGTGCCGTACCCCGTCCAAGTTGATGCAGTTAATCATCCCCCGCACTACAAAGTCGGTGGCATTGAGACGATTGAGTACATGAAAGCCAAGTCAACGCCCGAAGAATTTAAAGGTCATCTCAGGCTGACCGCGATTAAGTACCTTAGCCGCACGGGTTACAAAGACGATGCGCTACAAGATCTGAAGAAAGCGCAGTGGTATCTCAACAGGTTGGTGAAGGAGTGCGAAGATGAGAACGGCTGAAGATCGCATCCTTGACTACATGAAGGAACACAAAAAGCCCGTGACGATCTCAAAGATGGCGAAGTACTTTATTGTGAGTGAATCAACCGCAAAGGGTTCGTTGGCATCTCTGGTCAAGAAAGGCATCGCTGAAGTCGTGCCTAAGAGCAAACCTTTCTTATACAGGCTAAAATAAAATTTTTGGAGATCGTTATGCCTTACGTTAACAAGCCCCGGCCATACAAGAAAGAATACGAACAGTACGACGGTACCGAGAAGGTCAAGAAGAAACGAGCTGAGCGCAATCGAGCAAGGCGCATGATGGAAAAAGCTGGCAAAGTTAAGAAGGGTGACGGTAAAGATGTGCAACATAACAAAGCCCTATCAAAAGGTGGCTCTTATAAAGATGGGCTATCAGTAGTAAGCGCATCAGAAAACCGATCCTTCAAACGAAATTCCAATCACGGGTTAGTTTCTGAAACAAGCACTAGAGAACGGAAGAAACGTGCAGATCGTAAATAACGAAAAATTAGTTGTAAACACTCGATTCCCAACCCGTATTACAGATGCTATTAAAACCAGCAAACCCATAGGTAAATCCGATGACATAACTGCTGTTGAAGTTGAGTGGGGCTTACATGAAGCTATCTCTCTGCGCCGACTAAATATTAAGAATGTGCCTTCTCCCATTCTGAAGGACTATGATTGGCCCGGACTGTACCCCCCTATGTCGCATCAGAAAGACACAGCGTCTTTCTTATCTGTTAATTCCCGAGCCTTTTGTTTTAACGAACAAGGGACTGGCAAGACCGCTTCCGCTATTTGGGCTTCTGACTACCTATTAACGCAGGGTGTCATTAGTAGAGTTTTGATCATCTGCCCGTTGTCCATCATGCAATCAGCATGGCAAGCGGATCTCTTTAAGTTTGCGGTACACCGCACCGTCAACATTGCGCATGGCACGAGAGCAAAGCGCATCAGCGCAGTTGAATCCCAAGCAGAATACCTCATCATTAACTTTGATGGCATTGAGACTATCAAAGAAAATTTAAAGAACGGCGCTTTTGACCTAGTGATTGTTGATGAAGCAAACGCTTACAAGAACCATCGTACTAAAAGGTTTAAGGCGTTGCAGTCTTTAGTCAGCCACAAAACATGGATTTGGATGATGACAGGCACGCCAGCGGCACAATCCCCTGTCGATGCATACGGCTTGGCTAAAATGTGTGTGCCCGACCGATGCCCAGTTATCTTTGGTGCGTTTCGGGATTCAGTTATGTATCAGCTAACTAGGTTTAAGTGGATACCAAAACCAAGTTCCGAAGCAGTTGTCCACAAGCTACTGCAACCAGCGATTCGGTTCACAAAGGAAGAGTGCTTAGACCTTCCTGACATGACCTACGTATCGAGGTACGCACCGCTAAGCTCACAGCAAACTAAGTATTACAAGGACTTAAAGAAAAACATGTTGATCGAGGCGGCTGGCGAGGAAGTATCTGCCGCAAACGCCGCATCTAATATTACTAAACTACTGCAAATAGCTTGCGGAGCTGTATACACCGACAGCAAGAATGTTGTGGAGTTTGATGCTTCAGAAAGATTAAACGCTGTTTTAGAAGTCATCGAAGAAACTTCTCACAAAGTATTAGTCTTTGTGCCGTTTACCCACACATTACAGTTACTTAAAACATTTTTGGACAAACATAAAATCAGCGCCGAGATCATTGATGGAAGCGTAACAGTAAACAAGCGCACGGAAACATTTAAGCAGTTTCAAGAGGCTACTGATCCTAAAGTGTTATTGATTCAACCGCAAGCTGCCGCACACGGGGTAACCCTAACTGCGGCAAACGTAGTGATATGGTACGCTCCCGTTACTTCAATTGAGTCCTACTTACAAGCAAATGCAAGGGCGCACCGTAAAGGTCAAAAGAACCCTGTAACAGTAGTTCACATTGAAGGTAGCCCGATTGAATCAAAACTGTATTCGATGTTGCAAAGTAAGTTGAACGTACACACTAAGATTATTGATCTTTATAAAAACGAAATTAATACTTGACACAGTACAGTTTTATGGGGTACAGTACTCCAATCGAACCGTCGGTTCGAACATTTGTTAGGAGAGTTACATGGACGTTCCTGTTGAAAAAATTGTCAGCACGTACATCAAGATACGTGACACAAAAGACAAGTTGTACCAAGAGTACAAAGCAAAAGAAGGTGAGCTTCAGAGTCAGATGGATTTGCTCAAAGAAAAGCTCATTCAACTATCACGAGAAACTGGGGTAACTAGCTTTAGCACCCCGAATGGAATCGCTTACCGCACTATCAAGAATCGCTACTGGACGGACGACTGGGGCAGTTTTTACGGCTTCATGCGTGAACACGGCGCGATGGAGTTGCTGGAAAAGCGTATCCATCAAACAAACATGAAAGAGTTCTTAGAGAACAACCCCGAAGCTCATCCTCCTGGTATGCATATTGACCAAGAGTATGAAATCACCATCCGACGTAAATAAGGAGAAACACATGAGCGAGATGACTCTGTTCAGTAACAACCTGCCCGACTACCTGCAAGAAGTTGAGCTTGATGATTTAACAAAAAACCTTGCGGGTAATACTGCAACCAAGCGTATTTCCATTCGTGGCGGTGTCTTCCGCATGATGGTTAACGGCGAAGAGCTTGCTAAAAATACGAACCGTACGATGAATATTGTGATCGTCAACGGTGCGCCAAACATCTCTAGGTCGCTGTATTTAACGCAGTATGACCCCAAGAAGCAAGCCGCGCCCGATTGCTGGTCTAACGACGGTATTAAGCCTGATGCCAGCATTGAGGCACCACAAAACTCGACTTGTGAGGGGTGTCCTCAGAACATCCAAGGTTCGGGCAAAGGTGTGTCACGGGCCTGTAAGTTCCAGCAACGCTTGGCAGTTGTCCTTGCCGACGACATTAAAGGCGATGTTTACCAGCTTACGATTCCGTCTAAGTCTTTGTTTGGGCGTGGCGAAAGCTTGGACAAAATGCCATTCCAGCAGTACGCAAAGTATGTTGGTTCGCAGGGTAAAAACATCAATACGTTGGTAACAGAAATGCGTATGGATGATGACAGCGACACACCCAAGCTGGTGTTCAAAGCGGTTCGTTTTCTTAACCGCGATGAATGGGAGATCGCAAAAGAAAAGGGTAACACTCCCGCCGCAAAAGCCGCAGTTGTGCAAACCCCCGCACAGCTAGACGGAATAAAAACTAAAAGAGCTTTACCGCCTAAAGTAGAAGCTACTGAAGAGACGGAAGAAGTTGTGCCCGAGCCTGTTAAGCGCACTTCTAAAAAAGCCGCCGCTGAGCCTACCCCCAAAAAAGACTTCGTTGATGTTCTTAGCGAGTGGTCTACCGACGATGAGTAACTTGGCATGGATAACCGTGGTTACACATCTAGGATTGTCAAGGCTAACTTAAATGCTGATGCCGACAGCCCCGGCGTAATGCTGGGGCGGTACTGCATTGAAAACGAAGTTCCTGTTACTGACGTATCTAAGTTTTTTGAAGTAAGCCGTATGACCATTTACAAATGGTTTGCGGGAGAATGGATACCCCGTAAGAGGCACGTTGCAAAAATAAACGAAGTTCTTGACAAAGTAAGTTAACGGGGCGTCTAGTTTGACGGAACGAAGAGGGGAGACGCCGCACTCCCCCTGACGCCCTTTCCCTTTTTTCTGCGGCTTAAAGGCGGCTATGGCTACTACAGATCTATTAGCAATCGTGCTTCCAGACGACGGGCACTATTGCATTGTTGGTTTAAAAAAGACAAGCCTCCCCAAGCAGTTGTTTGCCAGTACGTTAGAAGAAGCGGATGAACATATTCAGGCTCTGCTTAAGAAAGAGTATGACGTTTACTTTGGTTGCGCCAAGTACACTACTCCAAAAACAAGAGTCGCTGACAACGTTCTTTCGGTAAAAGCTTTCTGGCTAGACATTGATTGCGGGGAAAACAAACCTTACGAAACGCAAGCTGAAGGGCTTACAGCGTTCAAAGCTTTTTGCAACGACCTTAAGTTACCCAAACCCGCAATCGTAAACTCGGGTAGGGGGCTTCATGTTTACTGGCCTTTGACTGAAAGCGTTACGCGCCAGCATTGGAAGTCCGTTGCCGAGGTGCTTAAAAAAGTCTGCCATGAGCGTGGGCTACACGCAGATCCTTCACGTACTGCCGACGTAGCATCTATTCTGCGGGTTCCTGAGACGTTTAATTACAAAGCAGACCCCCCATTACCTGTAACGCTAGTAGCTACAGCACCCGCAATTAGCATCGAAGACTTTAGTGCCGCTTTGGGCGGCATACCCGAAGAAGTACAGGACTATGTTGGAGGTCAACTTAACAGTCTGACCCGTGCATTGATGGGCAATAAGCAGAATCGGTTTTCAACAATTTGGTTAAAGACCGAAAAAGATGAAGGGTGCCCACAGCTTAAGAAAGCAGTTACTGAACAAGCAACCATAGAAGAACCTTTCTGGCGTGCCGCACTTTCAATCGCCGCGCATTGCGTAGATGCACCTGACGCTATCCATGAAATATCTAGGGGGCATGAAGACTATGACCCTGTAGAAACAGAAAACAAAGCCGCTAAGACAAAAGGCCCGTACACATGTGAGTCGTTTGAAAAGATCAACCCCGGAGGCTGTGACAACTGCCAACACAAAGGCAAACTTACGTCACCGATTACGCTGGGGCAAGAAATAATTGAGGCCGATCCCGAAGACAATGAAGTTGAATTTGTAACGGAGTCAAAGAAACCTGCTAAGTACACCATACCTCAGTATCCATTCCCTTATTTCCGAGGTAAGAACGGAGGCGTTTACCGTAAAAATGACGACGATGACGACGCTGACCCAATAATGGTTTACGAGCATGATCTGTACGTAGTTAAAAGACTGCGAGATCCGCAACACGGAGAAGTAATTTGGATGCGACTACACACCCCCAAAGACGGTATCAGGGAGTTTGCGTTACCCGCAGTGGACTTGCTTACAACTGAGAAGCTAAGAGAAAGACTGGCTTGGTACGGTGTTATAGCTTTAAAAAAGCAGATGGACGGGATTATGGGTTACGTAGTCCGTTTTGTTAAAGAACTTCAATGTAGCGAGGAAGCAGAAATTATGAGAACACAATTCGGTTGGACCCAGGACAACAGCTCTTTTGTTGTTGGTGATACTGAGATATGCGCAGACAGCGACAAGTATTCTCCGCCGTCTAGTTATACATCGCCTCTTGCCCCGTGGTTTGAACCTAAAGGCTCAATAGAAGATTGGCGAGAGGTCATATCAGTCTATGATCGCCCCGGCTTAGAACCCCATGCGTTTGGTGTTTTATCTGCGTTCGGCGCCCCTTTTCTTAAGCACATGAACATACGTGGTTGCATCATTAATCTGATTAACAACGAATCCGGCACAGGTAAAACAACGGTTCTAAAAGCCATGCATAGCGTGTTTAGCCACCCTGATGAGGTCATGCTGATTGAGCGAGATACGATGAACGTGCGGCTACATCGGCTGGGTGTGATGAACACAATCGGCCTTGGATGCGATGAGATTACAAAGATGAAACCAGATGAGATGTCTGATTTATCTTACGCTGTCTCACAAGGCCGAGGCCGTGGGCGTATGAAAGCTAACGAAAATGCCGAGCGTCTTAACTTTGCAAAGTGGCAGACCATTATGCTTTGTAGTTCAAATGCTTCCATCGTGGACAAGCTAAAGTCTGCAAGCGATGCGTCTGACGGTGAAATGATGCGGGTCATTGAGTACCAAGTACCACCGAATCCATTGATCAGCAAGCAAGAAGCTGACGAGATATTCCCCAAGCTTTACCTAAATTATGGACACGCAGGGCGAATTTACGTGCGAGATCTGGTTGCTAACTTAGAAGAGCGCATCCAAGAAGTTAAGAAAGTCCAGCTTATCATTGACAAAAAGATTGGCTTTACGAATCGGGAACGATTCTGGTCGGCTGTAATGGCGTGCAACATTACAGGCGGGTTGATTGCCCGTAGGCTTGGGATCATTGACTGGGACATGGGGCGCATATTTAAGTGGGCACTCAAAGAGTTTTCTCAGATGCGGGAAGAAATTAAGCCGCCTATTTCCAACCATGCTAGCGTTATCGGTGAGTTTTGGAACACGCATCGGCAGAACACTTTGGTCATCAACGACGAAGTTGATAAGCGTACGGGCGTTGAGATGCTACCTATCCTTGAGCCGAGGGGCGAGTTGATTATTCGCATGGAACCTGACACGCAGAAGCTCTTTATCTCTGCCAAAGCATTTCGTACTTACTGCGCCGAACACAGAATTACGCTAAAAGATGTGCTTAATTCGCTAACTTCAGATGGCGTCTACGTGGGTACGGTTAAGAAGCGCATGTCCAAGGGCACTAAGTTAAGCACCGTGCCGCCTGTGGATGCCCTAGTTTTTGACTGTGCTAGGGGAGATTTTATTGATCCCGACCTGTACGTAACATCAGATGTGGAAGAAGTTACTGAGGTCATGGACGACGAAGAGACTGAAAAGGATGAAAGTTAACGGTGTTTCTTTTAATGTTGACTGGACGCAATTTAAGGTTGGGTGGTCATTTTTTATCCCCTGCTTTCATGTTGAAGAAGGGAAGCAAGAAATTAAGCAAGTGACACGGCGCCTAGGTTATCGTGTTGCTATCAAAGTAGTAATTGAGGAAGGTATCAGGGGGTTGCGGGTCTGGAGACTACAGTAGTACTATAAAGACTGTTCTATGTAGTTTCTCCTCGTAGTAACCTCCTCTTACCCCGCTTCGGCGGGGATTTTTTTAGTTCCTTCCGTACCTCATCATCTGAAGCATTTCAGGAAGCATTCGCTTGTCAAACTTACCACCTATGGCATCTGCTTCGGCTTGGCCTTTTATGCGGCGTTCAAATGAGTCTTGAATTGTTTCTGGAGTAATCCCAACCATAGGGTGTTTAGCAGAGAACTCCATAGCCTGTTGCAGTATTTCATTAAATGTTTCTGGGTCGTTGCGTTCCATCCACAAACGATCAAGAAGAGCATCCCGCCGAGCTAAGACTTTTTGCTCGTAACGTTTGGCTTCAATTGCCGATTTTTGTCTTTGAGCTAGACGTTCGGGTTGCAACCCAATGGCTTGCATAGCGAGTTCCCACGCCGAGAAGTTATCAGCCAGTTTTACGCCGCTACGGGTACGGGCATCTTCTTCTGCTATGCGTGCGGCTGTAACAGGTTTAGACACAATTGCCGGTGCCGCTTTCTCAAAAGCACGTTGATATTGGCCTTCGTTAAACAGATCAATAGCATCAATCCAGTTAAAGCTTAACCCGACTACTGGGCCAGCGTTTGCGATAAGGTCTTGAATGACATTTTCACGGACCGTTGTGCCTACGCGACCATCCCGCCACCATAGATTTTTGGGGTCAAGACTGACACGCTCAGATAGCGAACCACCAGTTATTACTGAGGCTGGGCCTCTTGTAACCGATTCAGCTACGCCAGTACCATAGGCGCTTGCTTTTTCGGGGTCAAAGCCCATGTCGGTAAATAAATCTGTGGCAGCGCCACCAAGTTCTGTTTCCATGTAGTTACGGAACCAGTTTTCCCAATCAAAGAACTCGTCATCGTCTTCATCACCAAACATCTTCACCAAAGTGCCAATACCAAGTGTGAAGAACGGCATTGCTTCAGCACCGCCGAGAAGGAATGTCACGCCTAAAATACCCGCTAAACGACGACGACCTTCTTTGTTAAGTTCTTTACGTTGAGCATCAGCCTCTGCAACTCGACGATCTATCTCCGCTGGGGACATATTCTGGTTTGTGAGAAGCTGACGAAACTCTTCAATTTCTGCTTTACTGAATGGCGCACCAACTGCTAAATACGCATTACGGAATACCGCATAGGTAGCTAGTACGGGGTACTGCTTAAACTTAGCAAGCACCGACCACAATGGTGGCGTGAAATAGCGAGGCTTCATCTGTCGAGTGAAGTCACCAAGGGATAACCCTACAATTTCTTTAGCATCAGCAATAGCCTTTTCAAAAGCTTCTTCTTCAGTATTGATTACGGGATTACCCTGAGCATCACGTTTAATTACGCCACGAATGCTTTTTCTAGGCTCGGTTTTGTATTTGTCGTATGCCAACTCAAACGTAGTAAGAAGCGCAATTTCACGATTTGCTCGTTCAGATTGGTGGAACAAACCAGCAATCATGCGTTTTAGTGCGTTGTACTTACCCGTGTAAAGATCAGAAGGACGATCTCCAAGATTAAAGATGTCGTTAGTCAGCGATATATTAATCTGACCTTCTTCGATGAACCGATCTGCCGCATCTTTTAGACGCCCCGTCAGATTGCCACCTTCTACAATCGAAGGAAACTGCATCTGAAAGATTTGTCCTTTCGCTGCTGGTAAAAATGCACGCTTTGGCGTCGTAGCCAAATATCGTCCCATGTTCTTCAATATGGTTGCGTTAGCTTTAACGTACCCGTAGCGAGAACCAATGTAGGGCATCGTAATCTGCGCGAACCCAAGGAGGTTAAGTATCGCTGTGAAGGGTGCGGTCAACATGAAGTAGAACGTAGTTTCAGACGCTTTACCTGCTGCTTGCGCAGCAAGACTGGTATCTTCGTTGCTTAAGATTGTCTTAGCTCGTCGCTCAACTTCTTCAATGTAGTCACGATAAACAGCCGCACGGTCAGGATCAGCAAACTCATCAACGTACTCACGTGCTTTGTTTAGGTTGTTTAAGAACGGGTCAGCGTATTTAAACCGAGACTGCTGGTAGGCGCTGTGTACTGCATTAGTAGCAAAAACCCTAAGCATGTCGCCACTTGCACCTTGAATAGCTTTTCGGTTAATGAACATCTTCCGCATACTTTGCTGCGGTAATAACAGATACATTAGCTGATTAAGGCTATCTTGCATCTCCGCTTTCAGCGTCGGTACATCGGTGGCGGTCAGGTTATTGACTAATGCTTGAGCATCCTTTAGCACCTGAGTTGTGGTGATGTTTTGCCCGTATAACTCTGAAAGTCCGTTACCCTTACGTATTGTCTTTGCTAAAGTTCGTTGCTGAGCATTACCGCTAGCAAGCTGCCGACGCCGCTTTCGCATGGAAAGCTCACGATCAAGTAGGCTTTCAAACTCATAAAACTCTTTAAAGTTTCCTTTACCTACTTGGAACCAATATTTACCAAATCGGCGTAGGGGGAAGTAAGGTTTAACTAGCTTGTCGGGACCAAATTGATTTTGGATCTTTCTAATCATAGCTTGGCGTTCTGCTTTTGGAAGCTTCAAAGCTCGCCTTTTCATTTCCCGTACCATCTCGTTTACAGAGTTGGCGTAAAACTTTCGAACGTCTTTGTAAATCTGTTGGAACTCCGAGTCGAGGCCATTCCACGCAGCTTGCATCGGTGCGTTAAGCACTGCCTTAGGATCGGCGGGGTCAAGTCCCCGTATTGTTGCTTCCAACATTATTCTGCCAAGTAACTCTGATTGCTTTGGCTTTTTAGCTTGAGCCTTTGTCCAGCGCTCAATGATCTCACTGGCGGTGTTAAGCTTTTTAAGTCTGGATGCCACCATCTGCTCAATAATGCGGATTGCACCATCAATCTGAGGAAATCTTGTTTTGGTGAGGTCAGCAATCTGTCGTAGGTTGGCAAACCCAAGAATAGTCTTTCTGTATACAGTTGCGCTTGAGTCCCACATGGATTCCGTGATCTCTTTCATTGCATCGGCCCATGAGGTTCTACCTCTTATGGCGTCGCCAAACTCGTCCGTCGCCTTCGTTAGCACTTGCTCGTTAGTACGCCATTGTTGTGGAGTGCTAATTGGCGCCCATATTCGTTTACCTTTAGCAAATCTTGGACCTCGGTAAGCTGGCGTAAACTCTCGGGTTGCAGAGAATATTCTGTTTACTTCAAGGATAGCAGCTCCGGCAAGGTTATCGATACCGACTAGCTTCATCACCGTCTCAATGAACCGCTGAAGGAAAGGCTTCTTACGGGGTGTGTAAGGGATGTTCTTCAGGTAGTTCTGGAACTGCTTGTTTGTCATTACTTCAGAGACAAACTCAAATATGTTAGTTAGTCCATACTGACCTGGAGGTACTTTTTCTACTGCGTAGTTGTACATCCGAGTTAGCTCTTCTCGTGCAGCTAACTGTTCAGCCGTTAAGTTTTTAGGGTCAGTAGTTAGTACATACTCTGTTGCAGCGTGAACTATCTCGTGCAACATAACCCGATAACTTTTCCCCGTTAAGGTGTCGGTGTTAAGTGTAATTTCGTCAAAGTCGGGGAAGTAAGCACCGGGGGAGGCGATGCCTTCCATGTTCTTGTTAAAACTTCCAAGTACGTCACTGTACTCTGCTATTACCGGGCCAAGGTTGTACTTGTCTTTGTTGAGTTCTTTTAGCCCTTCAAAGACAGTCTCTAAGTTTTCGGAACGGTCATAATTTGTAAAGTACTTGTTGTACAAACCTTCATAGTTACGCCGAACGTAATCAAACAAACGCTTTTGTTGCGCTGCTGTTTTACGGTCAATTGACCGGCGCACTAAGTCACGCGCAGCGTTGAAGCTGATGTTGGTTGGAAGGTTAAGGCTTAGAAGTTGTTTTGCTAGCTCGGCAGAGAATCCAGTTAGCTTTTGACTGGCAATTCGTAAAGCACCGTTTAAATCGTTGTTTGAAATTGCATCGACGATTGTTGGGTGGACATCGCCAACCTTTAAGCTGAGCTGGAGGGCCTGCCTGTCGAGTTCTGTGAGCGCACTTTCGCCAATAGCTCGGGTACCGACTTCGACCCCTGTATCAGCTCCACTAAGGGAGAATATATCGCTGCGCCTGACTGGTCGTTCTCCTGCTGGTACAGCCCCAGGTTGGTCCTCGCTGACGCCAGCATCGCTTCCAAACGCTCTTGAGGTGGAAGTTTTTTCGTACTGTTCAAGAGACTTTGCAGTGTTTTTTGTTGTGCTTCTGTCATACGCCTCCTTCATTGCAGCGTAGGTTGATTCATGCTTAACTAAAAGCTCTAATAGCTTATCACGGTAAACTTCATACTTGCCACTATCGACAAGAAAAAGTTTCATCTTTAGCATTTGGGAGTTATGCCCTTCGCCATGACTCCTTTCGTACACATGCGCTAGTTCGTGAATCATTGTGTCCAGCATTCGCTCACGTGCGCTAGTTAATGTCTTTTCCCCAAACTCAGTGTAAAAAGGATTAAGAAGGTTGCCCTTAAACGGCACAAGTATGCTTACGCCGCCGTACCCCTTGTCAACTGAAATGCCAGTGAACCACAAGTTAGGAGCTTTTAGCTTTGCGTATGCATACATGCCTTCAGCAACAACTTCTTTCATATCTAAAAATAAAGAACCCAACTCTGCAAAAAATGCTTGGGGATCTCCGTACGGTTCACCTACTGCTACGAGATCTATGTTGGTGTTGTTATGGAATATGGGCTGACGCGGATCTTGCGTCATTTCGTTCATAAACTGCTCCATTTTGGGAGCTGCTTTATCTGCCTCGAACGACTTTTCTATTGCCCGCTCTGATTTCTTTTTAGTATCTACTAGAACAACGCCTTTAGTGTCTTTTACTAAGCCTTCGGCTACATTTATTTCTTTGGGTACTTCAAACGCTTTGGCTGCGGTTTTATGCCCACCTTTATTGAAGAGCTTTCTTAGCTTTCCTTCAACGTCTTGGCTTACGCCGCCGACAGCAACTTTAGGCATCGAAACGATGTCTTTAAATACATCCTGCAATCCCTGCGCTTCGTTTCCTCTTGCTACTTGCGCAAGGTACTGCCCAAGAGCTTTTATATCTGCTTCGTGAGAAGTTCTAAATTCTTCTCGTGATAAAGTAAATGGGTAGTTAGCATCGGATGCCGGTACCTTTGATCTTATATTAACGACAATGTCATAAGGAATTGCTTCGCCAGGTCCAAGTTGAAATGTACTGTAGTAGCCCCCCTCAGGGCCGTTAAATTGATAAATGCCACTCGATAAGATTTCGTGCTTTGGATACTTTGAAATGTTTACGCCAAAATAAATATCTGCTGTACCCCAATCAAAATTTACTTTGGTCAAAAAAGGCATGTTTTCGGTGTCAAAATTTGCACCTATAGGCAAGACCTCTGTAGTTGTATCTCCACTCCACTTACTAATAGAAGTAACAGTAACTTCAACAGGCCCAATCAAACTACGCTTAAGCGGTGCTATGCTATCTGCGCCTGTACTAAAATAAATATCTTCGGCTACACCTTTTTTGTTTATGAAAGTTTCTGGTATTTTTACAACAACAGTTGTCCCGTGTTCGTCTTTAGGGGCGCGTTCTGTTTTAATAGAAAACCCACCATGACGTATCTGAACTGGCGTTGCATCTGTAACTATGTTTCGTACACCGTCTCTGACAGTATCTAAAGAAATACCAGCTGTGCTAGTCATAAAAGCTAACTTAGCTAAGCCGTATCCACCGCTACGTTCCTCAGGAGGAATGTCTTTCTTTGTGCCTCCGACAGTAAAAAACCCATCGTCCACAATTTCTGTAGTCATTCCAATACCGTTATCAGTAACGGTAATAGTTCTGTTAGCTTGATCCAGCGTTATGTTAATTTTGCCCGGCCCTTTTAATACACCTTTGAATACAGCTTCTTTTACAGAGTCAAAAGCGTTTTGAAGTAGCTCTTTAACTGCTACATCTTGTATGCCAGCGCCGTACATACTGCCTGCCATAATGTCAAACATTTGTTCTTGGTCGGCTTTTAGCTTACCTTGACGCTCACCAAACTCTCCTTCAGCAAACCTTGGGGCCTCAGGAGCAATCGGAGCGATAGCGGGTTCACCAATGCCGTACTTCTTATTAAGGTCTTGCATGACTGCATCCATCTCGTCTTTGGACGGATGCGGAGTGTTCTCCCACGCAAAAAACGCATTAGTAAATGGAACGCCTTTAGCTTTCTGCGCATCAGTAAACTGTTTCTGCGCCGCTTTTACTTTGTCGGCGTAAGGCTTTAACTCTGCTCTGTAGCCCGCTTGTTGGTCTGGTGTAAGGTCTTCAAATGTACGAGCTTTGGGCGGAGTCGGCGTTTCAGTCGGCTGCGCCGCAAAGAAGTCATCCGACTGCTTCTGAAGAGCATCAAGTTCCTCTTGCGTAATTAGCCCAGCCTCGATTGCTTCTTGCAATCTAGCTGGATCTTCTCTTGCTGGGGTGTAAACAGGTGCCTTACGTTGCGCCTTTTTTAATCTTCCCGGTTCCATACGAAGCAAATTGACAAGGGCTTCGAGTTGCCTTTCTTTCGGCACTGTTCTTTCAGAATCAGCAAGCCGTTTTTCATAAGCCTCGCGTATAGATTGCTTTTCTGCATCGCTAAGAGGAGGGGGGAGCGTTTCAAGAGCTTGCTCAAACGTATCCAACGCAGCCTGCATTTCTTTAACTGCCCCATCAAACTGCGCTTGGTTTGCTCGTTTGTAGCCTTTATCCAGTGCCATCGCCTTTTGAACTAGGCGATTAGTTAATCCACCAGGGACCAATTTATTTACGTTTTCATACTCAGGCAGTCTAGTTAGCTTAGCCATTACCGAACGTGCCGTGCTACCAGCAGGTTCATCTAAATATGGTTGATTGCTTTTGTTAATTATTTCACTGTATCGAGCTAAAAGTTGATCAGCCCTCTGAAGCAACGGCATCGCAATCGACGCCGCTTTTGGCATATTTGCAACGCCTGCCCCGTAATTGGTGCGGAAGTAGTTAATTAGATTTTCGTTATTAGTACCCGCAATATCGCGGATGACGAACGTATCTTCGGGGTCTACTGCACCAACCCTTGGCTCTTCTCCTCTTCCAACGCTTGGAGCAACGCCGCTAACATCACCCAGTCCTGTCGGTTCAACTCTTCCAGCTCCGGCGTCAGTTGGTGAAACTCCGGGTTGACCAAGTGTAGAAATGCTAGGCTCACGCTCTCCGGGGATAGGTTCACCCATTTGGGTACCGGCTTGTTCAACAGATACTCCTTCCTCAGCGTCTTCAACAGCCGCCATATCCGCAAGTAAATTAGCTTCTTCAATAGCAGCATCTTCATCAAGGGCTGTAATCAACTTGTCTTCAGGGGTATCCGCTGCACGTTTTTGTGGCAACGCACCGATACCACCACCGAGAACGCCACCTGTAATCCCCTCTAAAGCGCCAGCCCCTACAACTCCGCGCATTGTAGGTACGTCAAACCCTTCACGTTGGAGAGCAATATTTTCGGCTAAACGCTCTTGTGCAGCCTGGACAAATTCAGGTGCCCCTTCTTCTATTGCACCTGCAAAACCCCTCCGAACTGCGCCCGTTTTTGCGGCTTCTTTAGCTGCTGCTTTTGTAGCTATGCGATTAAGAATAAGTCTTTCTGCACCTGTACGACCTGCAACCATACCAAGAACAGTGCCAGCCAAAATCATATCTAAATTCTTACCACCATACGCTTGAGCTTCTTGTGCTTTAGCTTCAGCAGTAGCTTCGTCTTGCCCTCTACTTAAAAGCTCTTCTTTTACCGCATCGTATATGGTGCCTTTAACAATGCCAGCGCCAGTTAACCCAGCAGCAGTTAAAACTCCGGGTGCCCCAGCTACAGCCGCCAACAATATCGGCACTGTCGAACCTGCTGCCTGCGAAAGCATATCTACTGGAGCAACTGTAAACGCTTCAAGTGCGGCTTTTAATTGCCCTCCAACACCTTCGTCTTCTGCTTCTTTCATTATCTGATCTATGCGCTCAGAATCTTGTTTTGATTGCGCAGAAGCTAAATCAGCTAAGTATTTTTCTACCCCTCGTAAATTTTGCGCCCATTCACTATTTGCGCCAAACGCTTCTGTGATAGCACGGGTGGTAGTTACTATGCCTTCCGCACCTTTAAGGGGAACGTCTAGTACTTCTCTAGTAAAAGGTTCTGGCTTAGCCGCTTCCAATATATTTTCTACTGGAATACCAAGAAAAGTAGATGGCTCTTCCGCAACGGGTTGCGCTTGGGGTTGTGGCTTTCCCGCAAGGGGTTGCGCTTGGGGTTGTGGCTTTCCCGCAAGGGGTTGCGCTTGGGGTTGCGCTGTCGGCTCAGCTCCAGTCAATACTTCCCAATTGTTGTTAATTAGGTAAGCTTTTTGCCCCGTTTCTGGATTGATTGCAGTTTGCTCAGGCTTTTTCCATTCATTGTCGATAAGAAAAAGCACCTCACCAGTCTGAGGATTGGTAGCAGTCTGCATGTACTAAACCTTTACTGAGGTGAATACGGAGGATTTAATATAAACCCAGGCGGTGGGGGTGGTGTACTTCCCGCAGGCGCACCTCCCATAGATCGCGTACTTCCCATAGATCGCGTACTTCCCATAGGCGCACCTGATGATGGTCTTCCAGCAGTATTTAACTCTTTAAGATCAGCTTCTGAAATAGCATAGTTTCTTAAAATATTTGTTCGCTGTTCTTCAAAAGAATCCATAAGTTGTTTCTTTTTCTTTGGATCTTTTTCTTGACTAACTTGGAGCTGCATTATGTATCTCAAACTTGCAATCTCTTTATTAGCCGCTGTCAGACGGTTGCTAAGTGCGTTGTAGCGATCCGGTGCTTTTTCAAGAGCTGCCGTCGCCCGAGCCATGGCTTGCTCCATCGTAATCGGCATACCTGCGTCTTTTGCTTCATCAAAAATAACTTGTGCAGCTCGCTCTTTATTATCAGGCAGCGATGCAATTGCTTCACGAGATTCACGATTAGCACGCTCAATTTCTTCTCTGGACTCACGATCTGCTTTGGCTGTTGTTTCCCTGGACGTTAACTCTTTTGTAAGTCTTGCTTCAGCAGCGGCACTTTCAGCAGCTTTACCGCGCATACCAAGAACACCCTCAAAGACTTTGCCTTTCTCAGCACGTTCGGCGGCGAGTCGAGCCATTCGATCTTTGCGTATATCACTTAAACCAGCCATTAGAGGTTGAGATATTGACCTTGCTCCTGCACCAAGACCTTCAGCAAGACCACCAGGAGTTGATGCTAAGGTACCCCCAAACTGAACTGCGAGCTGTGCAAGTAACTCTCGCTTTCGATCTTCTGCGGATTCCATGGGAAAGTCGCCCATGTAAGCTCTACGTGCTTCGGCTAACGCTTGCAAATCAGGGCTAAGATTTGAATACATATCAGCAAAAGTAGGAGTTTGAGGAGCACCACCTGCTTGAAACGCAACAATCCCGCCGCTAGCCATGCCTTGGCGTTCAAACATTTGAGGAGGAACCGGAACTTGATTTAATCCCTGACCTTGGGGTCGTGGTTGTTGAGGCATTTGTGGGGGCGTTTGTGGCATACGTGGTTGAGCGGCGGCAGCTAGACCCATTCTTTGGCCTATTGGCTGCATAACTTCTTGAGCTACCGTCGGGGGTGAGGGTGGCTTCATTTCAGACTGAACAACACGATCACGCATCATCCCAGCCATTACTGCTAGCGTAGGACTAATTTGGCCCGTTTGGGCCAACCGACCCAAAGTGGGTTTGTCATATTTAAGAGCGAGGTCTTTAACCTCTTCTATTTCCGGCATAGCCATTTTTTAGCCCCCACTTAGGAGATTATAAAGTCCAAGGCCCGTTATACCGAGTCCAGTAAGCTGGCTTGCAAACGAAGGCGCAGGAGTTGTGGTTGTTTGCGTCTGACTTGTCATTGGAATACCACGCAGAAGATTCGAAAGCTCTCCGACCTGTTGAAGACCAAACTCAGACTGACCTGTACGATAAGCACGCTCGGCATCCATTTGCTGTTGTTCGATACCACGCTGAAGATCGCCAAATGCACCCATGGTCTTGGTAATGTCCATCTCACCGGCAAGACGCTGCGTTCCGAGGCCACCGAATGTTTGAGTTAAGCCAGCAAGTCCTTGGGCAGCGCCCATCTGAGCAGCACGATCACGCTCAAACTGTTGCTGTGCTTGGGCATAAGCATCCTGTAAACCTTTTGCCTGAATATCACCAAGCTGGGTACGAAGACCAGCTTCACGTTGCGCTTGTAAAAGGGCTTGTCTTGCACCCCCATAAGTACCCTGCCTAGCAGACGCTAAATTACCACCGAGCTGAGCCTGGCGTGCGGCTTCAATAGCACCTCTTTGCTGAATATCTGTAACTGCCTGCTGATAAGGCGACATGTAGTACTGTGCGGCCTGTGTGCTAAACCTTTCCGGTGCAGTCATATAGCCCAGAGCAGCCTGCTGTCCAGCCTGTGTAGCTAAGTCGTACTCAGAAGGCAGTCCCATTCCGGCAATTCTTTTGCCTGTTTCTTCTTGGAATTGAGACATGCCAGCGACACCACCAGCACCCGCAAGTCCTGATTGAATTAGGGGGGCATAACGCTCTTCGTAGCCAACAGGCCCGGTTGCCCCGCCTGGGAAGATTTCAGAAATACCGCGTTGGATTAGCCCCTCAGGGCCTTCATAGAATCCTCTAAGTACGTCAGGTATTTCAGAAGATATTGCGACTTGTCCGACTTGTGCCATGATCTTTTCCTTTATGCAGGCATCAGGCGCTCGGCCTTGATTTCTGGGGGTTGCTCTTTTGTGCCATGCCGAGCCATGCGGATACGATCCATCATGTCGTAGAGCTTTTTAGACCCTGCATCGCTTGATCCATTACCAATATCAGCAACGACATCAGCTGGGATTACAAATTCACCGTCGGCTAAACGAGCCTCCTGCACACCCTCTATATTAGCAGGTACGCTATCGCTCATGCCATCCCCCGTGCCCGTTACGTCACGAGGCTCACCAGTGGGTCCGGTCGTTCCACCAGCTTCCATATAAGTCATGCCACCGCCAGCAAGCTTCATCAAGCCACCCTCTCTAGCTCGCATACCCGAAGAATAAAGCGGGGGTAATGAGGCAATCTGGGGAGCAAAACGCTTCCTTCTTTCTTCCTCTTGAGCCGCAGCAAGCGCACGAAGTTGTGCAGCTCTAGCTTTATCGGCCTGCATCCCAGCAGCGGCTGTGGTTAACCCAGCGCCCATCAAAAGCGTTTTTCCAGAGGCATCAAGCAAGAAGTCGGGTGTGTATTTTTGAACCGATGCGGGTAATGTCTCACGTAAGAAGCCTTGTCCAAAATCTACTGAACCTGTTTCTACTGACGCTGGCGGAGTCCAAGCTGTTTTTCCTGGCGGTGTCATAATGTCTGCTCGCTCTAAAGCTGACATAGTAGAAGGATCACCCACACCCACACCTAAAGTTGTTTCAGGAAGTTCTGTAGCCATACCACTTAAAGCTTCACTCGTTGCCTGACCAAACTCAGGTCTAGCCGCTAAAAATTCTGCTTCTGTCCCCTGAATAGGCACGTTTTGAGAACTAACCATAGCCGACTCAGCGGCGCCACCACCAGCACCTGCTCCAACTTGTACTGTATCTATAGGTGCCGTTCCAGAGGGCGTTCCAATCGTCGTGCCGCTTAGCCCTTCATACATATTACCCATACCATAAGCAGTCAAGCCAGCCTGAATACCTTCCATGAGGTTGCCTGTAGCAGCAGCCCTAACACCGCCATAAGCAAGTGCCGCTTGTCCAGCCGTTAGGCCCATCACATCACCAGCAGCCAGTGCAGCAGCAGCTTGAATAATGTTACTTGACTTGGCACCAACTTTAATATTTCCCAATGGCCCAAGATTTAATTTGATGCCTTTCTTGGGGAACAGACTAAAAAACTCTGGCAATCCCGTCTTGGGATTAATCGTTCCCGATCCGCCCATTGCTTTTAATAGACCAGCTTCTTGGGGGCTAATGTGGGCAACCATCGTGTCACCAAACCGACCCTTCGAGGCCAAGTCTTGAGCAACATCGGCAAGACCGCCCTTGGCAAAACCACGATACCGACGGCCTGCTTCGATTGTTGAATAATATTGAGGCTGGCTACGCATCATCGGCCCACCGACTTGAATACCAGCGAGGCCACCTGTCATAGGGTTTACACCAGTACGTCCCTGACGGGCCAGCATATCCAGCATCGCCTGCTCAGTATCAAGTGGCGCAGCGGCCTGTCGTTCACGAAGCCTTTCCCCAAACACAACATCACGCTCATAGGGTCGATCTTCGTAACCAATAATGACGCCGTACTCGTCAAGAATGGGTCGGGAATACCCACCAACCAAGCGACCCTGCTCATCCTTATAACTCTCGACATCAAACCGAGAACCCAAATCTTGTGCTGTTAAACGTGGGCTGGTCGGCTCGGCTAACGCTGCTTCACCGCCTTCTGCGTAATTAATAACGCCACCCGCCCTGGCCTCTACAGCCTCTGTCGGGATCGGCTGAGCATACCCAACACCAGTAAACGGGCGGTAAGCATTGCCAGCGCCAGCAAGCTCTTGCGCAGTTGATGCAGCAAAATCAGATGCTTTTTGAGGGCTAATGATCGGCCCCATAAGTTCTTGTTGGCGAGCAATTTCTTGAAGGCCAGCGGGTCGCCCAAGGCGGGACTGATACAGCGCTTGAATATTCTGAGGAGTGGTCGGGAGTCCTGTTAAGCCAAGTACGGGAGCAGGTCGAGGCGCGGTAGGAAACTCAATCTCAGGCACCACAGTTTGCTGAAATTGGGGGATATTTCTGACAAATTCTTGGCGTTGGCGATAACCCAATTCACGCTGGGCACCAATTCCAAAATCCCTCGTAAGGTCATCAAAGGTATATTTTGTGCCTTCTTTATCAAGCGTCTTGCCAATCTGGCTTAACCAGCCCTGTACTTCTGTTTCGCTAGGCGTGCGACCAAGCTGGGTTTCGTAGAGGTCAATAATTTGTGACCGGTAATCAGGGGTTTCGCCTTTGCCAAGGTTAAAGCTAAGATTACCGCTTGTTAAACTGCCACCCGTTGTTGTGCCACCCGTCGTTGTACCGCCAGTATCTGTAACAACATCTGTTGTTGTGCCAGCAGTTAGTCCAGCCAATAGTTCATCGGCACGGGCACGGGATAATTCACCAGCACCAACGGCACCTTCAATAAATGCCTGTCTTTCTGCTAAATCAATCTCGGGACCAAAGCTTTGTGCGTAGGACGTTAAACCACCAATGTCACCAGGACGGCCTAAATACTCTTGGTACAAAGGCTCAATATAGGAATAGCCCGAAACTTGATTTAGCAGTTCATTGCCACGCTCTGGGGTTATCTCTCCAGAATCAACAGCGCCCTGAATAAATCGAGCGGCTTCGGCGGCGTCAACATAAGGGCCAAATTCCTGCCCGTAAAACTCTCGTCCAGCAGCTTCGCCAGGTCTTCCAAGAAACGGCTGATACAAATACTGATCTATGTAGTCATAGGCAGATGCAGCAGGTTGTTCTACATCACTGTATGTGCCGGGGGCGGCTGCTTGCGCAAGCGTTCTGTTTATTGCCGTGGTTGTGTCTTGCCCCGCATCAATTTGTCTTGACATTGCTTCAATTTGAGCTGCCGAAATAGCCCCCGAGTTGTAAGCATCCCTAAGAGCATTATTTGCAGCTTCTTCAGCAAGTCTTTGTTCTACATAAGCAGGACCACCGGCTATGTCTTGTATGGCTTGAAGACCACCATACCTGTTGACGGTTCTCGTAGGAACCCCAACCGTGGACATTTGATTTAATAAAGCTTGTGCTTCTGCTTGTGTTAGCGTTGCCATAATTTAATCCTAAGTGGGTCCAGAAACCCATACAATTGAACCAATCGCTGACGGTATGGCTGGTCTAGCGTAAGGTGTTGTCTGTGCCGTGTCTGCAAATATGTAAACTCCATCCTGAACGCCAGCATCGTAAGCCTGCTCAGTTGCCCAATAAAGCTCAATCTCATCACCAGCAGCTACCTCAAACACAACTTCAGAATAGCCAACATTTAACGCCGGTACCCCAGCGCTTTTTCTTGCCATTAACGTAAACTGCGTTGTCGAGTTTGCTATGTCTGTTCCGTTGTTTCTTAACCAAACGGTTGCGTCATGTGCTGCGTTAGCTGTATTAGCAAATTGTAAACTGTAAGTAATCTTATATACACCCGCGACTTGCGCTGTGGCTGATCCTGGAGAGTTTAACGTCCATAAATACCCAGAATTAAGCGTGTCCCACGTAGCCAAAGTCG
>Ga0208019_1000336_pt1 | contig 26041 bp, 36 predicted proteins | sample CB_VirMetaG_5_FD_184540 | JGI IMG/M metagenome (GOLD analysis project Ga0208019, IMG submission 184540) | Freshwater to marine saline gradient viral communities from Chesapeake Bay - CB_1508_1D Viral MetaG (SPAdes) (version 4) | ecosystem: Environmental > Aquatic > Marine > Coastal | place: USA... | reverse complement strand
TAGCCGAGAAAGCGCGATGGAATCTGACCGCTTTCAACGGCAAATTACATTTATCCGGCCGCGTGCTTTCACCGATCGAGGCACAAGCGGCCGGTATAGCTTCGAAGACGCTGATCAGCCGAATGGCAGCGACGATGTCGACAGAAGAATCGGAGCAGATCAGCTTCGAAGAAAAGCTGGAGAAGATCACGCCTGAAGACATCTTGACTTTCGGAGCAATGCAAGACCGCGTCTTGTGTCAAGTGGTTGACAAAGCCAGTCAAGACGATGGCGCAAGCTGGGAGAAGTTGACGCTGGTTCATCACGAGGCACAGCAAAATCCCGCAAAGAATGTTCTCTGGGTCGGCATGATTTCGCAAGAAGACAAGAACGCCATCTTTGAAAAGGCGATGATCTCAGTAAAGGAGGCCGCCGATTCGGCGGAAAACTTTCGAGGGTGACAAAGAATTTATCAACATCGTCGACATCATCGCGCGCAGCTATGGCAAGCTGCCCAGCGAAGTTCTTGCTCTTTCGTGGCAAGAGCTTTTCATGTGTGTTCGTTGCATCATCGCCCGCTCGGAGCGAGCGCAAGAAGCAATGAATAAACGAAAAAAAGATGATATGATTTTTCCGGTTATTTCTGTGATGGAAATGATCGACATGGTGTGATATGGCGACGACTGTTGATTATATTTTAAAAGTCCAAACCGGAAAAGCTCAAAAAGGGCTTGGCGATACAGCGAAAGCCGCCGCCGGTGCGCAGAAAAGTCTATTGGCCGCCGCCGGTTCGATGGCTTCTGTGGTCACCGCCGCCGGCGTTCTGGCGACTGGAATGATCGCCGTCGCTGGTGCTTTGATTGACGCCGCAAAAGCTGCGGTTCAGTTCGGGCAAGAAAGCGCTGATTTGATCAACGATATAAACGATCTTTCAAACCGTTCAGCGATCGCCGCTGATACGATCAAGGGCTTGCAATTTGCGCTTCAAGCCAGCGGTCAAGACGCAAGCCAAGCTACGAGCATTCTAAGCAAATTTCCGGCGGTTCTGTCGATGGCTGAAGAAGAATCAAGCCGAACAGCGCAAGCCTTTAAAAAGCTCGGCGTTGAAATCAAGAACGCTGACGGATCTTTACGACCCGCGAATGATGTATTTCTTGAGACTTTGACAAGGCTTCAAGCCATCGATGATCAGACCACGCGCGCTAAAATGGCCTTCGATGTTTTTGGCCGTTCAGCTAGTCAGCTTCTTCAAGCGCTTGGTCAATCTCAAGGTCTAGCGCAATTTGTCGCATTTACAGAGAAGTTCGGCGTTCGAACCGGCCCGAAAGCCAGTGACGCAGCGGCCGATTTTCAGGTCGTAATGGCTGGTTTGGATACGGTCGCCAAAGGTCTGAAGTCAACCTTTATTGAAACATTTGGCCCAGCGATCACGCAAATGCTGATCAAGTTCGGCGCTCAATTGGCCTTTATTCAAAGTATCATTATCAGCCTGTCTGACACGATTTCGCTAGTATTCACAGCCGCTTTGAACACGATGTCAATGATCTTTGAAGGCTTGCTGTCGATCTTTCCGAAAGTCGCCCGCGCTCTCATTGGCATGATTCCGATCTTCGGAAATCTTAGCTTGACTTTGTTTGACCTAGCCAAGCCGATCGCACATCTGACCGGAATGGATAAGAAGTTTGCCGGATTTTTCAATGCAGTTTCAGGAGCAATAAACAAGGCACAGAAAGACGCAAAAGAATTTGAGAACCAGCTTCAAGGCTTGATCGGTGGTGGCTTCACGCCTTTTCAAGTAACCGGCGGCGGCGGCGGTGGTGGTGGCGGTGGTGCTGTCTCAGCAGCTGCACCGGATTTTACAAACTTCGTTAACGGTATAGACGAGCTTATCAATCAATTAGATTCAATCAGCATCGATCTCGAAGATCTCGATTCAAGCCTGAAAGATTTGCCCGCTTTGATGGAAAAGACTTTTAAGATCGCTGTCGCCGGTTCGATCACGAATGCAATCTTGGCCGGTGTCAGTGGCCCAGCGGGGTTTTTAAACGAGCTTGGATCGGCTTTGTCTGGTGTTACGATGGGATTATCTGAAGTCATCACCGGAGCGATAACAGGCATTGCTAGACTTGGTGAAAAGTCACCTAAAGAAATACAGCAAGATTTTAATAACTTTGTCAAAGCATTTGAAAACGGTCTGAAGATGTTGCCTCGTGTTTTGATTCAGGTCTTGCCTAGATTCGTTGTTGCTTTAATTCGTGGAATCGGTGAAACACTTTTAAAATTGCCCTTTATAATCGCTGACGCTTTCGGCGAGGCCTTCAAGAGACTTTGGGAGAACATCAAAGAATTCTTTCGTGATATATTCACCCGCGAAGGCCGACAAGAACGACGACAGCAAAGACGAGAAAGAAGAAGAACCTTCTTTGAAAATCTGGGTGAATCATCTCAGTTTTATTTATCTGGCGGCATAATGTCAGCGCAAAGCGGCGCACGCTTCACGCGTGGAAAGCGCGGTCTGGCTATGCTTCATGAGGGTGAAACAGTTCTGCCCGCCAGTGGGCGAGCGGGTCAAGCTGAACAGCGCATGATGAATCAAGCCGGCGGCGGTGGTGGAATCAACATCGTCATCAATAGCGCAGTCGTGGAAAACAGAGCTATCGATGAACTAGTGCGCAAGCTCGAAACCCGCTTCGGTCAATTCGGGGTCGGCAAGTCATCTTTATTTGGGCGGTGATATGGGAAACGCTAAATTCTACTTTTATCCGAAGCCAAGCCAAACGCCTTATCTCAGCACAATCGATCTAGGTGAACCGCTGGCCGAGCTTTTCAGTGATTACGAAATCGACGCGCAAGACGGCGTCAGCTATACCGGCCGCCGTTATAGAACTGTCTCAAGAATCAGCGAAATCGTCAGAATTCAGCGCGATCGAATGATTGACGGAGAAGACAAGGCGGCTGACCTGATCACGCTTCAAAGCCATCTTGATCGCGGTTATAGCACGATGTTCGCAGCGGACAGCTCAAAGGCTTATGCGACATATTTAAAGCAGCCGGTCTTCGCTGGTGACACCGTTCTGAATGTAGCTGCGAATGTCTTCCGAAACATCGTCGGAAATCAGATCGTGGTCGCTGGCGATTATCTCATGATTGAAAGTGAAAACCCGAACATGAGGTATCAGCTTGTCAAAGTTCAAAGCATAACGGCAACCGCGACAGCGGCGGGAACCATCACGCTAGCCAGTCCGATACTTTATGATTTTGATAAAGGCACGATCGGCGTAAGACACTATCGGTTCTGGCCGACTTTAAAACGGCCGGTGGAAAATCTAGGCCAGAACATGATTACAAACGAGCGCGGCTTTTTGTGGTCGCTGGATGTCTTGATGTCACCGGATTATGTCGAGATGTTTAATAACTATATTGGTCTTGGATACGAGCTAGGCGATCTGTCTGACGCGTTCGGCGACGCGTTGACAAATAACATTGACAGCACGCTCGGCGGTTCTGGATGGTGTGATACAACCACCGCCAAAACATTTGACATCAATGTAATAACCGAACCCGAAATCACGAATGTTCAGACATGACTTGGTCAGCGCAATTTCAAACAGATTTAAAGAATCGAGAAAGTCTTAGCTTCTTGTTCAGACTTGAATTTATCAAGACCAAATTCGGGGTCGGTTCTGAATTCATCATCGATCGAACCACGCAAGATTTACAGATTGAATCGGATTCAGTTCGGATAAATGGAACCAGCGTTGTCAATCAATCATTTAATGTAACCTTTGGTCAGTTTTCGATAAATATGGTGGGTGACTTCAGACCATATCGTGAGAAGATCGAGAAGGGTCAAATTGCGATTCTTTATGTCGGATTCGAGGGTTATTCTACTTCGAGCTATCAGCGGCTTATTTGGGGCATGCTGCGCAATATACGCAAGCTGAATTTTAATACCTATGAATTAGAATTTGAAGATGCGCTTTCAACGCTTGACAATCGATTCGACACCCGATTCGACACAGCTTTAACGATTCACAATTCACAATTGTTCTATACGCTTGGACAAACAACTGGCGTGACAACGAACTTCAACACGAACACCGACACCGATTTATATCTGGATGACATCACAATATTTCAAAAAGATTCAAGCGGATCGGGCTTGATTGGAATCGAAGACCCTCATAATAACAGCGGCAACGGTGGAATCATTTATGCTGAATGGACTAGCAAAACGACCACGACAGCGCCAGCGGGCTATTTAACAATGACGAATACCGGCCCTTTAGCTGTGGATTATCCAAGTTTATCGACATCGACATGGCCGACAGAGATTCATGCAGCTGATGCGGTTGTTTATAATGCAGCACAGATCGCCGAGTTTCCGCCCCACATTATCGGAAAAATCATTCAATCGGGGACTGGTGCGGTTCTCGATACGCTTCCGAATCAGTGGTCGATCGGCGGCGATCTAGCTTCGGATATTTATGATTATGTCGATGCTGATTTGCAAAAGATGTATATCAAAGCCAGCGGAACAACATATCAATGGAAGCTCGCGATCTTGGAAGCGCAAACAGAGTTCATGAGAACGATAACAGACAAGGCTTCAGCGCTTGGCCAGTGGCCAGTCCTTAGACAAGGCCGGATTAGCTGGCGAGGCGTCGAAGATCCTTATGACGCCACCCAGCCGAACGGAATCAAGCCGATAGCTTATGAAATCACCGACGATGATATTATCTCAGTGATTAGTCACGACTTTTATGATCCTGATGTCAATGCGGTTTATGGAAAGTTTTTAATTGTACATAATCAATCAGGCGACACGACCACGATTCGAAGAACATCAAATCTTAAAACATTGCCAGCCGGCGTTGATTATGGAACACGATCTGACGGCTTGACCTATGATCCAGACTTCACGCGGCCGAATATGGCTGTCGCTGACGGTGCACGCATGGAAAACTATATGCGTTTAGTCGCTGAGAAGATCACGCTGAACACGCACATTCATCTTTCAAGATTTGTCGCTGGCGATAATGTGACTTTGACAAGTGCGGTTTTATATGGCAAAAATGAAGCGTACACCTATAACAGAAGAATTGGCATGATCTCTCGTGTCGACATCGACTTTGGATCTCGAAGCTGCTATGTCACGATTCTAATGTTACCGACACTGGGATATAGACCATGAAACCAAAAATCATAGAACAAGCTGAAGCTCTCGGATATAAAGTTTTCAGCGGAGAAATGGATTTGAACCTCATTGGCGTTCGGTCTTCTCAAATCGTGCCAAACAAATTCAACGATAAGATTTATATTTGTTACATTCAAAACGGCGAATGGTTTGAACATTGCTATCCAATAACCACTGTAGCCGGATCTTATTGGCTTCAGAATCCGACCCGCGCGCTCGGAACAGCGGTCGTCGTTCATGATAAGCAGTATAGATCGGTCTGGTCTTTGGGAAAGCACAAAGGCGAATATGAGGCACTGGTTCAGACCGGTGAAATATTGGTTTGGCGTGATGGAAACAAAGACGACAAAGTCGATTACGGCGGCGAAGAATATGCTGGCTATTTTGGGATTAATTGCCACCGAGCGAATCGAAATCATCAATCTTCTAGCGTTGACAAGTGGTCAGCGGGCTGTCAGGTCTTCGCAAATCCAAGCCATTTTTCAGCTTTTATAACACTTTGCAAGGCACAGATCGCCGCCGGTCTTGGTGATAAATTCAGCTATACTTTGATCCACGAAGATAGCCTTAAAAGGTTATCTGAAAATAAAGAACAAGCTGAGCAACCAGCCAAAGCGAAACCAAAAAAAAGCAAACCATCCAAAGGAGATAAGCCATGTCTGGACGAGGAATTAAAATCGCAATCGCAATCACAAGAGAAATCATCCCCCTCATCATCAACCTCCTCGAAGAAATCGACAAAGCCAAAGCCGAAAACAGCGAAGGCGGCAGCAAAGTCACCAAAGCAGAGCGACAAAAAATAGCTCTGGATATGTCGCTTTCGATTGTACCAAAGCTTCATGATATCATCACAGATATTATCAATAAAGAGGTCTGATAATGGATGGTGTGACAATGGAATTCTTAACGGGTCCAGCAAGTGCGCTTGTGCTTGCGATCACATTGCTGACTGGCTTGTACCGCTTAGCAGCTAAATATCTTCCAGCACTGATTGATCGACATATTAAGTTGATCGATGACATGCAAGAGAGCCAGAAGAAGATCAGTGAAAAGCTCGATCAAGTCGCTGTCGCTGTGACATTGGAACATGCCTCGCAGAACGAAGCTATGCGAAAAGCAATCAGTGGTGTTCATAGCCGGATAAATCCGATTCAAGATGATCTCAAGGAAATCAAGATAAAAGTCGGATTGACCTCACAACATACGACAGTGATACCAGAGGACTAGCTTATCAGAAGCTTCCGCCATTTTAGATTAAAATCCCAACCTGTTACGCTGTTATCACTTGAAAGAGCGACCTGAAAAGCTACCCCAATTTTGATCGTTTCGCTTGTTGTTGTGGTCTTTGTATTTAACAGATCGGTGACTTGACTAATTGTGTTGAGCATTTGATAATCGTTATAGCCCTCATCATCTCGGAAAATAGCTCCGTTCCAATCGACTTGGCTTATTCCTAGCTCGGTTTGCGTTGAATAGCTTTTTCCGAATGTCAATGTCATTTGAAGGTTCTGGAATCGATACCCAAAGGCATACGAAGATCCTTGTGGGGCTGTCGTCGTGCCTTGTGTGCGCATTATGCGGGTCTGATTGTAATAGCCGTCATTATTAGTAGCACTGAGATTTGGCCTCAACTGGAGACCATGACCATAATAAACCATATCACCATTTTGAAATGGCGGAAGATCAAAACCACACCATAGCATAACAGTTTGAGGTCGTGCTGTGTCAGTGTAATAGTCCGATTGATCATCAACCCCAGCGGGTTCAAACAAGAGCTGAACAACACCAGAAGAACCTTCACCGCTTCCTAGTGTTTCAAGGCTGATTCCAGTATCAAAATAGAGAATCCCACATTCAGCCATTCTCGTCGTGTTCGATACGCCTCCGACATCGGCACCAATGTTGATTCGATGAGCGTAACCTTCAACCGCTGAAGCCGCTAAATTAAAGGTTGTATAGCTTTGTTTATCTAGTGAAAGATCGCCAGATGTTATTTCAGTCCACGCGGAAGAATCACCACCGGCCGCAGCTTCTGGGACTGTTCCGCCGGATTGATTAAATATATTCTTGATTGACATGGCTTTACTCGTGATAGGTCAGTTCGACCGAATCGACGGAAACACTTCCGACATCGGTTTTAAAGAAGACATATACATTCGAGCTATCGAAAATGTAATCCAGATCGATTTTATAGACGACAGATCCGTCAGTCGCAGTGGTCACGCCGGTTTCGATTGTGCTTTCTGTACCGGTTACGATCGCTTCATCGCCGCCGCTGTCAGTTGTCAGCTTCATCGTGATCTTAGTGGGCGAGCTTGCTAGGCTTGACATTCGGATGAAAAGCCCTTCAAGGTGGAAAGCCAGCGGGAAATTTGACGGCATCTGAAGCGCAAGAGTGGCTTTTTTTGATGCGTCATAGCTTGTCGTTACGCCGGTCTTTTGGGTGGTGTCGCTTGATTTCTTGATCAAGCTGGTGGTTCTGGTCGCCATATCTATCTACCTCACGAACATTGAAAAAAACCGGCGATCCGAAGACCGCCGGCCAAACAAGGAAAACAAACCGCTAGCTAGCAGCTTGCAAAGATTATTTATCACATTCAGAACTTTTTTTTGAAAAAAAAACAAATAATGCTTTACATTGATTGAATAATGTATTACATTATAAACATGTTCAACAACAAACAAGGAGAACGAACATGAAAGAGATGATCCTCAAAGCCGATGAAAAAACCTGTCTCACCTTAATCGCAGAATACGAAGCTAAGATTGAGAATGGAACTGCAAGATGGAATACAAAATTCCTTCTGCTAGAAGCAGTAGAGAAGCTAGCTAAGATTAAAAAAGAATTATCAGAACTGAAATAATCAAGGGCCGGTCTTCGGATCGGCCCACTTCAAACAAGGACAAGACAATGAATAACCAAGCTCTTATCGAACAATTAGCCCGCTTAAATGATGAAAATCTATTGAATGTGTTTCAATCGATGGTTCAATACCACAAGCTCGAAGATTCCATCTTAGCTGCATTCTTCAGCGAATTCTATCGCCGCAATATTTCACCCGATCAATTGATCAAATAAACAAGGAGACATCATGACAGAAATATTTATCGCCATTCACGAAGCTGTAGCTCCGATAGCTCAAATCTTCTATATCACGAGCATGACCGCCGCCGCTGGCTTCATCATTCTATCAATCAAACTTAGCAAACAAGGAGAATAACCATGAAAAAAATCAAACATCAAAAACCAGTTAAACCCGAATTTATCGAAAGAAGAATGGCATTCTTAGAACGAACAAAGGCAACACATTCAGAAATATATCTTCTCGATAAAGGATTTGCGATTCTGAAGGTTATTCTTCAGCCAGTCGATGGTTCTTCAAAATATGACACGATGACATTATCTATTGAATCAACCAAAGCAACGAAGACATTTGGTTTTAATTCTAATGAACAAGGAGAATAACAATGGATCTTCAAGAGCTTAAAAGACGCCGATTTATCGTCACGCTTCAAGGCAAAGATTTTATTTTATACACTGGGCTTATCGTCTTAGCGCATGAACGCGGCTTGACTGGAATCGAAACAGAACCGGTTCTGATGGATTTCGAGAACGGCCGATTCATCTTCAAAGCTGTGGTCACAGGCAAAGAAGGCCAGAGCTTCACCGGCTATGGTGACGCCACGAAATTCAATGTCTCAAAGATGATCTTGCCGCACGCTATCCGAATGGCAGAAACACGAGCAAAGGCGCGCGCGCTTCGAGATTTCACTGGGCTTGGATTGACGGCGTTCGAAGAACTGGGCGACTAGCTAAAAAAGAAGTTGGGGCCCAAGGCCCCAGCTTCATCCCGTTCACAATTCCATAAATCGATTTTCGATTTACAAAATTAAAACTATCTTGCGCATCAAGCTCGGACAAATTAAAACTTTATTGCTCAAAGAAATTTGTTTATTTCCAGCCCGCTGATCTTGTATTGGCGGGTTTTTTGGTTTTTATTTCAAAATAATTCAAATAATGCTTTACAGTGCGTTTTAAATGTATTACATTATAAATGTTCAACATCAAACAAGGAGAATGAACATGAAACTTGATAATGATCTCATTGAATCTTTGTCTGTACTACAGACCAAAGGTTGCGAAATAAACAATACAGAAGCTGAGCTTGAAATTATATCGACATCAGAAACGAATGGATATGTCTTTCAATTTTTGCAAACTCTATATTTACGATTAACCGGATGTCGAGATAATAATTACCTGGTCATGATTGACAGCGTAAATGATTTCAAAGATTATGGCCTTGATGTAAATGCTTGTTTCATGCGCATGAAATTAGGCTATCAACGATTATTAGCAGCTGGTCAAATCAGCTTTTATGATTGCGACACCCGCGAAAAATACACTTTTATATTTTCAGCATAAACCATCAAGGGCCGGTCTTCGGATCGGCCCACATCAAACAAGGCAAAACAATGAATAACGAAACCCAGAAGAACCAAGAACAAGAAGAGCTTCAGCAGCTGCTCGAAGAACTTTTCAGCGAAATCGAAATCCCTGATCCGGTTGGATATGGCGAAGTCGAAATCAATCCGGAGGATTTACAATAATGCAACCCTTTAACGAAGCTTATCCACAGCTGGCACAGCACGCCGAAAAAATCATCGAAACAGCTAAACAAGAGGTGCCTGACACCAGCAAAGCGCCGGATCTGCAAACCCGACTTCTGCGCGCAGCTTATGTCAAGTTCGCTTCAAAGAATTTCAATTACAATCGGATTCATAACGAGTGGAATGTACAATCAACCAGCGAAGAAGGCCGGCGATCGGTTTTCACAGCTACTAACACATTCTGCACTTGTCCAGACAGAACACGCGGCCAGCTGCCATGCAAACATTTGATCGCACTGGCCCAATCTGTTTTAAAATATGAAAATAAATAATCTTTTTGCTTTACAATGTAATACATATTAGTTATTATGTATTACATAAAGCAATAACGCTTTATACAAACAGGAAACAAACCAATGAAAACTACTTATGAAATAATCCTTTGGGTCGGTTCAAATTGCCCAGACCTATCTTGCGAGAGCTTCGATCTGAATGAAGCTGAACAAGCTCTTAAAACCTTCAAAGAAAATGTTGAGATAGCAGCTGAATATCTTGAATCAAATCCCGATGAAGGTTTTCCATATATGTCGATTGTAAAATTCCGCGAAGAAGGCGAAGATGGCTTTGAATATGGCGATGGAGATGTCTTTGATGCTGACTTTTCCGATCTTCCAAAATATGTTCAGAAGAAATGCGCCGAGCTAATCGCTTACGATCTTTCAGACAAATAACAAACAACCAAGTCCAGCTCCTTCGGGAGCTGGCATCACCCAAACAAACAAGGATATAAAATGTTTCACTTATTCGAAGATGTAATGCACACACTCAGCTCAGCTTCAAAAGAGAACCTCGAGCTAGTTCTAGCACTCACCCACCCTTACGCGATCGGCGTTCAAACCGTTGACGATCTTAAGAAGTATTATTGGCTTTGGGCTGATGTTGCTGAAGAAGGTCTTGAGAAGGTTCGCCAGCGCCAGCTTAACTACTATCAAAGTCGAAGCGAGATCGATGAGGTTCTGATGCGACAAGCTGAACGCGATTATCAAGCCCAGCTGCAAACCCTGATGACCTTCAGCCAGTTCTATGCCTGTCATCATTATCTCGGCACAAAGGGCTTTGAAAGTGTATCGCTGGACTAAGATCAACAAGAACGAAATCGACAGCCTACCGAAAAATGTTGAGTGGGCTGTTTATTTCATCCTGAAAATGTTTATGGGGTCAAATGGCGTTGCTTATCCAGCAGCTGCAACCGTAGCTCAATTGGCTGGGTGTTCTGTGCCTTCAGTTAAGCGAGCTATCCGAAGCTTGGTTGATAAGGGAATGCTGGTTCGTGATGGCTTTGACCCGAAAAACAACACCGCCAGATTCAAGCTGCCAAAGGCTGAAGAGGGGGGTTCAAATTTGATAGAGGGTATATCAAATCTAAATAGGGGGGGTATATCAAATCTAAATACCCCCCCCCTATCAAATCTAAATACCAATAAGAAAGAAAAACAAAAAGAAAAAGAAAAAGAAGAAGAACAAAAAAAACCTAATCCTTTTTTCCTTGTACCGAGAATTGACTAATGAATACACTCACCTATCAAACATCAGAACAAATCGCGCTTCACTTTGGAATGAACTGGGGCAAAGATCCCCAGTGGCATCAAGCCTTCTTTGACAGCTTCGCCGGCTTGCTATTCGCCAGCTTCCAGAACTATGATAATGATCTGGTTCACCGCGCAGCTATGCAGTACATCACCGACACCGCTGACAAGCGGTTACCACCTTTCGGCGATCTCAAAGCGTACATGATCAAGAAGCTCGGAGCTGCACAGGTTCGTCAAGCGCTCTCAGCTTCCAGCTGTCACCTCTGCGAAAATGGTACGCGTCGATTGTTTGTTATCATGCGCATCGATGAAGACCAGATAAAGCGTCAGGAATGGGTTGCACGCTGTACTTGTTCGAGAGGCGCTCTGAATACCAAAGCAGATAACTACAACCAGTTTTTAGACCGTTTGCGTTCATCTAAGGGCTATCGTTGTCTGGGTTATCGAGATTCAGATCCGCACTCGATTGAAATCCTAGAATGGTATGTAACGAGCTTCAACCAGCACAGCGGCCGCGATGAATACCCCGCTGGCGTCGATCCGTCACCGTTCGCCGGAATGTCGTTCGATGAAATCGGCGAGGTCATGGCCGAGCGCCGCCAGAAGATGAAAGAAGCTGGTGTTGAAGCTCAAAGAAAGCAATTTCGCCGAGCTATCGTCGGTGAAAAAAATCTTCATTATCTCAAATAAAATGTTATACACTATTCGAGGAAATAATCATGCCTAGTAACATCGAACCAGTCAAACAAGGTCGCGGCCAAGAAGATCGCGGCAATTCTCAGGTTATCTGCGTGCGCATTCCGAGCGGCTTGCTGGATAAAGTCGAACGCCTAGCCGATCAAAATAGCGTCACGCGTTCTTCGGTGATTATTCACGCTCTCAGAACGATCACCGAATAGGAAAAGCTATGACAGAATCAATCGGCGAATGGGTTGATATATCAACCCTTAACGCATGGAAAGATAACCCCAGACAGAACAAGAGCGCGATCGATGAAGTCGCGAAATCCATCAAGCGCTTCGGATTCGCCTCGCCAATCATCGCCAGAGCAGCTGATAATATGATCATCGCCGGTCATACACGATTCGAAGCTGCCAAGAAGATCGGCTTGAAATCTGTTCCGGTTCGCTTCATGGATCTCGATTTGAATGACGCCCAGCTGCTTGCGCTCGCAGATAACAAGATCGGCGAGATCGCTGACTGGGATCAAGACAAGCTGAAAGAGGTTCTGTCGTCACTTGAAGATCAAGATCTGTCGGGTCTTGGCTGGTCTGACGAAGAACTTGACGCGCTAATTGACCAAGACGATCCGGTGGAACTGAATGGCGATCCGGATGATGTGCCAGAGGTCGAAGAACAAGCGATTACCTCAGCGGGCGATCTGTGGATTCTTGGTGATCATCGATTGCTATGTGGTGACAGCACGAAAGAAGAGGATATCGGGCGGCTGATGGCCGGTGAAAAAGCAGATTTATGGATCACTGATCCGCCTTATAATGTAGCTTATGAAGGAAAAACAAAAGACAAATTAAAAATCAAAAATGACTCAATAACGGATACAGAATTTTCTTTATTTTTAGATTCTGCTTATGAGCAAGCTGATCAAAATATGAAAGAAGGCGCTGTTTTTTATATTTGGCATGAGGATACTAATATCCATTTTCGTCAAAGCTGTTTAAATGTTGGCTGGCTTTTAAAGCAGTGTTTAATCTGGAAAAAGCAAACAATGGTGATTGGTCGTCAAGATTACCATTGGCAACATGAATCATGTTTGTACGGCTGGAAAGCTGGAGCAGCTCATTTATGGAACTCTGATCGAAAGCAAACAACAATATTAGAGTATGATAAACCAAATAGAAATGGACAACATCCGACAATGAAGCCGGTGCAGCTTATTTCTTATCAAATACAGAACAGCACAAAAAAAGATCAGAATATTCTTGATTCCTTTGGTGGCTCTGGATCTACTCTCATAGCTTGCGAACAGACAAACCGAAAATGCTTTATGATGGAACTCGATCCGAAATATTGCGATGTCATCATTAGGCGCTGGCAGCAGCTGACCGGAAAAGAAGCCATCAAAGAAGACGGTATCAAGTTCAACGAAATCGCTGATATTCCTTGGTAGTCGATATGCCAAAGATCAAACGAAAACAAGGAAGACCGACAGCGCTGACCGAAGAAGTGCAGCGTAAAGTTTGCGAGGCTGTTCTATTAGGTTGCACTTATGACATTGCCGCCAGTTATGCCGGTATTTCGCAGCGAAGCCTTTTTCAGTGGCTTGCTCGTGGGCGTGATGGTCAAGGCGAGCTATACGAAGCCTTTTATTCAGAGGTGAAACACGCCGAAGCGATGAATGCAGTTCGGAATCTTGCAAGCATCGCACAGTCGGCCAAAGATGGAAATTGGACAGCTGCAGCTTGGATGCTTGAACGGCGTCATGGATACATCAAAGAAGGCGATCGGCCGACAATCGAATTAACCGTCGACATCCAGAACGCAGAGGTCACCACGCTGATCGAACAGGTCAGAGAACACGCATTGCAAGAGGTCATCACCGGCCCAGTTATCGATCTGGATGAAGAATGAAACGAGAAGAAAAGCTGTGGAGTTGGCACGAGCGCAGCCGGCCGAAAACTTTCAATGTCGCTCTGGAACGGTTGATGCTGAAATCAGGATTCACGCTCACAGAACGAGCGCTGGCAATCGCCGCCGGTGTTTCACGCGCTTCGGTGGCTGAATGGCTTGATGGTCGGTCTATTCCAAGTGACGCGGAGCTTTTCGCGGTCGCTGGTGCGTTTTGTTTGAATCGTTTCAGTCGGGTTCATTGCACCCAGCGCGATCGAATCTATTTCGAGCTTCAAGCTATCGCAAATTACGAACGCCGAGTCATCGAAGCGCAAAAAGATGAAGAATGATCTGGTCGCCGCTGTCAATACGCTAGGCCGGATTCAGAAGCAATTTCCGCTTGCGCTGTCTCGGTTATGGCGGCCTTATTGCCATCGATTCGACGGCAAAGGATCGCAATCAGAGCGCCCGCGCGGCTGCGGTCAACCGATGAAGCGCCTTAACGCTGGAATCTGGCGCTGTGAGGCGTGCAACATCACCGAAAGCCGGTCTTCACAGATCGAGATTCCGCTGTCTTTTCCGAAGCTCGCTTATCTGGTCGCCGGTGGAAATCGGGCGGGCAAAACGGAAATCGGAGCGCAGCTAGCTGTCGCATTTGCAGCTGGGCGATCTGAGTGGTGGGTCGAACAGTGGGCCAAGCTGAACGGGATTCCGCTGGACTTGCTACCACCGCAGCCTTCAACGGTAATTTCATCGGGTCTTAGCTACGCCGACAGCGCTGAATATATCCGGCCAAAGATCGTCAAATACTTGCCTGTCGGCACGAGCTTTCGAAACTGGAAAGGCGCTGGCCGAGCGGTCGCGACTTTGCCGAACGGCGGTCGGATCATTGCGATGTCGGCTGACAGCGGGCGAGAGAAATATCAAGGAATGGGAGGTCGTGGTCTTCGTGCGATTTCGCTGGCTTGGCTTGACGAAGAACACCCAAAAGACATATTTGAGGAGCTTATGTTGCGCTGTGCCGATACGCCTTATGGTGGGCGGCTTCTGTTGACGATGACGCCTTTGAAGGGAATGACATGGGTTCATGATACCTTCATCGAAAATCAGATCGATGGCTTTGATTATGTTCAGATCAGCGGGCTTGATAATCCGTTCGTTTCATCGGTCAAGCTGCGCCAAGCTACGAAACACCTATCAGAAGCCAGCCAGCAAAGCCGCTTATTCGGTGCGTTCACCCTTCAGACCGGTCTTGTTTATTCCGAGTTCAGGCGTGATGTGCATGTCATCGAACCGCGCGAGCTTCCAGAAGATTGGCCGCGTTATCGTGGAATCGACTTCGGAACACGAAATCCATTTGCGTGTATTTGGGTGGCTCACGACTTGAAGAATGATGTTCTTCATGTCTATCGTGAGTATTACAAGACCGAAGTCACCACGCAAGAGAACGGAAACATGGTCTATGCACTCTCAAAGAAAGATCCGCGCGTGGCGTGGACAAGTGCCGACCCCGAAAGCAAAGACGGCCGCTTGACGCTGGCGAGATATTGCGACATTCCAACCAAGCCTGCGCCTAAACACCTCGGCGTCATTGAAGGAATTCAGCATGTCAAGAAATATCTAACCATCGATGTCGAAGGTTATCCGGCGATGTATATCCATAGCTGCTGTCGCCAGCTGATCAAAGAAATGCGAGCTTATCGCTGGAAAGCAGATCAAAAACAAGATCAACCAGTCAAACAGAACGATCACGGGCTTGATGCACTGAGATATATTTGTATGACTTTAAGCCGGATACAAGGAAGATAATTAAAAAGATTACTTTTTTTATTCTTTTTATTTGCTTTTTAAATGTAATACATTATAATGTATACATAGCAAGTCGCTATAAACAAACAAGAGAGAACAAAATGACAAAGCAAGAAAAAATCCAGTTCATCCAAGAATGCCTTCTAATCATTTACAATGACATTTATCCAAGCCATTACTCACTAGGTCATGGAGGGGTAAATCGCAATGGTATGCGAGTTCTAACCAAAGATTTAGAAGAAGCTCTCGAACTTATCGAAATGTGGAACTTTGAATGTACATACAAGTGGAACCCTTACTATCCAGCTTATACTGATATAACAATCTGCCTATCGAAGAAAGAAGAAGAACAACCACTTTGGCAATAAAGAACAAAATAATCTTTGAATAGCCCGCTTCGGTGGGCTATTCTTTTTTAACAAGGAAAATCAAATGCATGAATTAAGAATACCGAGCTATCAAATTCATCTTGGAAATAATCTCGATATATTGAAATCGATTCCTGATGAATCTATTGATTCGATAGTGACAGATCCACCTTATGAAATCGCTTTTATGGGTAAGGGCTGGGATAATACCGGCGCAGCTTATAACCAAGAGCTTTGGGCTGAATGTCTTCGTGTTTTAAAGGCTGGAGGTCACTTGATAGCATTCGGAGCGACCAGAACAATCCACCGAACGACATGCGCAATTGAAGATGCCGGATTTGAAATTAGAGACATGATCAGCTGGCTTTATTTCTCTGGCTTTCCAAAATCTTTAAACATAGCTAAAGCCATCGATTCAACACTGTTAAACGGTGGTTCTCATAGCACAAAGCTGCGAAAGACCGAGCTTGAATATGGCACAAATTCTTATCAGCACAAGGGAAGAAATAACGGAATTCTTGGCGATGTCGTTGAATATGAACGCAAAGAGATTGAAACACAAACTGAAGAAGCCAAAGAATTCGAGGGCTGGGGAACCGCTTTAAAACCAGCACAAGAACCCGCAATTTTAGCACGAAAGCCTTTAGCCGAATCGAGTATAGCCCGACAGGTTTTGAAGACGAAAACGGGCGGTTTGAATATAGATGCGTGTCGATTTGGATATGGTGATGAATGTTGGGTAGGGCCTGATGAAAAAATCAGAGATCCAAGAAGAAAAGATGGTTCTCTGTCAACAGGTACTGGGATTAGTGTTCAATTACCTGAAATGACCTATTGTAATTCTTTTGCACATCATCTTGGAAGATGGCCAGCAAATATCTATCAATGCGCCAAGCCAAGCCGAGCCGAGCGTGACGCCGGTCTTGAACATCTAGCTGACAAGATAAAGAGAAGTAACATGAATTCACACAATGGAACTGGCGAACGCTTGGATGGAAATAAAACGCCAGAAGTAAAAAACTTTCATCCGACTGTCAAGCCGCTTAAACTCATGAGATGGTTATGTCGTCTTGTCACGCCGAAAGGTGGAACTGTTCTCGACCCCTTTGCCGGATCTGGAACGACATTAGCAGCAGCTGTTCTCGAAGGATTTGATTCGATCGGCTGCGAGCTTACCGAAGATTATATCCCAATTATCGAAGGTCGTTGTTCTTGGGCCATCGAAGAATATAAACGAGAGAACGCACAATTATCTTTTTTTGACTGGCTAGGTGAAGCATGAATTTAACAGGCGAACGGATAACACTTAATATTGAAACAAAACCGATGTCATGCCCACGACCGCGCGTTGCTGGCGGCCGAGCTTATATGCCGATGAATTATGTTCAGTGGAAAAGCGGAGCGGTGACCCAGATCCGAAATCAAATCGCAGCTTTAAACATTGAAGATGTCGTATTTGTTGACATCACCTTTATTTATCAGCGACCTCAAAGCTTGATGCGCAAATCAGACCCGACCGATCGAATCTTTAAAGGCACGAAGCCAGATCTGGATAACATCACGAAATCCGTTCTCGATGCCTTGCAAGATGCGAAGGTTTTAAAAGATGATGCTCAGGTTGTCGGTCTCATCGCAACGAAATGGTATGGCAAGATCCGCGAAAATAAAAAATCTGAACGAAATTACATTAAAATTGATATATACCCTTTAAAGGGGTGAATATGTCAGAAGCAACACAGACCGGATTATGGTTCAGAATCGTTAATTGGTTCTCAGCACCAGAACAAAAGCAGCTAGCCGATGTGCAGAGCAAACCGCGCGAGCTTGATCATGGTGCGACTTATGCCCAGCCGTATGGCGTGCGACCGACCTATAATCCAGAAGAAGCGATGTCGGCTTATGCTGGTCATGGTTACACTTATGCAGCTGTTTCACGCGCTTCGCAAGATCTCGCAGCTTTACCGCTTCGATTGCTCAAAGGAAAAGACCGCGTTCTGGTTGAAGATCACCCAGTCATCGATTTAATGAATCAACCCTCGTCAAATGTTGACGGCTATCTGTTTCGAGAGCAGTTGTGCACCGATCTTATCTTGACGGGGAACTGTTATATTCTTCTTCTTGGTCAAACCGACAAGCCGACTTCGATTGTCCGACTACATCCCGAAAATGTGCGGATCTCAACGAATCAAACTGGCATCCAAGCTTATCTTTACAACAGCGGTGGCCAGATGATCGCATATCCACCGGAGCGCGTCGTTCATGGTCGGCTTGCTAGCTGGAAAAGCGGCCCAGAAGAACTTCTTGGAACCGGTGCGATCGAACCGCTGTCAAGAGAGCTAACCGCCGACATCAATAGTCAGAACCTAGTCAGCGAATCAAGCGCGAAAGCTCGGCCGGACTTGCTGATCTCGCCGAAAGATCCCGCTGATATTTGGGGACCAGAGACACGCCGAGAAATCGCGCAAGAATACCGCAAGCTGAGCGCCGGCGGTGGTGCGATGGTTCTGTCTGGCTTGGCTGAAGTTGAACCGCTGCAGCTGTCACCTCGTGAAATGGAATATGTTGAAGCTCGGAGAATGGCGCGCGAAAGCATTTCAGCCGTCACTGGTGTTCCGCCTTCGGTTCTAGGATTGCCGGCGGCCAATTATGCGACCTCTCGACAGCAAGCTAAAAACTATTGGACTGTTCAAGTCAAGCGCGGCAAGCGGCTATCGATCTTGTTCAGTGCCATCGCGCAAAGATGGGAAGATGATCTTGTCTTCGAACACGATTATTCAGCCGTTGAACCGCTTCAAGAGCCACGCACCGAGCAGCTTAACCGCGTGTCAATGCACATCTTAAACGGCGTTTCACCGCGCGCAGCTTACAAATACGAAGGTCTTGAATACCCTGAAGACATCGATGAACCGATCGCAGATTATAATGACGAAACAGCCGAAGACGCACGATCTTATCTAGCTCGGATTTACAGCATCGAAACCCGACAGGATCTCAGCACCTATGAGAACCGCCGTGAAGCGTTCAACAGCTTAAACGAAAACACACAAACAGTTTTAAAAAAAAAGGTTGAAGAACATCTCGAAGCTGTAGGCGATGATCCAGCCAAGCAAACAGATGAATATATTCTGGCGGTCTCATATCTTCGTGGAATCGGAGCTTATGAAAGCAACCCTTCAAGCGTTCGACCGACTGTCTCTAGCGCTGAACAGTGGGCTATGGGTCGCGTAAATGGCTTGCTTTATGCGCTTCGGAATCTAAAATATCGAAGACAGCCTTATGACACCGATTTATTGCCAGAAGAACACCCTTTAAGCACAAGAGGCGAAGACGAAGAAAAGCGGCATTTGCTATTCGGCTATGAAGGGCTAGACAAAGCCCCAAAAGATACCGACTGGGGATTTACAAAGCGTGAAGCCGACCAGCTGCTCGGTGAAGATGATTTCGATCGTTATTCGAATGCGTTCTTGTTCGTCTATCGTGGCCGAGAAGATGACCCGCGCGGTTATCGTTTGCCGATTGCAAAGATGATTGACGGCCGAGCGCAGATTGTTTTTCGTGGCGTGATTGCCGCCGGTTCAGCGCTTCGAAAAGAAGCCAAATTTGGAACCGGTTATTATAACCTTGACGGGATCTCACAGCGTGACATCAATCGGCTTTATGGCGTCATTGAAAAGCTTTATCTAGAGTTCGGAGAAGAAGCTCCGGCGCTGGAAAAAATGCGCGCTGTCGGCGATGTTGATCCGACCAATTTTCCGGCCGATGGCGATGACGAAAACGTGAATCTTAGCAATAGCGGTTATCAGGTTTTCGATTGGGAATATGCCGAAGACCTGAAAGAGAACTGGCCAGAAATATGGCGAGCTGGGGGAAACATTGAAGGCAACAATCAATATCGGCGGCTTTTGCCTATCGTGCGACGCCGCAGTAAAGCGCCGACAACCGAGACCGAAGAAATGGCAATCCGAAAGCGCGAGGCGTGGTCAGCGCGTCATTTTAAAGATGGTTCACAATTCAATAGCGATGACCCGCCGGCGCCAAATATATCTTCGATTGCTGGAATCGTTGCGCAGATAAAATGGTTCACTGTCGGCGCGCTCGGTGAAAGTCGGATGAAAGAGATTATCAACGAAGTCAAAGCCAAGCAAACCAAAGAACGAGCAAGAACGGATCTGTGGAAGATGTGGTTGCGTACCTTTCACGAACCAGCAGAGAAGGATTTGAGGCTAGCTGCAAATGCTTATCTCAAAGGCGCAGCTAAGCGATACCAAGACCGAACGCTGGAATATGTGAAGCCAAGCATGACCAAAGGCATTATCGATTATGCCAGCTTGATGGATACAGCTGCAGAAGAAGAACTGGTTGCGCAAATAATCGGATCAAAGTGGCGCAAGTGGTATTTCCTCAGCGGCGGCGACACGCTTAAACAAATCATGCGTCTCGCTGGTTTGCCGGTGGATGATGTGACCATATCCGAAACACTGGCGAACGAGCTTATAAATACAATGTCAAGACAGATTGTCAGAACGCAAGAGAACGCCGTCACCAGAATAATCGAAGATGGCTTGATGGAAGGTTTGCCGATTGCCCAGATCGGTCGGAACATTGACGCAGCTACAGCTTTCGGAGCTGCGCGGTCTCTAATGATCGCACAGACCGAAAGCACCAGAGCAGCTAACAGCGGCACACAACAAGCTTATACTGACGCAACGGCACAAGGGGTTCGGCTTCAGAAACAATGGCTATCAGCGCGTGATTCAAAGGTTCGAGACAGTCACGCCGGCTTAGATGGTCAGACTGTCGGCGTCAATGAAAACTTCGTCAGCGAAAGCGGAGCAGAAGCGCCAAGCCCAGCTTCATTCGGTGAGGCTAGCGAAGACATCAATTGTCGGTGCACTATGATCCCGATTGTCGACTAAAACAATAAAGGCCGGTCAATCACGACCGGCCTTTGCTGTTTTTGTTTGGGGTTTATTGATTTTGTGCGTAAGTTTGTAGTGTTTGAAAGATGTCACCGATAATCGTATTTCCAAATATCGAGCACTTATGATTCAAAGCTGGTGCTTTCATTCGTCGCCATTGTCCACCGTCGAAAGAATACATGTGGTAAATATCGCTTGCGTATACTGCATATTGAAAGCCATCAATGTCGATTACGATTTTTTTGCCTTGATGATAGATTGAATAATTGGTCATTGTCTTGTCCTTGTTTTGGGTTTAAGCGGCGGGCCAGCTGGCCCGCCTTAGTTCGTTATGTTTATAAAGTAAGCATTTGATAAGCTGTGATATTTGCTTGGCCGATAGCGACATATAAAGCATGAATATCTTTTTTGTTGATGGTGAAGGTTACTTTGGTAGCGCGAAAGTCGGATTTTGCGTTATTGAAATCGAACTTGATAGCGATAAGTGCTTGATTTAAGGCTTGAAATTGTTCTGTGGTTAGTTCTGAAACGATTACGGTATACATTGTTTTGTCCTTGTTTGTTTATAGCGACTTGCTATGAATATATATTAATGTATTACATTTAAAATGTAAATAGCCAAAGGCCTTTTTTTTATTCTTTTTTTCGTTCATTTCTTAAAGATGTCGTGCTGGCCGATAATGTATGACATATTTATTTTTAAAAAAAAGTGAATTAAAACTAATTTTGTTATATATATACCCTTGAAGGGGTGCATATGAAGATCAAGCAATTCGTCAAAGCTGCGCATGAAGACGAGAAAGAAGCTGGCAAGATGTCTTTTATAGCTTCGACCGACCGAGCTGACCGATATGGCGACATCATCGATCAACGCGGCTGGGACTTGGAAGCATACCGAGCCAATCCGGTTATCTTGCTGAATCATGACCATCAAAGCTTACCGATCGGGCGTGGTGATGTTCGCCTGTCAGAAGCTGGTCTTGTTATCGATGTTGAATTCGATATGGCTGATCCTCGAGCCGCAGAGATCGCCGGAAAAGCTGAGCGCGGTTTTATGAATGCTGTTTCGGTCGGATTTGCACCCCTCAAAGCCACGCCACGCGCCCAGCTGCCGACCGAGCATTATGCTTTCAGTAAATCCGGCGGCCAGTTCTTCGAGCAAGCTGAGCTTCTAGAGGTTTCAATCGTGACGATTCCAGCCAATGCGGATGCGGTGGCAATCGCAGCTAAGAACATCGGCTTTGATCTCAAGAGCTATATCAAAGAACAAATTCAAGCGGAGCTTAACGCCATGCCAGCGCCCACCGTATCAAAACACATTCTCGATGTCATCGAAGACGAGAACACCGTCACCGTAGTATTCGCCAAGCATGGCGAAGATATGTCAATGGAAGAAGAAGCCATGCATGACGAAGAAGACGAAATGAAAGCGGGTCATAAAGATGACGAAGAAGAAATGAAAGGTTCCAAAATGGAAGACGAAGACGAGGACATGAAAGCCCTTGTCAAAGCACTATTAACAATTGAAGGAGACTATTAAATGTCTGATATCACAAGAGCGAAAGAGATCATTGATGGTCTTGTTCGCACCCAAAAGTCAAGCGGTGATCGACTTCAGAACATCGAAAAGCAAATCGATGATCTGAAAACAGCACAGCGCATAATCGATGAATCAATCCAAGCACCAGCGGCCGTTTATGCTGACGAGAGCGAGCTTCGTTCTTTCGTTCGCGAAGACGGTTCTGTTCAGTGGTCAACCGAAGTCAAGCATTACACGAACGCACGCGGCCACCGCGTCAGCGTTGAAGAAAGCGGAATTCTTGACAGCGAATTCGCTTGCTCCGACTGGCATTCAGAGCTTAAGTCGATCGCTTCAGATCGTCATCTTGCTCGCTTGCTTATGTCTGATCCATATACACCTAAATTGGACGCTCGCCTTTATCGCCACCTTAAGCAAGCTCCTCGCGCGCTTCAACCAGCGATTACAAAGGCGTTCAATGATCAATCTGGAACCGGTGCCGAGTTCATCCCAGACCAGTTCATCAGCGACCTTTATCAGACCTTCCAATTGCCGAAGCGCCTTCGTGGTCTCTTGACCCGCGTTCAAGCCGATCGCAATACCCTCTTGATCCCTCGCTTAAATCGCGGCGGTCGTCCTTACATCAAAGGCGAGATCACCGTTGATAGCCCGCTGGCACAATACACCACCAGCACACCAGCAACCGGTCAATCCACAATCAACATCAAAGGACTTGCTTCAAGCTATGTTCTCGATGATGCAGCTGTTGAAGACGCCGCGCTTGCTGTTCTTCCGATCTTCTCTCAGCAGATCGCGCAAGACCTCGAAGACGCTTTCGAAGATTGTATGATCAACGGTGACACCGCCGCCACTCATCAAGACGACATCGCCAATTGGAACATCCGTTCACGCTGGGGAGCTGCTGGTCTTGGCGGTTCTTCAGATCATCGCCGAACCTTCAACGGAATGCGCGCGGCTGCTTATGATCAAAGCAACACCGCAGCTAAAGCCGGAGCTTCTCTTGCTGCTTCTGACATTCTCGCTGGCATGGCTTCACTCGGTGAACTCGGCGCTTCAAATCTTGTCATGGTTGTTTCACCAGAATTCATGATCGAGAGCTTGATGGGTCTTCAAGAAGTTATCACCATCGACAAGTTCGGCCCAGCAGCTTCTGTTCTCAGCGGTCAAATCGGTTCGATCTTCAATGTTCCAATCATCATGTCTCGATTCCTTAGCAATGATCTTGCAGCGACTGGTCTATATACCGGTTCAGGATCCACCACCGGATTCTTGCTGTTCAACGCTGCGAGCTATTATCTTTATGAAAGACGCGGAATCGTTGTCGAGCAAGATAAAGACATCAGCGCCGGCGCTATTCGACTGGTTGCAACCTATCGCGGCGTAATGGGATCACCTGATCAATCAGCTACCAAGAATACCTTCTTCGGCTTCAATTACTAGGGAGAAACCATGTTTTATTTATCTTCAAATCTGACGCATGCAGCCGGTGACGGTGCAACCGAAACATATATTACTTTGCCAATTGCAGCTAAGTTAAATTCTGTTCGTCTTTGTCCTGATCTCGATGTAACCGCTAACAATACCAATTACGTTACAGTAAAAGTTATTGATAATGCAGCCACTGACATCTTCAGCCAAAACACCCAGATTTCAGGCGGTGGAAGCCTTACAGCTGGAACACCGATCACCGTTACACTTGCTGCAGCGGCGGATTATGATTTTGCGGCCGGTGAAGTCGTTCGTTTGCGAGTCGCTGATTCAGCGTCTGGTGTTACTTGCGCTTTCACCGTTGTTTATGAATTCGCACCAGCTCGATCTGTCTAGGTTCTGATTATGTCTTTGGTGTCATTGTCGACTTTTAAAGAGTACTTGCCCGAAGTGGCGGGTTCTGACAGTGACACCGAGCTTCAGAACTTGCTTAATCGCGTGGAAAGTGCGATAGCTGCTTATATCGGCTTTCCACGCGTTTATTCTGACGGTCAGATCGAACCGAAGCTCGAAGATCAAACATACACTTTATACATCGATTCATCTTTGCCAGATTTGCCTTATGTTCTTCCGCTGTCTATTCGCCCAGTGGTGAGCGTGACAAGCTGGCATTCTGATGTCGATCGCCTTTATGGTTCGGATACGCTGATTTCAAGCTCTGATTATGAACTTGATAAAGTCAACGGCCGAATCATCATTAATAGCACATCAGGCGAAGCTATCGAACAAGGATACAGAGCGAATAAAGTGGTCGTCGTTGCTGGCTTTGAAGTCGCGCCCGATGACCTCGAACATGCAATTTGTGTTTATGGTGCACATCTTCAGCGGGCGAAAAGTACGCAAGGCAAAAACAGCACCACACAGCGCGATATAACCGTCAGTTTATCGCCTCGCACGATGCCACAGGAAGTCAAAGACCTTGTGAATCCTTATCGGGTTTTTAGGCGGATCTTGTGAGTATTTCATTTGAAGAATTTTCAGACCGTCTTGATAATATGGAAGGCCGGCTTGCTAAGAACATTCGAACAGCGATGATAAAGAATGCGCTTAGAATGGAAGCTGCAGCCAAGCGAAATGCGACCAGCTTTCCGAAAGTCAGAACCGGTCGCCTTAGAAATAGCATTATGGGTTCTGTCGTCAGATTCCAAGAAGACGAATATTTAATTCTTCGAGCGGGAGGGTTGACTGCTCCGAATAGACCGTTTTCAGAATCGGCCGATGTCGTTTATGCAGCGATTCAAGAATTTGGTGGCGGAACCCAGCGAATCGTACCAAAGTTTTATCTTCAGCGTGCTCGTGATAGAGTTCTTCCAAGATTTAATATTGATCTTGAGAAAGCTCTTGAAGCGACTTTAAAAGGCAAAGAATATGCCTAGCTCGCCAATCATTCGAATCGAAGACGCCATCAAAACGACAATAGCCGCTGATTATTCAAGCGGCTATTCTGGATTGGATCTGTCAAATAAAGTCGTTATCGGTGAAGTCACAGAGCCGCCGACCGTGCCTTATGCCACGATTCAGTTTATTGACTTCATCGAAGAACATGGTCAAGCTCTTGGAAGGTATCAAGGCGATGCCGAATTTAACATTGTGTGCTATTGCGCTGGTTCTGGTGTTCATGTGGATAGCCGGAGACAGCAAGCGATCAATCTGGCTTCTGACATAATCAAAGCCATAACCGCTAACCGCCTTCTAGGCTTCACTGATGGGATCGTTGACGATGTTCGCTGTTCCTTTCTTGCTCGTGACGGTGATAAATACGGCATTCCGAATGTTGGAATTGCTTACATTCGGCTATTAGTAACCAGACAAACCGATCGAGGTGATTAATGGCGTCTTGGGCCGATTCAGCTTTTACTTATCGAATACCGATCAGCATTCCGGTTTATGTCGGCGGCGGTGGCGGAGCTACGACCGTTGATGTCGAAGTTAATATTTCGCCTGACTGGGATATTTTTTGGAACACGATTCAG
>Ga0208019_1000335_pt1 | contig 26091 bp, 35 predicted proteins | sample CB_VirMetaG_5_FD_184540 | JGI IMG/M metagenome (GOLD analysis project Ga0208019, IMG submission 184540) | Freshwater to marine saline gradient viral communities from Chesapeake Bay - CB_1508_1D Viral MetaG (SPAdes) (version 4) | ecosystem: Environmental > Aquatic > Marine > Coastal | place: USA... | reverse complement strand
TACTGAGAATCCAAGATGGAGTATCGCATATATTTTCAAAAAAAAGTCAGAATACCGGTTGACATTTAATCAATTATATGGTATAATGTAAATATATGATAAAAAAGATACAGAACAACTATCCGCATATTGAATTTATTTTTGACGAAGATTTAGAATTATCTATTGATGGTTCTTTCTATCATGATGATGGATCTATAGAAATACATTATAATGATAATACTAGTGAAGAAGAGTTACTTTTAACTTGTGCACATGAGGATCGTCATTTATATCAACATTTAAAAAGAAATAATACAAGACAACACAAAGGTTGTTATCTATCAAATCCAGACGAAGTAGATGCATACGGTACTATTGATTTAGTACATACAGTGTCTAAACACGGTTGGAAAGAAGCATTTAATCAAAGGCCATTAAAAAATTACATTCAGGAGTTCGGTTTAAATTCAAAGATCACTAAAAATCTAATTAAAAAAGCATTTATAAATAATAATTGATATATTATGGATTTACAAGAAATATTAAAAATGTGGGAAGAAGATGGACGTATCGATGAGTTTAAGCTCGACGATACTACTATTAAAAATGCATCTCTTCATTCAAAATACCTTGGTTTAATTACCTCTGCTAAAATGCAGAAGAAACAAAAGGATCTCAATTATAAAACACTCCTGAAAAATAAATGGTTATATTATAACGGAAAGCTATCTCAAAATCAGATAGATGATTTTGGTTGGCAATATGATCCATTTGAGGGGTTAAGTAAACCTCTTAAAGGTGATATGAATTACTATTATGATTCAGATACAGATATCCAAAAAGCCCAGGCTGAATTAGAATACTATATAGTTCTTGTAGATACATTAAAAGAAATATTAGATACTATAAAGTGGAGACATCAGCAGATAGGCAATATCATTAAATGGCGTCAATTTGAGGCTGGTGTATAATGAATGGAATTACAAGTCAGAGCAAAGAATTATGCGTTTCTACACGTTAATTCAGATGATAAAGGTCTTTTACACGAATTAAACGAATTCTTTACCTTTTTCATACCAGGCTATAGATTTATGCCTGCCTACAAGAATAAAATGTGGGATGGGAAGATAAGACTTCTTGATATGAGAAGTCAGACAATCTATGCTGGTTTATTCAGATATATCCAAGAATTTTGTGATGAAAGAGGTTATTCTTTAGTAGTACAAGATGATAATCCTGTTTACTCAAGGCCTGATATTATATACGATGAGAATATCGATTGGCTTAATGATATTACATTATCCTCTAACGGAAAACCTATTACACCTAGAGATTATCAAATTGATGCTGTATCTTATGGATTAAAATATAAAAAAGGATTATTAATAAGTCCTACAGCTTCTGGTAAATCATTAGTTATTTACTTATTGATTAGATACTTCTTAACTCATTATAAAAGCAAAGTATTATTGATTGTTCCCACTACATCTTTAGTAAAACAAATGTATGGTGACTTTGCTGATTATTCACAATTTGATGATAACTTTGATGTTAAAACATGTCATCAAATTATGCAAGGATGTGAAAAGAATAATAAAAACGCAAGGATATACATTTCCACTTGGCAATCCATTTATCAAATGCCGGCGAAATATTTTCAGCAATTTGGTATGGTTATTGGTGATGAGGCTCATAATTTTAAAGCCAAATCTTTAACTACCATTATGACTAAGTCAAGTGAAGCACATTATAGATTTGGTTTAACAGGCACATTAGATGGAACTCAAACACATAAATTAGTATTAGAAGGATTATTTGGTCCAGTAAAGAATATTACTACTACTAAGGAATTAATGGATCAGGATCATTTAGCAGGCCTGGATATATCAGTATTATTATTAAAATATGATCCTATCATTTCTCAACAGAATATTAAAAACAAATACCAAGAAGAAGTTAACTTTATTATAAATTACGCTCCACGAAATAATTTTATTAGAAATTTAGCATTAGATCAAGAAGGTAATACACTTATTCTTTACCAGTTTGTTGAAAAACATGGAAAACCTCTTTATGATTTAATTAAAGAGAAAGCACATCATCGAAGAAAAATATTCTTTGTATCTGGTAATACAGATGCAGAACAAAGAGAGAATATAAGAAAGATAACAGAGAATGAATCCAATGCTATTATTGTAGCCTCATTAGGCACATTCTCAACAGGTATTAATATTCGTAATTTACATAATGTAATATTTGCTTCACCGTCTAAATCCCAAATCAAAATATTACAATCAATAGGAAGAGGATTAAGAAAATCAGATGATGGAAGAGTTACTAAATTATTTGATATAGCTGATGATATGCATCATAGAAGAAAGAAAAATTATACATTAAATCATGCAAGTGAGCGAATAAAAATTTATGCTAAACAGAAGTTTAAGTTTAAAATCTATGAGATTGATATTTGATAAATAATATTATGATTAAATCACCTGTAACATTAGAAGAATTAAACATTAGATATTTAAAACTAATGAATGGAGATTCTATAATAGCTTTTGTTCATGAACCAATAAAGGGTACTAATTCTATTCCTATAGAAGAACCTATGAAAATAGCTATTGATCATAATCAACATTATACATTAGAAGATTATATGCCTTTTACTACTTCTAAAGTATATAAACTAGATAGTTACAATATATTAATGGAATCTCCTGTAGATACAGATATGAAAGCTACTTACTTAAAGATAGTGTTAGGTGATGAAGATGAAGACATTGAATTCCCTGATGGGGACTATAAGGTCCATTAAGTATATTCTACCCTTCCCTAACAAGTTATTTTATATAGAGGTTTTAGCCCAAAAAACTTAAACTATTATGGGCTATAAGCCATAGCCCAAATGGGCTATAGATTAAATTATGAAAAAATGTTATAATATTAATATGTTTAATGTGAGATGAGAAGATGACTGAAAAAATCAAACCTAAAGACAAACCCCATTACGTTAACAATAGAGACTTTTCTTATGCTGTAGTAGACTACGTTAAGGAATGTAGAAAATGTGATGAGGAAGGAATAGAAAGACCGAAAGTAACAGATTATATCGCTACATGCTTCATGAAAATTTGTGAAGGATTGTCACATAAATCTAATTTTATTCGTTACACATATCGTGATGAAATGGTAATGGATGCTGTTGAGAATTGTTTAAAGGCTATTCATAATTATAATATCGAAGCAGCTACAAGAACAGGAAAACCTAATGCATTTTCTTATTTCACACAAATAGCCTATTTTGCCTTTATTAGAAGAATCACTAAGGAAAAGAAACAGGCTGATATTAAGACTAGATTTTTAGAACAAGCAGACGTAGAACAATTCATTGATAATATCGATCAAAGTTCACCTGAGGATCAAGCTTTTGTGGACAGACTAAGGGATAAGATATCTTCGTTAAAAGAAAAAGACGAAGCTGTTAAAGAATTTGCTAAGAAACAATGAGTAAAGTTGCTATATTAAACGATACTCATTGTGGTATTAGAAATAGTTCTGAAATTTTTATTGAGTATCAAGAAAAGTTTTATCAAGAAGTTTTCTTTCCTTATTGTGATAAGCATAACATTAAACAAATAGTCCATTTAGGTGATTATTACGATCATAGGAAAAATATCAACTTTAAAGCATTAAGACGTAATCGTTATATGTTTTTAGAGCCTATGAAGGAAAGAGGAATGAAAATGGATATTATTCCTGGTAATCATGATACATTCCATAAGAATACTAATGACTTATGTTCTTTAAAAGAATTACTTGGATATTACACATCTACAGTTAATATCTTTATGAAGCCAACTAAAGTTAATTATGGCGGAGAAGATATACACTTTATACCTTGGATTAATGAAGAGAATTATAAAACATCCATTGATTACATTAAACAAAATAAAGGTATATTAATGGCTCACTTAGAGCTAACTGGATTTGATATGATGAAAGGGATGGTGAATAAGCATGGTATGGATCATAATATATTCTCTAATTATGATATGGTATTGTCTGGTCATTTCCATACTAAATCATCAAAAGACAATGTTCATTATTTAGGATCTCAAATGGAATTTACTTGGAATGATGCTGGTGATCCGAAGTACTTTCATATCTTAGATACCGAATCTAAGGAACTCACTCCTGTATTAAATCCTAATCCATTATTTGAAAAAGTTTATTATGATGATACAAATAAAGATTATCACAAAATAGATGTGGGATATTTAAGGAATAAATTTGTAAAGGTTATTGTAGATAAGAAAAACGACCCGTTTATGTTTGATAAGTTTGTAGACAGGATTTCTGATTTAAACACACATGAGTTAAAGATAGTTGAAAATTTCCAAGAGTTTTTAGGTGAGAATGTAGAATCTAATATGGAAAATGTAGAAAATACATCAGAACTTATGATGCACTATATAGATTCGGTTACTACTGATTTGGATAAAGACAGAGTAAAAACTTTAATGAACTCGCTTCATACTGAAGCACTCGATATGGAGATACAATGAAAGCCTTGCATACCTACATGGATGATATTTTAAGGGAATTAGAAGAAATCAAAAAGAAATTGGAAGAACTAGAGAAAAAGGTATGATAACATTTAAAAGTGTACAGTTTAGTAATTTTTTATCTTCTGGTAATAATCCAATAAGAATAGAGCTAAACAAAAACAAATCTACTTTAATAGTAGGTCATAATGGTGCTGGTAAATCAACTATATTAGATGCTCTATCTTTCGGATTGTTTGGAAAGCCTCATAGATCTGTATCTAAGAATCAATTAATCAATAGTGTTAATTTAAAAAATACCGTTGTTGAAGTTGAGTTTAATACACATGGGACAGATTTTAAAATTGTTAGAGGTATTAAACCTAATATATTTGAGATATGGCAAGACGGAGTAATGATTGATCAAAGTGCCTCTGTAAGGGATTATCAAAAATATTTAGAACAGAATATTCTTAAATTAACACATAAATCATTTCACCAAATTGTTGTACTAGGATCAAGTTCTTTTATTCCATTCATGCAATTGCCTTCTAATCACAGAAGAGAGGTTATTGAGGATCTATTAGATATTAATATATTCTCTAAAATGAAGATTATCTTAAAAGAAAGGGTTCAAGAGAATAAGGCTAAATTTAAAGCTAATACAGCAGAATTAGAAGTTCTTAAAGGTAAGATTCAATACTTATCGTCTCATATTGATTCTGTTAAAGAGATTAATAAGAAAGTACATAATGAAAATAATAAATTAAATGATCAAATCGATAGAGATATTGATAAGTTAAAGGCTAAAGGTATGAATATACTTAATGAGCTTCCAGAAGTTAGTCAAGATGCTCTTTCTGAATTAAATAAAATCTCAATTGATTTAAATACGAAACAGGCAGAGACTAATAAATCTATATCTGATTTAACGAAAGAACATTCATTTTATATGAATAATGATTCCTGTCCTACATGTTCACAAGATTTATCACAACAATTAAAAGCTGATAGAATTAATTCAATCAAAGAATCTGCTAAGTCGTTAAAGGAACAAAATGATAAGCTCACGTCAGAGAAAAACGATAATGATGTGAAGATAGAAGATATTAAATCGTTATTGGATACTCATAGAAAATTAACTAATGAGATGAAGAATATCCAGACACAAATTAATATGTTGGAAACATCAAAGGTTCAGAAGAAAGAAGAAGTAGATTTATCTAATGAAATATCTGAACTAAAGACATTAAAAACAAAAGCCGATGAATGTGCATCAGAGGTCCAGGAATTGGCCACTAAAGGCTTGTATTTCGACGTAGCTCAAGAGTTATTGAAAGATTCAGGTATTCGTACTAAAATTATTAAAGAATATCTTCCTGTAATGAATACATTAATTAATAAGTATCTTCAAACATTAGATTTCTTTGTCCACTTTAATTTAGATGAATCTTTCAATGAAACAATTAAGAGCAGACACAGAGATACATTTGTTTATTCCAATTTTTCAGAAGGTGAAAAACAAAGGATTGATTTATCATTATTATTCGCTTGGAGACAAGTAGCTAAAATGAAGAATTCAACTAATACTAATCTATTGATACTCGATGAGACATTTGATTCATCTCTTGATACTGATGGTGTAGATAATCTAATGAAAATATTGTATACGTTAGATAAAGATACAAATACTTTTGTAATTTCACATAAACCTGATTTATTAGAATCAAAATTAGAACATAAAATAGAATTTAAGAGACCAAATAACTTTTCAATGATCGCATGATTATAACAGATAAACTATTAGAAAGAGTAGGTGCTGTAGTAGGTATCTCAGGTGGCTTATTAGTGGCTTTAAATATCCATGAATATTCAAGATGGGGTTTTGTATGCTTTTTAATTTCTTCTGGTGTTTTGGGTTGGTTAGGACTACGTAAACAAATGTATTCATTCTTCTGGATGCAAATGGTATTTCAAGTAATTAATTCTTTAGGTGTTTATCGCTGGTTTTTCGCATAGCCCATCTGGAGTATATTTCTCTATCCCATCTGGGCTATAAAGATATAGCCCAAAAAACTTCAAAAATAATCACTTTTTTCGTTGACATTTCCCCAAAATAAGCGTATAATGTAATTATAGCAATTGAGAAAAAGGTAATATTATGAATTTAAACGCGCAAGAATATCTAGCTAAGTTGCTCGCAAATGAGGACATTACAGTTAGACGCGGTCAATTTGAAACAGCATCGTTTGATGTTGTAAATAGAGTTCTTAATCTTCCAATCTGGAAGGATCGTGGAAAGGATGTAAATGATCTAATGATCGGTCATGAAGTTGGTCATGCTTTATATACACCTGTAGAAGGATGGCATGATTGTGAAGAAGAGATACCTGGTGTCCCACGTTCACTAATTAATATCATTGAAGATATTCGTATCGAAGCAAAAATTCAAGAAACATATCCTGGTATTGTTCGTGCTTTTACTAAAGGTTATAAAGTATTATTCGAAGATGGTTTCTTCGGTCCTGAGTCTAAATTTGCTAATTACAATTTCGCTGATCGTTTAAATATTCATGCTAAAGGTCGTTCATTATCTACAGTTGAGTTTTCTGCTGAGGAAATGCCTTATTTAAATATGGCAATGAATGTTAAGACATGGGAAGATGTTTTAGCAGCTGCTAAGGCTATTGCTGAATTTATGGATGTTAAGAAATCTGAAGAAGAAGATGATATGAAAGGTGAAGATGAATCTGGTGATAATGGTGCTGCAAATGATGGTGCTGGTGAGTCTGATTCTGGTGCACCATCGGATTCTGAAGGTAAAACTGAAGACAAAAAAGAAGCTAAAGATGAAGTATCTGAAGGTGAAGGTGAAAAGGCTGAAATAGAAGAAACTACTAAATCAGCTGGTGATGATTATTCTGAGACTGAAGAAATCTTTCGTGCGAAATACAAAGAAATGCAATTTGATCAAACTGATGATGAAAGACCTGTTTATTTTAATGGCATTTCTAAGAAGCATGTTAAAGAGATAGTAATTAGATATGAGGAGCTTCATGAGCAAAGAACAGCTGAAAGATGTCATGACTTCTATACGAACAACAAAGCTAATGAAGAATTTGTAGATTTCATGAAATCTAATAAGAGAAAAGTTCAAGCTATGGTTCGTGAGTTCGAGCGTAAAAAGGCTGCTTATGAATACTCTCGTACGCAAACAGCTAAGAAGGGTTCTATTGATGTTAATCGTATTCATCAATATCAATACTCAGAAGATATTTTTCAAACAGTAGAGCATCTAGCACAGGCTAAATCACATGGCGTTGTGGCTATGATTGATTGGTCAGGTTCAATGATGGATATCTTCGGTGATGTAATTAAACAGGCAATTACATTATCTGAGTTCTGTAAGGCTGTTAATATTCCTTTTGAGTTTTACACATTCACAACACGTGATAGATATTCTAAAAAAGAAATAGAATTAGAGCCAGGTGATTTTTATAATCTTGGTCAAATTAAAATTGTTGAGGTGCTTTCAAGCAGATTAAATAAGCATACATTGAGTCAAGCACAGAGAGAGTTATTCGCTGTTTCATTTAAACATTCTCGTTGGTATATTTCGTCAGGTGAGCCTTGCGCAGCTGATAACTTTGGTGGTACACCTTTCATTGAATCGGCTTTAGTTATGAATCATTTAATTAAGGCTTTTAATAGAAGAACTGGTGTTCAAAAGACTAACATGTTCTGGTTAACAGATGGTGATGCTCAAGCAATTGAGGTTAAAGATTCTTACCTTGGATATAAAGATAAAGCTATTATTAATGTTGATGGTGAGCTAGTAGAATTTGATCATGGCAATACAAAACTTATTGCTGATGGCATTGTTGATACAATTAGAAAGCAAACAGGTTGTAAGAACATCCACTTATTCCTAGCACCAGGTAATTATGAATTCAAACATGGTTTAAATAGAGTTACTGGAACTGCTTATGAAAATTATCATCAAACTAAGAAAGAGATAAAGGAATTCAGAAAGACTGGCATTAAACCTTTCTATAATGTTTGTGGGTATGATCTATTTGCTATCATCAAGGTTGGTGATAAAGATCAAGATGATACATTCACAGTGAAAGATAAGAAAAATGGTGAAGCTGCAACACTAGCTGATATCAAACGCCAGTTTAAAAACTTCTCTTCAACAAAGAGACATGAAAAGAAATTTGTTCATGTATTAACACAGGAGGTCGCCGCGTGAACTACCCAGACGCAAAGAAACATCAAGTAATTAGTTTTATTAAATCCGGATTGAGATTTATAGGTTTTGGAGCTCTTCCATTCTCAATTGCTATAGGCGCTTGTCTGCTTATTGCGGCAGAAGTATTAGGCGTCATCGAAGAGCTCGTTTAGACCTTGGGGCATGTCTTAAAACTACCCCCCCCATCTGGGCTATAAACATATAGCCCAAAAAACCTGTTGATTTTTTCCCAAAAGAAGCGTATAATGTAATTATAAAATGAAAAAGATAGGAGCTATATCATGAAATTTGAAAATGAAATCTTTGCTGAAGTAAGTAATTCTTTCCCGAACACTTCAGAACTTACAGTAAATCAAGTGGCAGGCATTGCTGAAAAATTTGGCGTCGGTCGTCAGTCTGTATATAATCGTTTAAAGAGATTTGATAAGGTTGGTGTTAGAGCAGGACAAGCAGTATTTAATTTAGAAGCTGCTTTAGTACCTTTTCGTTCTCAGACACAATCTGCAGTAGCTAATGTAGGTGTTTCGTCTGTATCATCTTCTGAGGTATTTGTACCTGAATTAGATAAGACATTCGTTAAGTGGGGTAATTTTACTACTATTAAAAAGATAATCGGTTCAGGTATGTTTTATCCAACTTTCGTTACTGGTTTATCTGGTAATGGTAAAACATTTATGATTGAACAAGCTTGTGCTCAAGCAGGTCGTGAATATGTTCGTGTTCAGATTTCACCTGAAACGGACGAAGATGATTTGATTGGTGGTTTTCGTTTAATTCAAGGTGAAACGGTTTTTCAGAAAGGACCTGTTATTAAAGCTATGGAACAAGGTGCTATTCTTCTTATTGATGAGATTGATCGTGGAACAAATAAGATCATGGCTTTACAGGGTGTTTTAGAAGGTAAGCCTGTTCTTATTAAAAAGACTGGTGAGGTGGTTAAACCTGCTAAAGGTTTTAATGTTATTGCTACTGCGAATACAAAAGGTAAGGGATCAGAAGATGGTCGCTTCGCAGCAGCTACAATTATTGATGAAGCATTTCTAGAGCGCTTCACAATTACTGTTGAACAAACGTTTCCTCAAATTAATACTGAGACTAAAATTCTTACCAAGCACATGGAAAAATTCTCTTGTGTTGATGAAGAATTTGCTACATACTTAGTTAACTGGGCAGATGCGATTCGTAAGACGTATGAGGATGATGGCGTTGATGAAGTTATCTCAACTCGTCGTCTTTGCCACATCGTTCAGACTTTCTCAATCTTCAAGGATAAGATGAAAGCTGTTGAGTTATGTATTAATCGTTTTGATGAAGATACTAAAGAAGCATTCTTGGATCTTTACAGTAAGGTAGATGTTAATGTTGAAGAAGAAGTTGACATTTAATTTAAAATATGTTATAATATAATCTATGAGTATAAAATATAAACATAATGAAGCTGCATTATTAAGAGAAATGATGGAGTATATTAATGGGACCTATAATGAACATTACGCTGGTGAGGGTGATGTTCAAGCAGCTGATTTGATCGAGGCTGCTGGGCATGGAATAAGCTTTTATTTAGGTAATGTGATCAAATATAGTGCGAGGTATGGTAAGAAGGCCGGATATAATCGGAAAGATATTATTAAGATTATTCATTATGCTTTTTTAGCTTTGCATGAACATGATAAGGAGCACCATGGTGAAACTGAGTAAACATACAGTAGATGTATTAAAGAACTTTGCATCTATTAACAGTAATATTGCGTTTTCTACAGGTAAGGAATTGAAGACAGTTTCTGTTTCTAAAAACCTGATGGGAAAGGCTCATATTGTTGAGAAATTTCCCTATGAATTTGGAATTTATGATTTGAATGAATTTATGGGGGTTATGGGAATGTTTGAAGATCCAGATCTTCAATTTGATGATAATAAGAAATTTGTAGTATTGACGGATGCCAATGGCGCATCGGTTAAATATTTCTTTTCTGATATAGAACATCTGGTTACTAGTGATGCAAACATTACATTACCTGATGTAAGTTGTAAATTCAATCTTAGTTTAGATCAATTAAATGCTATTCGTCGTGCAAGCGCTACATTAAAGGCTGATAGTTTAATTGTGAAGACAACGCCTACCGGCATTAAAGCTACTGTTACAGAAGATGGTAATCCTACTTCGAATGAATTTTCATTTGATGTTAATGGAACATCTAATAATGATAATAGTGTTTTTAAATTTAGTATTAGTAATTTTAAGTTTGTTAATACAGACAATTATGAATTTGAAATTAGTAGTAAGCATATTGCCTCGGTTAAATCAAGTGATGATATGCAATATTGGTTAGCATTAGAAAAATAGGAGAAATATATGTCTGAAGATAAAGAAGTACCACAAAAAGATAAAGAGGTACCACAAATGGGTTTAAATGATATTCGTGCTTGTGTATCAATTATTGATATCTGTACAAAGCGTGGTGCATTTAATGGTGAAGAATTAGCTGATGTTGGAACACTCCGTAATAAATTAGCAGAATTTGTTAACGCCAATATCCAAAGCGATGAGGTAGAAGATGCCGGTGAATGAGAAAGATAAGGCTGATCTACTTAAAGTTATGCAAGATATTTCTAATAGCATGACTAGAAGTGAGGCTGAACGTGACTTTGTTAAAGAGGCTATTAATGGTCTTTCAGACAAATATAACGTCAGTAAACAGGCTTTGCGCAGCTTAGCCAGGGTGTATCATAAACAGAATCACCATGAAGTAACCGCATTAAATACAGAAGTTGATGAGTTGTATGAAACAATTACTAGTTGACTTTTTGTTAAAAATAGGTTATAATATTTAATAAATTTTATCACGTGGAGCGTATTATATAATGAAAGATAATTTCCTTTGGGTTGAGAAATATCGTCCTCAAACTATTAACCAGTGTGTTTTAGATAGCTCCCTAAAAGACACTTTCAATAATATTATTCAAGGAAAAGAGTTACCTAATATGTTGTTTTCGGGAACTGCTGGATTGGGAAAAACCACAGTTGCTAAAGCACTATGTAATGAGTTAGGTCTCGATAATATTGTTATTAATGGTTCTGAAGAGGGCAATATTGACACTCTGCGTGGTAAAATAAAGCAGTTCGCCTCAACTGTATCATTACAAGGGGGATATAAGGTAGTCATTTTAGATGAGGCAGACTATCTTAATCCCCAATCTACACAGCCAGCCCTTCGTGGATTCATAGAAGAGTTCTCGAACAATTGCAGGTTCATTCTTACCTGTAATTTTAAGAATCGTATCATCGAACCATTGCATTCTAGATGTTCTGTGTACGAATTCAATGTAGGTGATAAACCTACGCTGGCTACCCAATTTATGACTCGTATTCAATATATCTTAGAGCAAGAGAAAGTTAAATATGATCCGGCGGTTCTTGCTGAATTGATTATGAAGTTTATGCCTGATTGGCGAAGAGTAATTAATGAATGTCAGAGATATGGCATGTCTGGATCTATTGATGCTGGTATTTTAGTGTCTCTTAATGATGAGTCGGTAAAGACTCTTATGGATAATTTAAAGAATAAGAACTTTAAGTTAATGAGAAAATGGGTCTCTAATAATATCGATGTTGAATCGGCTAAAATATTTCGAATGATTTATGATAATATGTTAGATTATGTAGATCCTTCTTACATACCACAATTAGTAATTACATTAGCTGAATATCAATATAAGGATGCTTTTTGTAGCGATTCAGAAATAAATACAGTGGCATGTTTAACAGAAATTATGGCGAATGGGAAGTTTAAATGAATAAGATGAGAATGCAATATCATGAATGGTTGAAAAGGTATAAAGGCCGTGATATTGAAACTATTACATTAAAAGAACATACTGAATGGTCAGAACAGTATAGAAGATGGAGAATTGGTAATATTGAAAGGGTTTATCCATGAATCCATTTGATTTAGTAAATTCAATAAACTATACTAAGAAAGATATTCTGGAAGATGAAAAGGATTATAATGCTTATATGGTAAACAGAGCATTATCTTACTTTCCAGATACAGTTATGTATGCTAATGAAATGAATATCCACCACCACTTGGATGGAAAGGCACAATATCAATTTCTTATAAATATTGTAAGGAAAAAGAAAAGATTTTCCAAGTGGAATAAAACATCACCGTCAGATGATTTAAATGCTGTAAAAGAATATTACGGTTATTCAAATGATAAGGCTCGCGATGTTTTAGATTTATTAACAAATAGTGAATTGAAAAAAATTAAGGAATCAATAAATCATGGTGGAACAAACACAGGAGTTAGTCGCGTGGTCTCCAAATGACATGTTAGAAATAACATTCTCACATCCCGACGACTTCCTAAAAATTAAGGAGACATTAACACGAATTGGAGTAGCTAGTAAACAACGTACTAGATTATATCAATCGTGTCACATATTGCATAAACAAGGACGATATTTTATCACGCATTTTAAAGAATTATTTTTATTAGACGGTAAGCCATCTAATTTAACGCAAAACGATTTGAATCGAAGAAATACAATTGTTCAACTTTTATCAGATTGGGGAATGATTGAAATTATATCCCCTATAGGTGAACTAGCACCTCTCAGTCAAATTAAAATTATAGCACATAAAGATAAGGCTGATTGGGATTTATGCCCTAAATACAATATTGGAATTACCCGTTGATTTTATATCAATTTTGTGGTATAATATAAATTATAATATGGAGCAAGTGATATGGCGAAAATTCGTTACTCTGAATATTTTTATAGTATTCAAGGAGAAGGTAAGTGGGTAGGTACACCTTCTATCTTTTTAAGAACATTCGGTTGTAATTTAGAATGTAATGGTTTCGGACAACCTAGGGATAATCATATTCCTATTGAAGAGATGCCTTACATGCAAATTGATATCGATAATGTTAAGTCTGTTGAAGATTTACCTGTAGTAGAAATTGGTTGTGATTCTTCAGCGTCTTGGTCAAAACGTTATAAACATCTTAGTCCGTTTGCGGAGACAAAAGATTTAGCAAAAGAAATTCTTTCTCTTCTTCCATCCAATGTTTCGTTCAAAGATCATGTTCATTTAGTCATTACTGGTGGAGAACCTTTATTAGGCTGGCAAAAAGCTTATGTTGAGTTATTACCTTTATTAAATAATCTTACTCATGTTACTTTCGAGACTAATGGATCGAAAATGGTACAGGATGTATTAATTGATTATTTCAATAATACTAATACAGAAGTAACATGGATGGTAAGTCCTAAATTATCATTGACTGGTGAAGATCAATCTGTTACAATTAATCCTGATTGTCTATTAGCTATGAATAAAGTTAATAATTCTAATATTAATTTAAAATTTGTTATAAGGGATGAAGAAGATTTAGATGAAGTTAGATCTGCTGTAAATGCATATGAGGAGAGAGGTGTGGTGATAGAAGATGTTTTCTTAATGCCAGAAGGTGCAACTTTACAAGGTCAAGAATTAACTGAGAGAGGCGTAGCTGATATTTGTATGCGTCATGGTTATAAGTTCTCTCCAAGATTACATATTAATTTATTTGGTAATAGCTGGGGGACTTAATATGACAAATTATAGTTTTGATCAATATATGAAAGACATGATGGATATGTCTGATAACATAAATAGATTAATCACAAAAGGACATAAAGTTCATATCATTGGTATATTTCGAGGATCTCTTCCGATAGCTGTTCATTTATCTAATATACTTCCGGCTGAAATGTCTATTATTAAATTTCAGAGCAGAGATGGTAAAGATAAAGAACCAACTTGGGTTTTAAATAATACACAAGAAGAAGAGACTTTGATAGTCGTCGATGATATATATGATTCTGGAAAGACAATGAAAGAGGTCATGGCCTTTTTAAAAACTGAACATCCTTATTCATATGCTGAAGGCCATGTATTGGTGGGTTCTCATAAAGCTGAAGAGGATAATATTTATTATTATACAGAACACGATGGTTCATGGATCGTGTTCCCATGGGAGTTAGATAATGTTAGTAAAGTCAACGAAAGCGTGGCATAAGTTACCTTGTGGTCATGCTCAATGGTTCGATAAAGAATCAGACGGTAGTGCGGGTGAATGTGCTTCTATTCATGGTTATGATAGAAGTGTTAAAATGACATTTGCGGGTGAGATAGATGAAATGGGTTGGATTGTCCCATTTGGTGAATTAAGATCAGTTAAAAAGTTTTTGGAATATTACTTCGATCATACAACAGTTATTCCAGCTAACGATCCAAGAAAAGATAAAATCATAGAGGCAGCTAACACAACGAATCCTCCTATGTTTCAATTAAGAATTTTACCATACGGTGTATCTATGGAAATGAGTTCAAGATTTATTTGGGAACAAGTAAATCCTTTTATTCATGAGGTAACTAATGGTAGATGTTATGTTGAAAAGGTTGAATGTATTGAACATGATTCTAATTCAGCATTTGTAGAAGTAAGTAAAGAAGAAGCGGAAACGCAAGCTTTGATGACAAAAAACGAGTTCCTGGTTATGAAACCTATCTGGGAATGGAAACCACCAAAGGAGAAATAATGCACGATAAATCAAAACAAAACGAAGCCTTAGGCAAAGAAGTAAATGACTACTTAAAAAAAGTAGGAGTTCAAACACCTTTAACAGATTTAGTCAACGTAGATGTACAGACTAAATTGGATCAAGTTAAAAAACAAGTAGAAGATACCTTAACAACACTAGGATTAGATTTAACCGATGATTCTTTATGTGATACACCAAACAGAGTAGCTAAAATGTACGTTAATGAAATCTTTTCAGGTTTACGTAATGATACATTTCCAAAGTGTACAGCCGTAGAGAATAAGATGACATCCGGCGATGAATTTGTATTAGAGAAGAATATTACTCTATTTTCAGATTGCGAACATCATTTAAGACCTATTATTGGAAAGTGTCATATTGCTTATATTCCTAAAGATAAAGTCTTAGGATTATCTAAGATGAATCGTTTAGTTCAATACTTTGCAAGACGTCCACAAATTCAAGAACGACTGAATCAACAAATCGCTTATGCGATGAAGTATATTACCGGATCTAATGATATTATCGTTATTATTGATGCTGGCCATACTTGTGTGTCACAAAGAGGTGTAATGGATACTAATTCTACTACAGCCACTATTACAGCTTTGGGTGTATTTGGTGAAACTAATTCACCATTAAGAAAAGAAGTATTAGCTGCAGCAAACAGTTGATTTTTTATCAATTTTATGTTATAATATAATATTATAACTACAAAAACTATATTATGAATGATTTAACTAATCAGATTAAATTTGTAAATGAACAAAACGATTTAGATGCCTGTAAAGGCGCTGTCAGAGCCCTTTTTATTGCTTCGAAGTTAGGTGTGAAGCGTAAAAAGGGTACCTCTCTATCTCCATTAGATGAAGCTATAAAAACTTGTGACGAGATGAGCAATATTAATGAATTAAAAAGATTCGCTTTTAATACAGTAATGAAAGGAGAAGGTTTAGGTGTCATATAGCGTATATCTATTGAAATTAGAAAGAGATTACTCTACTAATGGAGTATTTGAAGTCTTAAAGGTAGGTATAACTAAAGATTTAAATACACGAATCAATTACAAGGGATCTGATGAACCTTGGCCTATTTGGAAATGTTTTCCTACTAGTCAAGAAATATTATATAATACAGAGTATAGGTTTTCTGAAAAAGAAGCAGAGGCCATTGAACAAGCTGTTATGAGTAAAGTAGCTGTGGCTAATAATTCTTTAGATAATGATGGCAATCCTAGATTTCATAATTTTTCCGAACCAAATTTAATTTCGGGAGTTACTGAAATGAGAAAATACACACAATCTGATGCTGACCTAGCTTTAAAAACATTGAGGTATATTGATGAAAACGTATCATGAAAGTCCACTTAGCATTTTTAAAGGTGTTCAACAAGTTACTGATGGTGATTATGCATTAGTGCATTTATTTGAAACCAATAAAGAATATTTCCAAACATTTAAAGATGCTGTCAATTCAGGCAGAGATGTTATTTTAGATAATTCATTATTTGAATTAGGTGAGAGTTTCGATCCACAAAGGTATGCTTATTGGATTGAAGAGTTAATACCTACTTGGTATATTATTCCGGATACTTTAGGAGATGGTCCTGATACTATTCGCAAGTTTAATGAGTGGGATTATGATGTTCCAGGAAAGAAGATTGCGGTAGCACAAGGTAAGAATCGTGAAGAGTTAATTGAATGTTATAATTATCTGGTTGATAAAGTAGATATGATTGCTATCTCATTTGGTAATGAATGGTTCATCGATAAGAATGTATCTAAGTATCATGGTTATATGAATGGTAGAATATCATTAATTAAATACATGGTTGAAAATAATATTATTAATCATAACGTACCTCATCATCTTCTAGGTTGTGGATTACCTCAAGAATTTAAGGCTTATAAAGGTATGGATTTTATTAGATCTGTAGATACTTCTAATCCGGTAATTCATGGTATGAAGGGAATTAGATATTCTGATAGTGGATTAGAATCAAAAGAATCCATGTTAATGGCTGATCATATGGATGAAACAGTTACGGGTGACAAATTGAATGATATCATGTATAATATTATTAAGTTTAGAAAATTTTGTTATGGAGGAAATTTCTCATGAAGCATATTTTAGGACCTAACTCTAGGTCAACTCTATCTGGTGTTAGGGATGGTGATAGCCAACCTAATGCTGTAGATTTACGCGTAGATAAAATATTTCGTATTGAGAGTAATTTATTTACTATTAATGAGGATGAAAAGATTCATAGAGGATCTACTGAATTACATCCTAATGATAAAGGTAATTGGTTTTTACCTCCAGGCCATTATGAAGTAATTATGGAAAATATTATTGACGTTGGAAAAGATGAAGCTGGATTTGTTATTACTAGATCAACCCTTAATCGTAATGGTGTTTATTTAACAACAGGTCTTTATGATACTGGTTATAATGGGGTGATGGCGGCGGTAATGCACGTAACTTCTGGTGATATGAAAATAACGAAAGGTACAAGAATAGGACAATATTTAAATTTTGATTCCGAATCGTTATCTAAATATGATGGAGATTATGGTTTGAATAAGGACCATGATACAAAATATGTGTAGTATCTTCGGATCTTTTGATAAGAGTAAAATTGGAGAGTTAGCTGTATTAAATCAACACAGAGGTACCTTCTCATATTCTTTAACACAAGATAAAAGAACATGTAAAGATTTTGGAGAGTTTGATCCTCTAGTTATTGATACTGTTAAGAGTACTAATAGTTATATGATCGGACATGTACAAGCTCCTACAGGTGGAATGGTTGAAGATTTTAATAGAATACATCCGACTTCAATTGGATCTTCTTTACTTTGGCATAATGGCCTTTTAACACCTCGTGGTATTAAACATTTACAAGATTCTTTAAAAGTAGAAGAATCATTTGATACTAAATTATTACATGAGCATTTAGTAAAAAATAATTTTACTGGTTTAAGTGAGATCGAAGGATTATTCACTTGTGTATTGAAATTGGGTGAGGATTATTATATCTTCAGAACCAAACATGGTAAGTTATATGTTAATGATAATTTAGATATATCTTCTGAAAAGTTTGAAGGTTCTAAATGTATAAATTATGATACAATTTATAAAATGGATTTCGAAAGAATGAAATTAATGGAAGTCTCTTATTTTAAAACAAAGAGATTTAATTATATTATTGAAGGAGAATTATGATATTAGATTTACCATCAACTGATAAAAATGTAACTATAGCATTATCTGGTGGATTAGATTCTACCGTTTTAGTTCATGCTTTAGTTCAGAAATATGGTCCTGATAGAGTAAAGGCATTATCGTTTGATTTTGGTCAAAGGCATAATGTAGAATTAAAAATGGCTAGAAAGACAGCAGAGCTCTTAGGTATTGAACATAGAGTATACAAATTAGATTATCTTCATGAGATATCTAAAGACGTAAGTGCTTTAATAGGGGATTCTGATCTTAAACCTAAGACGGCTGAAGAGAATGCTGGCGATCCACAAGTCAATACTTATGTGCCTTTCAGAAATTTACAATTCGCAGCTATTACAGCAGCGTTTGCAGAAGCTAAAGATTCTGATATTATTTTTCAAGGATTAAATGCTGTAGATGAATATGGTTATTGGGATACATCTTTAGAATTTACTAATAGAGTTAATGATGTCTTATCACTTAATAGACAAAATCCTGTTAAGTTTGTAGCTCCTTTCGTTGAAATGTATAAAGATGATGAATTAAAATTAGCTAAGAAATTATCTCAATATTATAGTAGAGATATTTTAGAAAATACTTGGTCTTGTTATAATGGTCAAGTTGAAGAACATAATTATAAAGAATGTGGTGTTTGTAATACATGTTCAGAAAAGATAACAGGTTATATTCAGGCTGGATATATTGATTCTGTTATTTTAAATAAATTTAATGTTACTCAAGAATTTATTGATAATCTTAGAGCAAACATATAAATACTATTATAGGATGCTTCGGGTCCTATCGGCAAGTGATTCAAGAGAGTCACTATAATTAAACTCGCTTAATATAAGGAGAAAACTATGACAAATCTACAAAGAGATTTATTCTTTGGTTTTGATCGAGTCTTTGATCAAATTTCTAATCCACAACAAAAACAATCTTATCCGCCATATAATGTGGTGAAGTTAGATGATGATCGTTATGTCATTGAAATTGCTGTCGCAGGATTCAGTGAAGACGATATTTTAATTAGAGTAGTTAAAGATGAATTAACTGTTACTGGTTCTGCTAGTAAATCAGATTCAGATATTGATTACGTACATAAAGGAATTTCCTCAAGGGATTTCGAAAGAAGGTTTACTTTAGCTAATACTATTGAAGTTGATGGGGCTGAAGTTGTCAATGGAGTTTTAAAGATTGGTTTAACCAATGTAATTCCTGAAGAAGACAAACCCAGGGAAATTAAAATTAAACAACCTCAATTATTAACTGAATAACTTAAAGGGCTCTTCGGAGCCCGTTGACTTTTACTCCTAAATAGGGTATAATATACATTATGAATGAAAAGTTTTATACCTCTGTTTGCCGTGTAGGCAACAATATCTTATATCGTGGATATGAAAATAATGTGGCTTTCCAAAAGAAAGTGCCTTTCATGCCCACTATGTATTTTCCCACTCCTAAAGAAACCGGCTTTAAAACCTTAGATGGCAGGAACGCTCTTCCTGTAGTTTATGATTCTATGAAAGAAGCACAGGATAAGATTAAAGAATATTCTGAAGTGTCTAATATAGAAGTTCATGGAATGGGTAATTTTATCAATCAATTCATTACTTCTGAATTCCCTGGTGAAATTAAATTTGACAGATCAAGAATTAATGTTACTTCTATCGATATAGAGGTACAATCAGATGAGGGTTTCCCTCATCCTAATGAAGCCAAGTATGAAGTAATTTCTATTTGTATGAAAAATAATCAGGATGATACCTTTTATGTTTGGGGATTAAATGATTATGATTCGTCTAAATCTATCGTTCAAGATTGTTCTGTTGTCTATAGAAAATGCAAAGATGAGAAGGCTTTATTATTATGCTTTTTAGAACATTGGCATAAAAATTCTCCTGATGTTGTAACAGGTTGGAATGTTAAGTTCTTTGATATGCCTTATTTGTTTAATCGTATTTCTAATACAATATCTCCTAAGATGGCTAAAATGTTATCTCCTTGGAATTATGTTAAAAAGAAAACTGTTAAGATATTGAATAGAGAAGAAGATTGGGTGGACCTTTACGGTGTTCAAACATTGGATTATCTAGATCTATTTAAGAAATTCGGTTATTCATTTGGTCCACAAGAATCCTATAAGCTAGATCATATCGCTCATGTTGTCTTAGGTGAGAGAAAGTTATCTTACGAAGAACATTCTAATTTGTATACTTTATATAAAGAAGATCATCAAAAATTCATTGACTATAATATCAAGGACGTGGAGCTAATCGAAAGATTAGAAGATAAAATTGGTTTGATTACATTGGCTATGGTGGTATCTTATAAAGCTGGTGTTAATTACTCTGATTGCATGGGAACTGTAGGTATTTGGGATTCTATCATTTATCGGGATTTAAATGCACGTAATATTATTGTACCTCCAAACCTACGTCAAGAAAAGGAAGAATATCCTGGTGGATATGTGAAAGATCCACAGGTAGGATTGCATGAATGGGTGGTGAGTTTCGATTTAAATTCTCTGTATCCATCTATCATTATGCAATATAATATGAGTCCTGAAATGATCACTGTAGGAAAGGATCCTTACGTTAATATTGAAAATGTATTATCTGGAAATGTTGTAAATGATAAAGAGGGCACGGCTTTAGCTTGTAATGGTGTTAGATATGATACGACTAAGACAGGTACTATTCCTAGAATCATTGAAGAATTGTATGCAGAGCGTGTTGATGTTAAGAAAGAAATGTTGAATGCTCAACAAGAAAAAGAATCTATTGATAAGTCTGATAAACGTAAAGTATATGAGATAGAAAAGAAAATTGCCATCGCAGAGAATAAGCAGATGGCTATTAAAATTCTTCTTAATTCATTATATGGTGCTCATGGATCTGCTTATTTTAGATATTTCAATATGAATACGGCTGAAGCTATTACTACGACTGGCCAAACCACTATTAGATGGGCTGAAAATGCTCTTAATGAATATTTAAATAAATTATTGAATACTGTTAATAAAGATTATATTATTGCTATTGATACAGATTCTGTTTATGTAAATCTAAGTTCATTAGTAAGTAAATTTAATCCGAATAATCCTGTGCAATTTTTAGATAAAATATGTGAAGAAAAGCTTGAAAAAGTTTTAGAAGAGGCGTATAATAAATTATATGAGACATTAGGTGGTAGATCTAATAAGATGGTTATGGGACGAGAGGTTATTGCTGATCGTGGCATTTGGACTGCGAAGAAGCGTTATATTTTAAATGTACATAATAATGAAGGAGTACAATATAAAGAACCTAAGTTAAAGATTATGGGTATTGAAGCGGTTAAATCTTCTACTCCAGCTCCTTGTAGGCAAGCTTTAAAGGATATATTTAAAACTATTATATCTGGATCTGAAGAAGATACACAAAGGGAGATTGCGCAATTTAAAGAAGAATTTAAAAAACTTCCTGCTCATGAAGTATCTTTTCCTAGAGGTTGTAATGGCTTGCATAAGTATATGAAGGGTAATGGTAAGGCGAAGAAAATGTATAATTCTGATTTATATCCTGTAGGGACTCCAATTCATGTGAGAGGAGCTATCTTATATAATCATTATATTGATGAGTATAAAAATATTCCTAAGATTAATGATTCTGAAAAGATTAAATTTGTATATTTGAAAAAGCCAAATCCTATTAAAGAAAATGTAATTTCTTTCTTAGATTATCTTCCTCATCAATTAAAATTGGATGAACATATTGATTATGATTTGCAGTTTGAGAAAGCATTCTTAAAACCCATTGAACCTATATTGGATGCGATCGGTTGGAAAGCAGAAGCGGAAGTTTCAAATACTTTGGAGGATTTCTTTTGTTAGGACTTACTATATTCAAAAACATTTACGATAATAAAACTAATAAGAAATTAAAATTCGAAAGTGTAATGCATTTTGAAAAATTTCTATTTAAGGCTGCTCAAACTAAGTATAAAGAAAAATCTGATGCGGTATTAATGAATCCGGCATCCTTTGAAGATAATACGACTAGAAGAAATGATAATGTTATTGAATGGCAAGGTTGGGCAGCTGTGGATATTGATGACCATGTCTTTGAAGGTGATTTGAAATCCGAATTAGAAAACAAATACGGAAAGTATCGTTATGTATGTTATTCTACCGCTTCTTCAACAAAGGAACATCCAAAATTTAGATTAGTGTTCCCATTAAAACATAATGTGCCTGCGAATAAGATTAAACATTTTTGGTATGCACTAAATAAAGAGCTGGGAGATATTGGAGATCCACAAACAAAAGACCTATCAAGAATGTATTATGTGCCTGGTACATATACCGGCGCTAATAACTTCATATTTGCGAATTTAGGCGATATTATGGATCCTTCAACGGTCATGCTAAGTTGGCCGTATGTAGAAAGAAGCACAAATAACTTCATGGAGAATCTTCCTCCAGCTATTAGAGAACAGTTAATAAATTATAAAAAAGATCAAATGACTAATACTTCTATTAGTTGGAATAGTTATAGAGATTGTCCATTTGTTAATAAAAAATTAGTATCAGAATATAAGACCATATCAGACACAGGTTGGTATCGTCATATGTATAGGATTATGGTGAGTACTGCTATGAATGCTTTAAAGCAAAAATATCCTATTACATCTGATGAGATTGCTATAATGTGTCAACAATTAGATTCTGAGACTGGTAATTGGTATAAAAATAGGCCTCTTAAAAGAGAAGCTGAAGGTGCAATTAAATTTGCTTATGAAAATAGCGTTGACTTTATGGGTTAAATGCTGTATAATATAATATAAAAAAATAAGGAGTATGAATGGCTTCAATAATGGATAAGCTTAAAAAGAATAGTAAGATTAAAGAAACACAAGTATTGGATAAATCTAAGCTATTCTCTTCAAAGGATATGGTGCCCACAGATGTACCAATGATAAACGTTGCCCTTTCAGGTGATCCTGATGGTGGACTGAGTTCCGGTTTAACAGTGCTAGCAGGACCGTCGAAGCATTTTAAGACTTCGTTTGGACTGTTAATGGCCGCGGCTTACCTCAAGAAATATGAGGACGCTGTTTTGTTATTCTATGATTCAGAGTTTGGTTCACCGCAACAATATTTTGAAAGCTTCGGCATTGATACTAGTAGAGTGCTTCATACTCCTATTACTAATGTTGAAGAATTAAAATTTGATGTTATTAATCAATTAGAAAATATTGAACGTGATGATAAAGTAGTTATTATGATAGATTCGATTGGTAATCTGGCCTCTAAAAAAGAATTAGAGGATGCGATTAATGAAAAGAGTGTTGCTGATATGTCTCGTGCGAAAGCTTTAAAGGGATTATTCAGAATGTGTACTCCATATTTAACTATGAGAGATATCCCAATGATTGCTATTAACCACACCTATCAAGAGATTGGTTTATTCCCTAAAGCTGTTGTTTCAGGAGGCACAGGAATTTATTACTCAGCTGATAACATTTGGATTCTTGGTAGACAACAAGAGAAACAAGGTACTGAGATTAAAGGTTATAATTTTATTATCAATGTTGAGAAATCTAGATTTGTTAAAGAAAAGAGTAAGATTCCTATTTCAGTTACTTGGGATGGTGGTATTGAAACGTATTCAGGTTTATTGGAAAGTTCTTTAGAAGGTGGATTTGTAACTAAACCAAGTGTTGGATGGTATTCTAAGGTTAATGTTGAGACTGGTGAAGTTGAAGAAAAGAAATATAGGGCTAAAGAACTGGATAAAGAATTTTGGGCTAGTGTATTGGATGATAAGTTTAAATCTTATTTGAAAGCTACATATGAAATTGGCCATAAGGAAATGATTAGTTAATGGATTTACAATCAATTGTATTACAAAATCTAATTTACAATGAGGATTACACCAGACAGGTAATTCCTCATTTAGAAGCTAGATATTTCGAAGCTGAACATAAAACATTATTTAATGAAATAGTTAAGTTCGTTAATAAGTATGGAAAGCTCCCTAATAAAGAAGCTTTGATAGTAGAACTGCAGCAAAGTGATTTAGGCGATAATGCATCTGCAGTATTCTCTTTAACAGAAAATATATGTGTGAAACCAGAAGATGTTAATCAAGATTGGTTATTAGAAAAGACTGAAAAGTGGTGTCAAGATAGATCTATATTTTTAGCTATTATGGAATCTATTTCTATTTTAGATGGAAAACATTCTGAGTTAACACCAGCAGCTCTTCCCGATTTATTAAGCGATGCTTTATCGGTAAGTTTTGATCCAAGTGTTGGTCATGATTATATTAATGATTCAGATAAACGATTCGAATATTATCATAGAGAAGAAGAAAGAATACCTTTTGATTTAGATTACTTTAATAAAATTACTAAAGGTGGTCTTCCTAATAAGACACTCAATATCGCGATGGCAGGCTGCGTCCATCCGGATACTAAGATTCTGGTTAGAATTAGAAAAAAAACATAACATTGGCGGGGAAAGAATTATAAATAAACATAATACTGGCGAGGAGTTATCTTATGAAAACTGTATATGAAAATGTTTTAAATTCTATCTACGAGTCAAGTCCATCTGCTTGGTTTGATAAGTGCCACAAACATAGGATAGTACCTGGATATGAGGGAGGTGAATATGTCGAGAGCAATGTTGTGTTTTTAACCCAGCGTGAGCATAGTTTGGTACATTGGTTACGTTGGAAGTTGTTTGGAGATACACGGGATAAACGCGCCTACAAAATGATAGGGAAAGGCCCATCCGGGTTATCACATCAAGATAGGGTTGACCACGGTAAACTTTGTGCTGAAATGGGAATTGGAATCCACTCACCGGACTTCGATAATTCAATTGCAGCGAAACGGGGTATGGATACTCAGCGCGCGGATTACATTGAAAATGGAACTAAGAATTTTTATTATTGGTCAACACCTGAAGGTAGGAAAGAGAGGGCAATCATGGGCGGAAAAGCATCAGTTAAAGTGAATCAAGCATTTAAAGATAATATGGGATCCTTTAAAGATAAGGAACATGCTCGTAACGCTGGGGCAAAAAGTGCCAAGAAACCTGTTCATAAAGATGGCGTCATACGCAAATTTCACACGGATGATGAAAGAGAAAAGTTTCTTAGTGAAAATCCTGGGTGGAGTCGTGGTACAGGATTTTCACCTACAAAGGGTAAGAAAATGGGTCCATCCCCAAAACGGCGAAAAGTGACAGATGGAGTTCATGTGTATGATAGTTTAGCTGAAGCAGCGTTGACTTTAAGCAGGTCTACAGGTACAATTTGGCATTGGTGTAAAAGTGATAAACATCCTGAGTGGAGATATTGTGATGAATAACTGGAGTGAAAAGACTATTAGTATCGGTGAGGTTCAGAACCTACTCGATCAGGGATATGAGATTGAAGTTGATTCACCTGACGGTTGGGTTGGAGTAAACTTCTTTGTTGATAAGGGTATGTGGGATGAAT
>Ga0208019_1000334_pt1 | contig 26094 bp, 38 predicted proteins | sample CB_VirMetaG_5_FD_184540 | JGI IMG/M metagenome (GOLD analysis project Ga0208019, IMG submission 184540) | Freshwater to marine saline gradient viral communities from Chesapeake Bay - CB_1508_1D Viral MetaG (SPAdes) (version 4) | ecosystem: Environmental > Aquatic > Marine > Coastal | place: USA... | reverse complement strand
GTTGACAACCTAACAAAATCCAGCTAGGATGTTTACTAAATAGAGTACAGTTTACGAAAGACGGAAATGAAACACTATCGCCCCTTCACAATTAATCAAGAAACATGCCAGCCATCATGGGCAGGTATGATGAGGGGTTCTATGTATTAAGTCTTAGTACAGACTTAGTTTCTTAGAACCCCGAGGCGAAAGTTTCGGGGTTCTTCGTTTTTAGAGTTGCGTCCAGTGCATAGCAGATATGCGAAAAAAGAATAAGAGAAGACTTGAAATCTGCACCCTGAGACACTATATTAGATTAGTAAGACGAGTTGATCCTAGCCGCGCGGGATAAGATGCGGTCGCTGTTTGACATTGTTAAGTTCCTATGAGTTACCCTTGCTCACTCAAGGGCGCACTGAGTAGCGAAATATCCAGTGAGGGTCTGTGACTCAGCACAGCCTCACATTCTACTATCACAGACACATGGTGCTGTTCCTTAAGTTGGGTAAGAATGCGTCAAGCAAATCGTCATCATGTGTCTTTGATAATAGAATACATTCCCGTCAGGCTAACATGGTGGAAGCGGCTGACTGTTAATCAGCATACGGCAGGTTCGATTCCTGCGGCGGGAGCCAATTCATGGACCAGTCGCCTAGTGGCTATGGCAGCAGACTCTTAATCTGTCGTGAGAAATCACATCGTGGGTTCGAGTCCCACTTGGTCCTCCAATCATGGCCTATTAGTGAATGGATATCACACCGCTCTGTCTAAGCGGAGAAGCGAGTTTGAGCCTCGCATAGGTCGCCATTTAGTACGCCTGTCCCGCTTTGGGAAGTTGGGTAGGGTTGACGGCACCCTCGCAGTACGAAAGCCGTTATCCGGGTGTGGCTCAGTCTGGTAGAGCATCCGCTTTGGGAGCGGAGGGTCGAGGGTTCAAATCCTTCCGCCCGGACCAATTCAAATCAGTGTAGTGTAACGGTAGCACGGCAGCCTCCAAAACTGCTTGTCAGGGTTCGAATCCTTGCACTGGTGCCAATAACGGGCCCTTGATGATAATGGGAGCATGTCGCCTTTGCACGGCGAAAGTAAGAGTTCGATTCTCTTAGGGTCCACCAATAACGCCGCATTAGTATAATGGCAATACAGGGGCTTTGTAATCCTCTGATGGGAGTTCGATTCTCTCATGCGGCACCATACAACGGGTAGGTAAAGCTGGTAGTTTCAGCAGCGGGTCTGTAAAACCCGTCCATAGGGGAGTGGAGCGTAACCACACCTGCCCACCAAGTAACCGCCGTAGGCCGTGGCGGTATATAAGTCCGAGACTATATGTCTGTCGGGGTTGATCGTCCTTTCAGTGGGACCAGCGAAACGGTTCACAATTCACTGGCTTGTAGCTTAATGGTAAAGCAGGCGCTTGATAGGCGTCCGATGAGGGTTCGATTCCCTACTGGCCAACCAATTGCGAGGATGGCGAAACTGGTAAAAGCATCCGGCAGGAGGGTAGCCGTAAAGCGTGAACTCACGCAGGCACCATGAAGGTTCGAATCCTTCTCCTCGCACCTGTTTATTGGGGAATCATCTAAAGGTAGGATAGAAGTCTTTGAAACTTCCGGTCGTGGTTCGAATCCACGTTCCCCAGCCAATTCGTGCTTGCATAGCATATAGTCCATAGATGAAGCCGCACTACACAAAGACGGACTGGTTACCGTAGTGGCGAACGGCGCGGACTTTTAATCCGCTATGCAAACACCGTGGGTTCGAGTCCCACCCAGTCCTCCAATTATGGCGCATTAGTTTAGTGGTCAGAATGCTGGGCTTTCAATCCGGAGAGAAGGGTTCAATTCCCTTATGCGCTGCCAAATATTGCGGGATAGAGCAGTCAGGTCAGCTTGCTAGGTTCATATCCTAGAGGTCGCAGGTTCGAATCCTGCTCCCGCTTCCATGCTGCATTAGTCTAGTGGCTAAGACGCAGGTCTGTGAAACCTGTTACGGTGGTTCGATTCCCCCATGCAGTACCAATTATTGCCCGGTCGTCTAACGGTAGGACGCCAGATTCTGACTCTGGCTATCGTGGTTCGAATCCATGCTGGGCAGCCATTTATGGGGCCATAGCAAAACGGTAATGCGCGGGACTGCAAATCCTTGAGGTACCAGTTCAAATCTGGTTGGCCCCTCCAAACTATGCATCTGTAGCCCCCTCCGCTACGAACGGAGAGTAAGGTAACTGGACATGGGTAGAAGTACCTAATGCAGGTTCGAATCCTGTCAGATGCTCCATACAAGGAAAACAACAATGAAACTATTAATAGCAGCCTTTGCTGTCCTTTTTTTAATGACAGCACCCAGTAATGCTACAACAATGGTAGCATCTTGGTATGATTGCGTCAAGCCTGGCGAATGTAGTAAAAGCAAGATTACTGCAAGCGGGCAAAAATTCAATCCAAATGCTTTAACAGCAGCACACAAGACATTGCCTTTTGGCACAAGACTGAGAGTTACACACAAAGGAAGATCGGTAATAGTAGTAATTAATGATAGGGGCCCGTTCATCAAGGGTAGACAATTAGACCTATCAAGAGCAGCCGCTAGAAAGATCGGCTGCGGTGGAGTTTGCACAGTCAAGGTTGAAATCTTAGGAAAGAAGAAGAAAAGATAGACTTGACAATATGTGGGATACAGTCTAATATATACATCGTGGCGGCAAGTAATGCGTTCCGCCATCCCGCAGCTAGAGGTTTGTGAGTGGACTGTACTTGACTGGAAACTCTCGTTAACATAATAGTGGAGGCCGTAACCACTTTAAGAAATCGGAGCGAATTTGGATAGGTGGCAGAGTGGTCTATCGCATCGGTCTTGAAAACCGAAGAACTTAACGGTTCCGTGGGTTCGAATCCTACCCTATCCGCCAAACAAGAGGAAAGCAAATGTCTAAAGATTGTGGTTGTGGTCGTAGTCCAACTGGTAAGTGTATTGGTTGGCATGGGTTGTCAAACGAACAATACTCTGCTAAACTACAAGAATACGAAAAGAAGAACTTGACGGAATCAGCTCCTCAGTTGCTTCGTGATTGAATAAACGCTGCCTTGGTATAGCTGGTGCGTACATGCGCCTGAAGAGCGTGGGGACTCTGTTCGATTCAGAGAGGCAGCACCATTAATGCGTCTTGGGAGGTGTTGGCAATCTCATCGGTCTCATAAGCCGAACAACCCAGTTCGAAACTTGGAAGACGCACCAATTGCGGGTATGATGTAATGGTAGCTTATCTCGTTGCCAACGAGAATGCGCGGGTTCGATTCCCGCTACCCGCTCCAATCATAAATACTCATTGACCAATCAAGGTCTAAATGAGGTAATACAAATGCTAAACACAATCGTAGTTTTAGTTTTGATTGCAGCCGTGCTTTGGGTTCTATGGACAATGTGGCAGAACGGCTGGGACATGAAGAAAGGTGGAGCAGCTATCGTAGCAGCACTTGCAGCATGGTGGCTCTGGATTTCTGATTCTATCACATCATTAATGTCTGGTATGTAATTTAGAAACCGCTCTTGGCCCGTAGCGGTATAGAAGTCCTTTAGAGGGGTAAGTCGTTCAGATGCTGGTTTCCAAACCAGTAGGCTGCATGACAAGCTAACGGGCCTCCAGTTTTATAGGAGATAATATGCCAGGACCATTATGGGAAGGCACAAGAGACTTGCATCATGCTTGTGAGGAACATCCAGTAGGTGCTGCTATGGCATCTGGAAAACCACCAATGCAATGGTATGCAGACTGGCTTTCTGCTTTGTACACAATTCACTGGACTGTAGATCAGCACATTCCAGAAATCATTCGCAGATCGGAACAAGTTCAAAAAGACTTAACAGATACAAACTGTCCTGTTAATATAATCCGCACAGCTAACGATTATGTAAATAGACTGAATACGGAAAAAGATATCGTTGGCTCAGCTTATGTATTGACAGGTGCCCATTTGATGGGCGGTGAAGTAATGCGTAGAAGACTTGTTGGCTATCCTACCAGTCATCTTGAATGGTCAGATAGAAAAGCAGCAATAGTAGAATTAACAAAGTTTAGAGAGCGCGAAGATGTGATTGTAGAAGCCAGAAACTGTTTTCAAGCCCTTCTAAACATCATGAACGAAATCAAAGCCGCTTAGTTCACTGGTAGAACACCTCGTTTACACCGAGGGTGTAGGGAGTTCGATTCTCTCAGCGGCTACCATTAATGCGGGTATGGCGAAATTGGCAGACGCACTGGATTTAGGTTCCAGCGGAGTAATCCATGGGAGTTCAAGTCTCTCTACCCGCACCAATCACTGCCTCTATAGTATAGTGGTAGAACAATCCTTTGGTAGGGGATTGGCTCCAGTTCGATTCTGGATAGAGGCACCATTATAGGAACTTAACAATGCGTATTCTAGTATGCGGCGGCCGTGACTTCAATAACAGAGCCCTCCTTAATAAGGCACTCCAGCCTTATGCTTCAAAAGACAATATCATCATTCAAGGTTCTGCTAGAGGAGCAGACGATCTGGCCAAAATCTGGGCAGTTGACAATGGTATTGAGTTCAAGAATTATCCTGCTGATTGGAATAAATATGGTAAAAGAGCAGGATACATTCGCAATGTGCAAATGTTGAATGAAGGCAAACCAGATTTGGTAATAGCTTTTCCAGGTGGTAAAGGCACTCAAATGATGATTAACTTAGCGGAGTCAGCTGGTATCCCAGTTGTGAAAATAAATGATTAGAAAGAATATGGATTTAGACGAAGTTCGTGCATTCATTCAAGCACAATCTAAGGAAACAAAAGTATATCTAGGTGGCGACTCAGAACGCTTTCAGTTGAATGGCGTTTGGATGGCTGACTACATCAACGTTGTCGTTGTTCATAAGAACGGCAAGAACGGCTGTCGTGTGTTTGGTTCCGTTATGCGTGAGCGTGACTATGATCAGCAGAAGGACAAGCCACGTATGCGTCTGATGAATGAAGTGATGAAGACAGCGCAGTTGTACCTCGACCTTGAGGAAGCAATTGGCGAACGTGACTTTGAAATTCATCTGGACATCAATCCTGACTTGAAACACGGTTCATCTTGTGTTATAAATGAAGCTGTTGGTTACATTCGTGGTATGTGTAATGTGGTACCTCTAGTGAAGCCAAATGCTTGGGCAGCATCTTACTGTGCTGACAGGTACAAGGACGCAATTCAACATATTCCACAAGTGAAGGTAGGATAAAATGACTAAGTTTTTTGTTATGTTGACAGTGATGACTGCTGCAATCTTTATGCTTGTTAACGGTGCTAAAGCTGGTGTTGAGCCGCTTGGTGAGCATGAAGTGATTATTCGGATTGACAAGTCCGATCAGAAGATGTATGTAGAAACACCTACTGACTATTTTGAGTGGGACGTTTCTACCGGTCGTAAGGGATATCGTACTCCGACTGGTGTGTTTCAGCCTTATCTGTTAAGGCCGATGCACTATTCATCCAAATATAATAATGCGCCGATGCCTCATTCTATCTTCTTTCATGGTGGTTATGCAATTCATGCGACAACAGAAGTAAAGAAGCTTGGTCAACCCGCATCACATGGATGTATTCGTCTTAGCCCTCAGAATGCTCGTTGGTTGTACCGCATCGTAAACGAATACGGCAAGTATAATACATATATAGAGATTACAGAATAATATAGGAAGGATGGCCGAGAGGCCGAAGGCACCTCACTGCTAACGAGGCGTACCCTAATCAGGTACCGTGGGTTCGAATCCCACTCCTTCCGCCATATAAATAGTGGCATAAATCACAGGAGATAAAAATGGAAGAACTACACAATGCGCTAAAGATCGTTTTGGCTGATACATTCACAATGTACATGAAGACACATTCATTTCATTGGAATGTTATTGGACCAAACTTCTCAGAGTATCATGCATTCTTTGGTGCATTGTATGAAGAACTACATGGCGCAGTAGATCCAATTGCAGAGCAGATTCGTGCTGTAGATTCTTTTGCTCCTAGTTCTCTTGATAGAATAAAAGAACTAACCCGAATCAAAGAATCCGATACTATTCCAACTGCTGAAAGAATGTTTCAGTTATTGATTAATGACAATGTGGTTGTTCTCGACTCTTTAAAGCAAGCATACGATCTTGCTGAAAAGAACGAAGAACTTGGTCTTGCGAACTTTTTACAAGATCGTATGGACATCCATAAGAAGCATGGTTGGATGCTCCGCGCTACAGCAGGAATGAAGTCATAATTTTTAGACAATCAATCTGATTAAGGCCATGCTTTTGCGTGGCCTTTTTTTTGTCCGTATAAGTATTCAAAGGAGATGTATAATGTTTCAGTTTTTCAAACATAGGTTCAAAGTATCAGATAAGCGACTAGAGATTTGTCGCACTTGTGACAAGTTCAATGAGAAGACAACTCAATGTGCTGAGTGTGGTTGCTTCATGAACTATAAGACTTTGCTGCCTTATGTGTCTTGCCCTCTTGGTAAGTGGAAAGCTATTGAATCTGAGGAAGACATAAATATGTAAAAAAGGAGTTCGGCATGGCAGGTAAAGATAAAGAAAGACAAGAAAGAGGTTTTCTGCAAGCTGTTAAAAGTGCAGTAAAAAAGAACAAAAATAATCCTATAACTATTTTAGCAGGAAACACAAAGTTGACCAACGTAATAGATGCTAAAAAGTATACTACACCTGCATACGATAAAGAACCATATACGGATGTTGCAGTAAAAACTAAAAATTCAAAAAGCATAAACTTATCATTGAAAGGTGATTCGGCGCCATCTTTAGCTGGCGGTGGACTAAAAGGTTTAGAAGTTATTGTGCCTGGTATTGCAGGTAAATTTATGAAAGCTGCACATAAGAAGTTGTTAGATATGGGTATTGAAGCTGGCGATAAAGTACCAGACGTTTACGGTAAAATATCAAATACAAACAAAGAAAAAATCGTTATCGGCACAAAAGCTATGGGTGGTCCGATTGATTATATGTATATTGGTCCAATGGACTTAAAATCAAAATTTGATGAAAAGACAAAAGTTTTAACTTTGAACGGCACACTAACAGATTCTAAAACATATGCTAAGACCCATGACCTTTATTTTCGATTGAGGGCTAGAAGAGAAGATCAAACATTTGATCCCGATGCTGAAAAGGGTGGTATTCCAAAAATTTATGGAAAATCACCATCTAGAGGTGATAGCGCAGGAAGAATCGTTATAACAGACAGTGTACCTAGAAATGCAGTTATAGTAGAAATATAATGATACCATATCAAGACTACCTAACAGAATCAAAAGAAGGTAAGAACCTTCATTTAGAACACCTAGAAGACGAGGTACTCAATGGCGGCGTTTCTGGCACAAGAGGCGCAATATCCTTTCTACAGTCTCTTCGTGATATGCTTGCTGGTCATGCTTCTGGTAGAACTGTCAATCTAACAACGAAGTGGGATGGCGCTCCTGCTATCTTTGCTGGTATTAATCCAGAGAATGGTAAGTTCTTTGTTGGTACTAAAGGTGTGTTTGCTCAGAACGCAAAGCTTAATTATACCAATGCAGATATTGATGCAAATCATCCAGGTGAGGGACTTAACAAGAAGCTGAAGATCGCATTACAGTATTTGCCAGAACTTGGTATTGATGGTGTTCTGCAAGGTGATATGATGTTTACTTCTGCTGATCTAAAAGATGAAACAATAGAAGGCAAAGAGTATGTGACATTTCAGCCTAACACAATCGTCTATGCTGTCCCAGAAGATAGTAATCTAGCAAAGTCAATACGCACAGCAAAGATGGGTATCGTATGGCATACAACATACAATGGCAATACGATGGCAGATATGAGAGCATCATTTGGTGCAGACATATCTGGTTTGAAGCCATCAAGAAATGTCTGGTATCGTGATGCTTCATTTGTTGATGCTAGTGGCACTGCTACATTTACGAAACAAGAAACTGATGCTCTCAATTCTATTCTGTCACAGGCAGGCACTTTATTTCGTACCATATCACCACGCACAATGAACACTATCGCAACAAACGACACATACAAAATTGCAATCAAAGCATGGAATAATACAAAGGTACGCGAAGGAAAAGAAATCACAAACACATCTCAACATGTTGCAGGTCTTATTGCTACAGTGGAAGAGAAGATGAACAAGTCCATATTGGAAGCAAAGAAGGCTGACACAAAGCAAAAGCGCCAGATGGAAAAGAAGATTGTGATGGAATTTTATAAGTCAAACAAGAATGAACTAAAGAAGATTTTTGACTTGCAAAACTTGCTGGTTCGTGCTAAGAATATGATAGTCAAGAAACTACAGCAGGTCCAAGACAGTGTTGGAACATATCTACGCACAGACGCAACTGGACTAAAGATAACAGCTCCTGAAGGGTTTGTTGCTATTGATCGTATCGGCAAAGCTGTAAAACTTGTAGATAGACTAGAGTTCTCACAAGCAAACTTCAATTCAGCAAAGGCATGGTCCAAATGAAAACATTCAATCAATACATCACAGAAATGAAACGCCCTCGTTGGGAAGTACCAGCAGAACCTGGTTCTATTCCTGCACCAGAAGGCAAAGTAAAACTATATCATCAAACAAGCGCAAAAAATCTGACGAATATTCGTAAGCAAGGAATTAAACTATCACACGCTAAAGGTTATGAAGGACCAAAAGCAATCTATGCTTCACCGCCTGATAGTAAGAATAGAGGTTTTTATGGACCTGCACATAGTACACCAACAGCAGAGTTTCATGTAGACAAAGACGATTACTCAGCACCATTTGTTCGTAAAGATGAAGTGCCTGCAAAAGACATTACAGCACACAAAGAATGGCATGCTACTGTCCGATACATAGATGCAGATCCTGAACTACGTAGAGCCGTTGAAGCTGGTGAGCATGATGATCTAATGAAACAGGGTAAGAACGACAAGTTTGCCAAAGCTGTAAGATTTGTAAAGAAGAGAGCGAAAGCAGCTAAGAAATGAAACTGAAGTCATATTTGAAGAAACACAAGAATGAAGTCAGAACATTGAATGTATGGGACATTGATGACACCCTAGGCAAAACAGATGCTAGAGTAAGTGTCATGAAAGATGGCAAGATCATCAAAGTTCTTGAACCAGGCAAGTTCAATTCATACAAGCTAAAAGCTGGTGAAGAGTTTGAGTTCTCTCAGTTTCGTTCAGGTAAAGTGTTTCGTGATACATTCAAGCCTATCAGCACTGTTCTAGATCGTGCGCGTGACATTGTAATGAATCAGTCTGAGAACTCTGATTCTATCATTCTGACAGCAAGAGCAGACTTTGAAGATCACAAAGAGTTTCTACAGACATGGCGTGATCATGGATTTCCAATTGACCATGTATACGTTGAACGTTCTGGTAATCTGGCCAAACTCAAAACAGACTCTCCAGCACATATCAATAAGGGTGTTGTTCTCAAGAGATACCTAAAGACTGGCAAGTATGATCGTGTTCGTATGTGGGATGATCATGAAAAGAATCTTGACATTCTATACAAAGTCGCAGCTATGTTTCCTAATGTAGAAGCTATTGGTTATCTAGTAAAAAATGGTCGTGTGTCTAGATACACACCAAAGTCAATGTCCAAAACGATCAAATCTGTAGTTCGTGAAGCAGTAAGGAACACTAAATACTCTATAGGATAATAACATTCCTGTAGAGGGAAAATGAAAATTTTAGCAGTTTATCCTGGGCGCTTTCAACCATTTCATAAGGGTCACGCTCAGGTCTATCAGTGGTTAAAAAACAAGTTTGGCGATGCAGTCATTGCCACTTCAGATAAAGTAGAAGCACCAAAAAGTCCATTCAACTTCGCCGAGAAGAAACGAATGATGATGTTGGCTGGTGTGCCATCTAGTGATATTCAACAAGTCACAAATCCCTACATAGCCAGAGAAATACTCAGACAGTACGATCCCAAGACTACGGTTTTGGTATTTGCTGTGTCGCAAAAAGACATGGAAGAAGACCCTAGATTTTCATTCAAGCCAACTAAATCTGGCAAACCAGGCTATCTTCAACCATACAAAGGCAACGAAAAGAAGCTAAAGCCGTTTGGCGATACAATGATGCCAAAAGGATATGTCATTGTCACACCTACATTTACGTTTGATGTATTAGGCAAACCAGCAACATCGGCCTCAGAACTACGTAAGCAGTTTGTTTCCTTGAATGATGAGAAGCAAAAAGCTTTCATCAAGGACTTGTTTGGCAAGTATAATGCATCTGTTCATAAGCTAATGAATGATAAGATTGGTGCAATGCTCAAGAAGCCTAAAACAATAAAGCAGTTAAAAGAAGAAGTCACTCGCAAAGAACTAGCACCTATGCTTGATTCATTTGTATCATTTGCTTCTGACAAGCTTGGTCTCAAATCAATGCCTACTGTCAGATACAAGACAAATGATGATGACTACAACTCATTTGCTGCATACAATCCCTCATCAAATGAACTTTCTATATGTACAGCAAATCGTCATCCAATGGATATATTTCGTTCTGTTGCACATGAACTTGTGCATCACAAGCAGAATGAAGATGGTCGTCTCGGTAAAGATATAGCAAAAGAAGGTGAGACAGGTTCAGACATTGAGAACGAAGCAAATGCGGAAGCAGGTAAGATCATGCGTTGGTTCGCTAAATCTAATCCAGATATGTTCAGCAAGAGTTATGTTGTAGAATCAACAAACTCAGCAGCACTAGCACCAGTTAGTGGTATACGTGGTCTAGGTAATGTGACAGGTGAAGTTTCGCCTACAGTAACATCTCAGTATGTTTTAAACAATCAATCATATACAAATCAAATAAAGAATAACACATCAGGACTTTGGGTTGATGACGGTATTGATAATTCTTGGATGGACTATAAAGGCAAAAAAGAGTATAAAGGCAGAGCAATGAAAAGTTTAAAAACAATCAAAGAACAATTGAATGAAATTACAATGGCATCTCCTGCTTCTCAAGAACTCGCAAAAAATCTTGAAGCGAAGAGACAAGATAAAGAATTTCGTCAACATTTTGTAAGACCTGGCGCAACTTTAGATCCAGAACCAAGAATACCTAATGCTGATCCTAACAAATTTAGATCAAACACTCCTGTGGTCAATAAAAGATCCGATCCAAACAGATATGTTGGATCTAAAACAGACACAATAAAAATGAGAATGGGCGGAAAAGAAAAAAAAATAAAAACTCTTAATATAAATCCAAACATAGGGCAGAGACTAGAAGAGGGAATCAACGATCCTGGCAAACTTAAAGCTATCTTCTTAGCTGGTGGTCCAGGATCAGGTAAAGACTATGTGATGAATGCAACTCTTGCAGGAGAAGGATTGAAAGAAATCAATTCCGATGTTGCATTTGAATATCTAATGCAGAAGAACGGCCTTGACCTTGAAATGCCAGATGAAGAAAGAGTTGAGCGTGACATTGTTCGTGGTCGTGCGAAGAACATTACAAAGGAACAAGAGCGTCTAGCACTAGCAGGTCGTCTTGGTCTAATCATCAACGGTACCGCAGATGATCTAGAGAAAATAAAAAAGATCAAGGGTGAACTTGAACGTGATGGTTACGAAACTATGATGGTATTCGTAAACACATCCAATGAAGTATCGCGTGAGCGTAATGTTGAACGCGGTAAGATGGGTAAGCGTAAAGTTCCAGATGGTACTGACAAGCAAGGTAATCCAGACAACTCACCTAACATTCGTCAAGAGAAGTGGGATTTAGCACAGAAGAATATCGGTGAACTTCAAAAGATATTTGGTAATGAAAAGTTTACTGTTATTGATAACACAGCAGATATTCGTAAAGTTGGTCCAGAAGAAAAAGCAAAAGTTCTTACCAACTTTAATCGTGTTCGTCGTATGGCTCAACAGTTTGTTCGTGCTGAGAACAAAAACCCAACCGCTGCAAAGTGGATTGAAGCTGAAACAAAGAAGCGCGGCATCACATATCAAGAGCCAAAGAGATATAAGAGTCTCACACAAATTCGTCAAGGCGTTCCAAAAGTTGTTCATAAACCAGATAATGATCTAATGCTTCAGGCTAGAAGACTTGGATTGTCATATTATGGATTTGGTCGCTTTGGTCGCAAAGTTGGTGGTGTAAACAAAGTCATGTATCATAGTAAGGGTGGTCAATTAGTAAGGGTTCAAACAATGAACGAAGAAAAGAAGATGAAGAAGAACGATCCGTGCTGGAAAGGCTACGAGATGGTCGGCATGAAGAAAAAGAACGGCCGTAAAGTACCTAACTGCGTTCCTGCTAACGAAGCTTTTGAAAAGTTCGCAGAAGCAAACGGCAATAAGCCAAGTGAAAGACAAATTGCAACAGATTCATTAGATAATCTTTATCGTGGTATGACACCGGGTCAAAAAAAGAAAAAGAAACTAAGTCAAGAAGCTTCGGAAGCATCTGTACAGGGTGGTTATGTTTTTGGTGCTGATGGTATTGGTCCAACAATAGGTGTACCAAGAGCAGGCACACCATACGGTTTTGGATATGGTAGCGCATACTCTATGGGATTGTCAGAGAGTATCGTAAGCTGGATGCAATCAGAAAGAACACAACAGAAGTTTGCAGATAAGTACGGCAATCTTTGGGAAGAAAAACTTGTTGAAGCTGCTTTGAGATTAGAAGAGGCTGGTTGTGGTTGCAGTCACAGTGAAAAGAAATCTATCAAGAAGCTGCGTGAAGGTATGGAAGGTAGTGTCAATAATCTAAGTCCAATTCCAACTCAGCGCAAAGATGATGTGAATGAGATAAATGTTCCTACAGTAAACTATCAAGGCGGTCGTGAGAGTAACGGCAATTACAATTCTTCAGTTTATGTAAAGAAGACCAAAAACCCTTTTAGTCGTGGTACTGAAACTATAGTAAATAAATCTATACAAAAAACACCAAGCGGCACACAGACATATAAAGAGAAGATAACATCTCAAGATTTAGGAAAAAACAAAGAATTGGGTGGAAAAAATTACAATATATCAACATCCAGATCAATGAAGACGGTTCAAGAACAGCAACTAAATGAACGCGGTGCAGATTCAAAAGGTCTTTACAGATCAACAGAAAGCGGCGCAGGTCTAACAGCAAAAGGTGCAAAGAAGTTTGGTGTTCAGACAGCAGTAACAGAACCAAATCCAGGACCAAAAAGAAAAGCAAGACGCAAATCATTCTGTGCAAGAATGAGCGGAATGCCAGGTCCAATGAAAGACAAGAAGGGTAGACCAACTCGTAAAGCAGCTTCATTGAGACGCTGGCGTTGCAGAAGGAAGTAATTAGATAAATAGTAATAAAATCCATAGAGGAAAACTAAAATGCTTAACAAAAATGATCCATTAATTTCAGCAGTTCAGCAGGTTATGCAGCAAAGCAATGCTGAACGCGAAGCTGTAAAAGTTGTAAACGAATATTTCGGTATTGAAGATCGTAAGGCTCTGCCACATGAGCGTCAGGGACAGTGGGATGCTGCATATCAGCAGGTATTGTCTGAGGGTGTAGAAGCACTTGATGAAGATAGTTCTTTAGCTGGTCTTGCTCCTCCATATAGCAAAACAACCAGAAAAGATGTTCTAGTTGGTCGTGGTGTTCTTAAGAAGCATCCTACTCAACCACACAAGCATGTTCTAGCTAAAGAGCAAGCTGTTCCTAAAGTAGATCCTCATGGTGGCGATCAGACAAAACCTTCCGAAATAAAAAAAGGTCCAGATTATGCACCAGCAGGAACAACACCTGACTATGCAAAGCCAAAGACACAGACGGTAAATCGTGATGAGAAAACTTCACTTCCTCCTGGTACAATGAAGGAAGAAAAAGAAAGCAAATTTTCTAAAGTAATGCGTGAGTTCATGAAGCGTAAGCTACACTCAGGTTCCAAGAAAGGACCTGTTGTAACAGATCCAAAACAAGCTAAAGCTATTGCTGCAAGTGAAGCTGGTATTGCACGAAAGAAATAATATGAACAATAAAAAACTAGCAGGAATGATAAAAGCACTTCACAAAGAGCGAATGGAAATGACAGACATGAATACCACTTCAAACATGAAGGGTCCAAGTCGTGATGTTGCTGAAGACACTCTCAATGAATTTAAAAGAGGTGCAATTCCTACAAATTTTAGAATAGCTAAAAAGTTAGCAGGTCCTAGAATGGCATCACAATCAAAACTTGGTCATCAAAGAAACAAACCAGATAGATATAAATTTAAGCTGAGTGAGAAAAAAGAAGAAAAAGCTAACACAAAGTTATCTATAATAAATACAACACCAGAACAAGATTCAGCTATGGTCGGAACACAATAAGGAGTAATAACAATGTCTCTATGGGGAAACCTAGATAACGCAACAGGCAATCAAAAGCCTATTTTTTCAAACACATCATCAACATATGGTGTGTCAGTAACAGAAGCAGCAAATACACTTGTAGATGGACCAAAAGTTACTCACTCAGGTTGGGTAGTTCAAACTCTTGGTACAGGTCCAGTTACGGAACTTACAATTGTTGATGCTGGTGAAGGATATTCAAACGGCTTTTTAAGATTTACAGGTGATGGTTCAGGTGCCAATGCTTCATTCACAGTAAATGAAGATGGTAATGTAACATCTGTCGTAATTAATTCCGGTGGTTCAGGTTATTCATCTGCACCAACAATTATTGTACCTGGTACAAATACAGCAATTGCTTCTGTAACAGCAACTGTTGGTGGTCGTGCTGGTCGTCGTTTCTATGAAACACTTGTAGCAACAGGTTCAATCACTGGCGATGATACAGCAGATAATACATACTTCCCAGGCACCTAATAAACAAAGAATGGCGGTAACAAATGAACAGATTTACTAGATACCTGAAAGAAGATTTTGATCCAGCAATATACAATAGTGACGGAGCAGTCTCTATTGACGATGAAACAGTGGTTGATGCTATCAATGCAAATCTTGAAGCATCAACAGCAAGACCATTTAGAACACCATATATTGCTTTTGAAGAAGTAAGGAAAGTTTTATCTTATTACAAAATCTTTTTACCCAACAGCGTTTTTCTTGACAAAAACGATGGCTATGATGTTTTTGAAGTATCACAGTTTGGCGAAAAGATAGGAATGAACAATCAAGGAGAAGTCGTAACCGCCAACGACTCTCCTATGTTTATTTACTTTGAATGGTCACTTGATGAAAATGGCTGCTATGATGTATTCACTTCTCTTGTCAATGATGAAGAATTGGAAGAAATTATCTCTGACTTTGATGCAGAAGTTGAAGATGATGAAACTGATTTACATGAACAACATTCAGCAGCACATTTATCCAAGACGATATACAGACTGATCAATCAAAGGTTAGCTGTAAAACATGACGATGAAGCTGAAGACTTTGAAGAAGAAGGAGATAAGTCTCCTAAGCAAATGAATGAAATGCCTATGCCTGATCTAAAGAAAAAGATGAGTGCAAAGAAAGCTACTCTTTCCAACCGTCTAGAAGAACTTCATAAAATGAAGAGAGACAAGAAAACATTGGAAAGACTAAAAAATAAAGTCTATGCTGATCATGATGAACTTTGGGATAAAACAATAGAAGCAAGAAAGAACAAAGATACCGAAGAAGTTGCAAGACTAAATGCTCGTCGTGCTGCAAAAGGACGCACATACGAAAGAGCGGATAAAGCATCCAAGAAGAAGTAATGATTGAAAATCTAAATGATGAAAACTTTCTACTCTATGCGATGAAATGTTATGATTCTCCAAATGCTATAATGAGTGAGTTTGAAGAGGATCTAAAACGAATAAAGTATGTGAAGAGATTGATAAAGAGATACAGGACTACTGGAGAGTTGAAAGAAAGATTGATACTCAATCATATGATCATTCTTTCCAATGTCTTTGGAACCAGAAACTCAGTAAGAATGTTATTTTATAAAGTGGACAAAGAAGACTACGATATATTGAAGACATTCTTACTCTTTTTGAACTACATGCCAGATGTAATATCAGGCATCAAAGGAAAGAATATACACAGTTCAGATATCACTGTTGATGTATTTGTAGGCAAGAGACTTAGAGATATCTAAAGGTATTCATATCATCGCTGGCATAGCCATAATACTATGCTGTCAATAGGGTGTCAAGAGAAAAATGAAGAAGATCATCGCAAGAAGAAAAATACAGGAAGGTGAAGGTTGGTGGGATAGCGTATCCGCATTTGGAAGACAAGCTGCTGACACTGCAACATTAGGTGGAGCAAAGTATGCAAGTGCCGCTGCTCAATATGCAGCAAAGAATGCAGCAAGTGCATTAGGTTATGGTAAAGGCACAACATTCAAAAGAGAACTTGATCAAGAAAAAGAAAAACTTGCACACGACGAAAAAGAACACCAACAAGCATCATCTGCTGGTAAACTAGCTGGTTATGGTGCTATGGCTGTTGCACCAGAAGTACCTATTGCTGGAACAGCACTTGCTACTGGTGAGAAAGCAGCTAAAGTTCCTTATTATCTAGGGCTAGCTAAAAGAGCAATTGGTCTTGAAGAAAATTTAGCAGGAGCAGGAACATCAGCAGATGGTGGTATGTCTGCTCCTTTTTCTGCTATGGGGCAGGAAATAGATGCAAGAAGAAAACAAAAACCAATACCACTAGGGAAGACAATAGGATCATATGTAGACGAAGAGAATGTTGTAGGTGGTGGAGCAGTAGCAGGACTGGGTATAGGTCCACAGGGAGAACCTGGTAGACCACCAGAACTAATGCCTATGCAGAGAAGAAAAACACCTCGAGGCAAGTTTATGAATATGGAAACATTTATTGTCCCTCACTCTACATTTGTCAGTTTGAGAGAAGCAAAGCGCAAGGGTAAGCACTGGCGCACATATCTCAATGAGGACGATTCCTATCATGATATTCGTGAGTATGCTAAATCATGCAAAGGACCTATCATTGTAGAAGATAAAAGCACAGGCGCAATGATGTATATTCGTTATGGTAAGCAGGGGCTTCATGAGGCATGGACAAACAGAGTTGGTAATACAAAACTTGTAGCAGCATATGATGCTGGTCCACGAAGAAGAGTAATAGTAAGAAGAAGAGGCAGATAACATGACAAATTGGCCATTACAACGTGACTGTGACGCTTTCTATGGAAATCCTCGCAGCAAGAACATTACTAAACCATCAGCAAAGTGGGAATCAGAATATCTTGTATTCTACAAACCACCATTTAGAATCACATATGCAGGCAAACCTGTATCACGATTCAAAGTCAACAAGAATTGTCTCGTTGGTTTTCAGGAAGCATTCAACAATCTCCTCAAAGCTGCAAATGGTAAGCAGTCTACACTAGATCATTGGGGTGTATCCATTTTTGGCGGTTGCTATAACTATCGCTTGATGCGTGGTGGTAACAGTCTGTCTATGCACTCATGGGGTTGTGCAATTGATCTTGATGCTCCTAACAATTTTCTTGGTGATAGAACACCTCGTTTTGCACAGTTTCCAGAAGTGCTTGATGCTTGGTCCAAGACTGGTGCAATATGGGGTGGTGATTGGAACGGCAACGGTAATACACTAGATGAACGCCGCTGCGATGGTATGCACTGGCAGTTTGCGAGACTAAGATAATGGAAAGCTGGATCAAACAATACTGGAGACCAGCAATCGCATGGCAGTATTTTACTGTCTGTGTGTTTGACTTCATTATTTTTCCAGCATCATACATGTATTTTGCACAACAGCAATGGGATCCTATCACATTGAAAGAGGGTGGTTTCTATCATCTTGCAATGGCAGCAATCATTGGTGTTGCTGCTTGGACAAGAGGTAAAGAAAAGATCACTCGCATTCTTGAAGGCGGAATAGAAACGATAGAAGAGAAGACAAAGACAACTCAAACACCAACGAGAAACAAATGAAAACATTTAAACAGTTTATATTAGAACAAGATCAAGTTCAGCAAAGAAGAGCAGATATTCAAAAGAAACTTGAAGCTGGTTTTGACACGGTAAATAAAGACCTTAAGCAAATGAACATTCGTTCAATGCCTGCTGCTGACGGAACAAGTAAAATTACACCAAGCGATAAGGTAGACTACACAGGCTCACGATATGATCTTGGCAACGGTCAATCTATTGATCCATCAAGCATCTCTAATAAACCAAATGCAAAGCGTGAGTTAGGTCTTCGCAAAGATTATCGTTCACCACCCGCAGGATATCCAACATCTGTTAAAGATAGACTTGCAGCAGCAGAAGCAGGTGATGAGCCACCTACACCTGGTTCAGGTCCTTATAAGACAACTTATTCAGATCCATTGAAAACACCACCTGCTGTTCCTAAAACAGCAGTCGATAAAGTTGTACCAAAGCCAAAACTAAGGCCCACACAAGAACCTGCTGTTCCTCCGCCTAAACCAAAATTGAGACCTTTAGATAATACTAAACAAGCAGTTTCTATTCCAGAACCTAAATCAATGGACTTGAATTTTACATCTAAAGGCAAGAAGCAAGATGTGACATCATCATCTAATAATAAAGAAACATTCAAACAGATTTTCGCAAGAACACCAGAGGGTCAAAAATTTACTTGGAACGGTAAGACATATCTAAGAAAAACAAAGAAATAAGAGGTAAATCATGTTAGCACTACTATCACCGCTATTTGGTATTTTGGGTAGTTTACTACCCTCTGTTGTTAGAATATTTGAGCGTAAGCAGGAGATTAAGTATGAGATTGAACTTACAAAGATCAAGTTGGATGCGGCTGAACGACAAGCCGATCTCACTTATAACATTGAAATGGTTAAGACTGACAGTCAACTTCGACAATCTGCTCTTGATCATGATAAGTCTATTGATGGTGGATGGTTTATTAACGCACTACGCGCTTCTATCCGCCCTGTTATAACATATACTTTCTTTTTGTTATTCTGTGCAGTAAAGATTGCAGCAGCATATGTAATGTTGAAGACAGGTCAGTCTGTGCCTGAAATGTTGAAAGCTGTATGGGATGTTGAAACAATGGCATTATTCTCTACGATCATTGCTTTCTGGTTTGGTTCTAGAGTTATGGAAAAACAGCAAATGTCATCGCAGCCACAGATCACAGTATCTGTTACTCCAACACAAACAACAAAGAAGAAATAAATAAGCAAAAGGGTCAATCTTCGTGGCTATAGAACAAGACAACCGAATTGAAATAGAACTCCTTAAAAAAGACATTACAACAATGGCAGCATTGTTGGAAAAGTTTGACACGACGATTGACAAGATGCAAGAGATCGCATCTAGTCTTTCTAAAATGGTATCTTTGCAAGAGCAGAGACTTGAAACTCAAGAAAAGATAACCAGAGAAGTGCAGGAATTACTAGAAATGCGTAGACAAGAACACAACAATAACATAAAGGATGTGTACAATCGCATCAATACGGTAAACAAAGAACTAACAGATAAGATTGAAGACACAGAGAGAACAATTCTTGGAGAGATTAAGAATCTAAGAGAAGAGTTGACAAAGAACAAAGAAGGTATCGGTGATAGACTTGGCAAGATTGAAATGTGGAAGTATGGTGTTGTTCTTGCTATTGCTATTGTTGCTTGGATTGCTGGTCAGATAGACATATTGGACAAAATCATAAAGTAAGGAAACTAAAATGAACATCAAAGAAAACTTCTATTCGAAGTTACATCAAATCCGTGAGAGTGCAGAACAGCTAGACGAAATCTCAGGTCCAAAAGCACGTGAAGATGAAAACAATCTTTTCAATAAGTCCAGAAAAATGATTGTACAATCTAAAGTAGATCGCTGGAGTAGATAAAATCCTCACTTCAAAAGAATTCCTAAAAGGCTGAGCAAGGAAAGAAGAACAAGTAACCGTTGACTTTCTGATACCATCTGTTATAATGCCACCTAATACAACTAGGTGGCATTATGTCTTTATACATTGACAAGAAGTTCGTTTCCTTAGTTTCTCCTAAACTGGAACGTTTCAAGCAAAAATCGGAATACTTGTGGAATTGCAGATGTAAAATTTGCGGTGATTCCAGCAAGAACAAAGGTAAGGCTCGCGGCTATTTCTATCGTCGCAAGTCAGACCTGTTCTATACTTGCCATAACTGTGGAACAAGTCTTTCTCTTGGAAACTTCCTCAAGGTTGTTGATCCCTCACTGTATCGTGAGTATCAGATGGAACGTTTCAAGAATGAGTCATCTGGCAATGTAGCAAAGCCTGACTTTGCAATCGCTAAGACAAAGCCAGTATTCAAGAAGCGCATTGACTTGCCGACTATTGCATTGTTGCCTTCTGGGCACTATGCAAAGGAGTATCTGAAAAGCCGCGAGATACCAAGTGAAAAATTCAATGATATATACTATGCTGAGAACTTCAAAGCGTTCGTCATGGAAATGCTTCCTGACTATGAGAAGACATTGTATGATGAACCGCGTATTGTGTTTCCTTTCTATGATGAAGAAAAGAATCTGCTTGGTGTACAAGGTCGCGCTTTGAATAATTCCAAAATCAAGTACATCACAATCAAGCTTGATGATGATAACAGAAAAGTATTTGGTCTTGATCGTGTAGATTTCAACAAGAGAATCTATGTTGTAGAAGGTCCAATTGATAGTCTATTCTTGCAGAATTCACTTGCAACTATGGATGCTTCACTGTATAATATCTCTCTTTTGCTTGGTAATCATGACTATGTGTTCATTCATGATAATGAACCGCGCAATCCTGAGATTGTGAGACAGATGGCCAAGACAATCAGTCAAAATAAAAATATTTTTATTTGGCCACAAGGTATAGTGGCTAAAGACATAAATGACTATATCTTGAGTGGTGGAACATCTAGTGAGATTCAAAGTCTTATAGATACTAACACGTTCAACGATCTAAGAGCGAAGCTGGAGTTTGAGAGATGGAAGAAAATTTAGTGAGAAAGTTTAGAAAGCGCCCCGTGACAGTTGAAGCAATGCAAATTACGGACGTAAAGTCTGTATTAGACATTGAAGAGTGGATAAACAGTCCTGCAGTCGGCTATCAAACAAATCCACCCACACTCTGGATTGATACATTAGAAGGTCGTATGGAAGCTAGACAGGGTGACTGGGTTATCAAGGGTGTGAACGGTGAGTTCTACCCTTGCAAGCCAGAGATTTTTGCAAAGACATATCAAGAGGTATAATATGAACAATGTGAAGTTGGTCGGTGTTACACAGCCGACTATGGTAAACTCGTCTATGGATAGCGCAGAAGATTTGATTGCATACTGTGCGCGTGTATCTAATCCTGCCAATCAGGACAACCCAGACAGTGAAAAGTTGCTCAAGTATCTGGTAAAGAACAAGCACTGGTCGCCTTTTGAAATGGTGCATGTCATCATGGAAATTCAGACCACGCGCGATATCGGCCGTCAGATCCTTCGTCATCGCTCGTTCTCGTTTCAAGAGTTCAGCCAGCGTTATGCTGCTGTACAGGAAATGTCTGCGCCACGTGAAACTCGTATGCAGGATACAAAGAATCGTCAGAACAGTGTCGTGAATGATGAGGCCATGGCGCTAAACAATGAGTGGCAGAACCTTCAGCTTGAAGTTATGGATCGTATAAATGATATTTACGATTGGGCAATCAAGAATGGTATCGCCAAAGAACAAGCCCGTGTCGTGCTGCCTGAAGGTCTTACTATGAGCCGCATGTATATGTCAGGTTCACTTCGCTCATGGATTCACTATTGCGAACTACGCATGGATAACGGTACCCAGAAAGAACACCGTGAAATCGCTACACAATGTTGGAACATCATCACTGAGCAATTTCCCTCGCTCAAGAATGTACTAGACAATCAATAAAAACAATTTAGGAGTATTCGTATGTCAGGCAGTAATATGTTACCGTCACTCTATCAAGAGTTCATTCATAAGTCTCGTTATGCCCGCTGGTTGTGGGAAGAAAATCGCCGTGAAAACTGGGACGAAACGGTCGCTAGGTATTTCAACTTCTTTGATGAGCATATCAAAGAAGTTACTGGTTACACAGTTACACCAGAAGAACGTAAGCAGCTAGAAGAGGCTGTATTAAATCTTGAAATCATGCCATCAATGCGTTGCTTGATGACTGCTGGTGAAGCACTCAAGCGCGAGAATGTTGCTGGCTATAACTGTTCGTATGTTGCTGTTGATAACCCTCGTTCGTTTGATGAGATTCTTTACATTCTTATGAATGGTACTGGTGTAGGCTTTTCTGTTGAGTCTAAGTATGTGGATCAACTGCCTTTGATCGCAGAAGAACTTTATCCTACTGATACTGTTATTCATGTGGCAGATTCAAAGCTTGGTTGGGCAAAGGCTCTCAAGGAACTTATTCATCTTCTTTATGCTGGTCAGATCCCTAACTGGGATGTGTCCAAGGTTCGTCCTGCTGGTGCACCGCTCAAGACATTTGGTGGCCGTGCATCTGGTCCTCAGCCACTGACTGATCTATTCAAGTTTACTGTTGCAACATTCAAGAAGGCTGCTGGTCGTAGACTGACCACATTGGAGGCACATGATATCGTTTGTAAGATCGCTGAGATTGTGGTTGTCGGTGGCGTTCGTAGATCGGCGCTTATTTCTCTATCTGACCTTAGCGATGATAGAATGCGTGTTGCTAAGTCTGGAGACTGGTGGAAAGAGAATGTCCAACGCGCTCTCGCTAACAATTCTTTCGTTGCAAAAGAGAAGCCTGATGTTGGTCTCTTCATGCGTGAGTGGCTTTCCCTCTATGAGTCACGCTCTGGCGAACGCGGCATTTTTAGTAGAACTGCGTCTAAGAAGCAAGCAGAGAAGTTTGGAAGGAGAGATCCAGATCACGATTTCGGCACCAATCCATGTTCTGAAATCATTCTCCGTTCACGCGAATTCTGTAATCTCACAGAGGTTGTCGTTAGAGGAAATGACACCCCAGAAACTCTCAAGCGCAAAGTCAAACTCGCAACTATACTTGGTACATTCCAATCCACACTTACCAACTTCAAATACTTGAGCAAGAAGTGGCAAGAGAACTGTGCTGAAGAGCGTTTGCTTGGTGTGTCATTGACTGGCATCATGGACAATGAGTATACGAATGGTCATGCGGCAAAGGCTACTGGACTATTTAATATTGGTGATATGTTGGAGGGATTACGTGAAGAAGCTGTTAAGACTAATAAGTTGTGGGCTGCTAAACTCAATATTCCTGTGTCTGCTGCTATTACTTGCGTTAAACCTTCGGGAACAGTTTCACAGCTTGTCGATTCTGCCAGCGGCATTCACGCTCGTCATAGCCCTTATTACATTAGAACTGTTCGTGCAGATAAGAAAGATCCATTAGCGATTATGATGAAGGACATGGGTTTCCCATGTGAAGATGATGTGATGAAGCCTGAGCATACTTATGTGTTCTCGTTCCCACAGAAGTCACCTGAACATGCTGTGTTCCGTTCAGACATGACTGCTATTCAGCAACTTGAACTGTGGCTGACTTATCAACGTCATTGGGCAGAGCATAAACCAAGCGTAACTATTTCTGTAAAAGAGAATGAATGGCCTGAGGTAGGCGCTTGGGTTTATAACAACTTCGATGAAATGAGTGGTGTATCCTTCTTACCACACAGTGACCATGTTTATCAGCAGGCTCCTTATCAGGACTGCACGAAGGAAGAATACGAAGCACTTGCAGCTAAGATGCCTAAGAACATTGATTGGACAGAACTCGCTAAGTATGAGAAGACCGATAAAACTGAAGGCGCACAGTTGCTTGCCTGTGTTAGCGGGGCATGTGAAATCTAATGGGACTATTTGCGCTGCCTCTGTATGATGATCCTGTCAAGAATGCAGAGGCAGCTATAGCTAATCTAAAGCTATATACAACAGGAGAAGGCGGTGCATACAATCTTCATTTTGCTTTATCGTGTGTGCAAAAAGCCATAGAACAAGAGAGAGAACAAAATGATAAAAGAAGTAGATAAGATAAAATGCAACTACTGTGAGTCATCATACAAAGTGCTTTACGACTATGAAGAGACGCAGGGGCAGCCACGCTTCTGTTCCTTCTGTGGAGATGATGATATCAAAGAAGAATGTTTTGATGAAGACGAAGTAGATTTAGGAGATGATGATGAATAGGTAACATACATACTCCATAGGGAGTATGTTCATGTGGCTATACAACGACAAAGAAATTGGTGATGATGATATTGAAGGCTATGTGTCCTTTGTGTATCGCATCACCAATCTAGAAAATGGAAAACAATATATTGGCAAAAAGAACTTCACGAAAGTCAGAAGCAAAAAAGTCAAAGGCAAAACGCGAAGAAAAAGAATCAAAAGTGAAAGCGACTGGCGCGAATACTTTGGTTCGAACCTCACACTTCTTGGAGACGTTGAGAAACTGGGACAAGATAGATTCAAAAGAGAAATCTTGAAACTTTGCAAGTCTAAAGGTACGGCCAACTACTGGGAAGCTTGGTATCAGATGAGTGAGAAAGTTTTGGAATCTGATACATACTATAACGATTGGATCATGTGTAAGATTCACCGCTCTCATATCAAGGACTGACTGCGACACTCTGTCGTCTTATCTCGCAGTTGCGAAATACTATATACTAGTGTATCACAACATGACTGAAAGGAGTCCTACCATGATTGCATGGGGAAGAGCATTTATCGCGGCTATGAACGGTTTTCGTTCAACAAGTGAAACGAGTCTAACAAGAATGTTTCGCGTGGAATACAATAGAGAGTACCAACATCTGAAAAAGTTTGGATGTGAAATAAATGATAGTTTCGTGAAACAATTCTTAGCAGACAGAAAACAATCATAATCTACCTATAGTAGCATTTACTACCAAAACCAGCTATGCATTCCATGTATGGCTGGTATGCTATTTCCAACATTGAAATCCGAGGGTTCCGACCCCATATCTAGTGTATGATGATGAGACACATTCCCTTCCTTCGTTCCCTCTACCGATTCTTCATCGGTCCCCTTCCTCGCTACAACTTCAAGGTGTCGTAATGCAAAATCTCAATCAGATGATTATTGCGTATTTTGAGCGTGGTGGTTGTATCACTGTCGGTCAGTATCGCAAGCCCAAAAAGAGCGAACGGACTTTCCGTAACGACCGTGGTTCTGTTTTCAACGCTGGTCGGAAGCAGATTACGCTGCGTAAACTTGGTCTTAAGGGCAGGGCTGCGGCCCGTGCATAGCTGATATGCGTAATCTGATCTTGAAAAACCGACTGTCCAACCCCATATCTATAGAGTAACAAGAGAGAGATCCTAATGCCCAGCTTCAATGTTCCCGTTTCGCTTCTCAACCAGTATGCCGAGCATATCAAGGCCGACTACATCAAGTGGTGGGGTGCTAAGGCTTCTCAGCCGCATGTTCAGGAAATGATTGCTGAATTCGACATTGAATTTCAGCCTGGTTCGACCTACATCAAGGTCGTGAAGACCAAGAAGGGTGTTGTCGAATCTGTTCACTCTTTCATCTGTAACAAGGACGGCAAGTTCCCCAAGGGTGCGATTCTCAAGGCTGCGTCTTTCAAAGCGCCCGCGACCAACTTCCTTCGTGCTTACATTGAAAAGCCCGAGACTTGGTCTGGCCGTGTCGCTTGGACGGGAACTCACTAATCAACTCAACTGGAGAAAACACAATGTCCCCTTCTGAAATTCGTGAAATGTTTGACATGAATCCCAACATGACAGTGGCCCAGCTTGCGCGGATCGCAGGCATCACTGTTGATCAGGTCAAGCGTATACTGATGCAATCTGCAAGCTGCCCTTTCTAAGGAGAAAACGAATGAATCGTCGTGAATATAACGGTTGGACGAACTACGAAACTTGGCTCGTCAACATGTGGTATGGTGACATTTTCAACGATATGGCTGAGAACGGCGAGACTGTTGACGCGGAATATATCCAGTTCTTCGTTGAAGAGATGCTGGAATCTGACGGGGCTCTGCCGCAGTATGGCTTTGCTGCTGATATCATGAACGCGGCCCTGCGCGAGGTTGACTGGGATGATCTAGCTGATCACTATCGCGTGGAAGAAGAGGCTGC
>Ga0208019_1000333_pt1 | contig 26095 bp, 10 predicted proteins | sample CB_VirMetaG_5_FD_184540 | JGI IMG/M metagenome (GOLD analysis project Ga0208019, IMG submission 184540) | Freshwater to marine saline gradient viral communities from Chesapeake Bay - CB_1508_1D Viral MetaG (SPAdes) (version 4) | ecosystem: Environmental > Aquatic > Marine > Coastal | place: USA... | reverse complement strand
TAATTTATATCTCCTTTGATTCCTTTACGAATCTTCTCAATTGTTTTCTTAGTATTTCTAAAAGGAGCTTTAGTATTGCTGTCTATAAGTATCTCTCCCTCTTCAGTTAGAACTACATGAGGCTCTGAGACTATTTTACGTCGAAGATTAGATGTCCACTTTGCATCTATACCAGTGAGTCTTCTAGAGTATGCAGGATCAAGTGTATATATCTTACCGGTTTCAGAGATTATACTCTCCAATACGTCAAACTTGTTCTTATTGAACTGACCTTCAAAATCTACAATAAGCTTTATGTCTTCGTAGCTAAAGGTTTTAGGATTGGTTTTAGAGTTAAGTCGGTCAAGTACCTGTTGCATCCAAGGATACTTAGATGTCAGCTTAGACATTTTACGAAGCTGATCTTTGTACTTCATAGTACCTTCTAACTCATTCTGCATGCTCCGTAGTACACTGCTCAAAGGATATACTCCTCGTAAACCGGTACTGTTGACCTTTGTATTATCTACAAGTGTTCCAAGAAGAAGTTTTACAGATTTAGAACTTGAATTTATAGGGGATACTTCAAAGTTCTTTTCGTTATCAGACCAGCTTTTCTCAGTTATGTCGCTCTCATCTCTACTATCTTCAAGTTCAAAGCTGATTCCTAACTGCTCCATATAAGATCCATGTACAGCTAATAACTTTCTACGTCGCTCTTTACCTCGTTCAGTAGGACTGAACAGATATTGTGACATTGTTTTAGCGTTTACTGCCTCTGAAGATCCTTCAGGAGCTGCAGCTATAAGAGCTTGATAGTCTCTTTGCATAGCTGAAAAAGCATTAAAGTATGCTCTTTTAATTACATCAGATAGTTCAGATACATTAGAAGAGAATGATGCTTTTAAGAAATCGTCAAACGTAAAGTTCTCATCTGTCTGCAGTGCTCCTACAAAGTATGCAGTTATAGAGGACATCATATCTTCTATGTGTGCAGGTGCCTGCTCATTTAGAACTGCAGTACCAAGCATTCCTGCTTCTACATCCAGATCTCGTTCCATGTTTACTTCAGAGAGCTTAAAGTCTCCTTTAGTAATACTTGCAAATAGCTGCTCTATACCTGAAATGTTAGGATCAGGATTAAAGCTTTTATCAAGTTTAAATATAGATCTAAGAACATCTCGGATCCTATCAAATACCTTTTTAAATATGCTTCTGGTATCTTTTGTAATAGTATCCTGTCCTATTACATACTTACCTTTTGAAAGCACATATCTTCTAAATTCTTCTGCTAACCACTCTTCTGCCTCTACATCTGTAAACTCTGAAAAAGGTTTTGCCTTAGCAGTATAAGATCTGTCATCTTCAGCTTTTACTATCTCCTGGTATGGAATAGATTCTCCCTGAATGTTTCTTACACTCCTATAAAGATTGTCAGAATCTTCTTGAGACAATAGTCTTAGTGATACAGAGTGAAAAGCTTCATGATAAGCTGTGCCTCCCGGAGCAAGTTCTGTTACAAGTATCTCACCATCTCTATTGAGCTTTCCTAGTAGAGTTCCATCTATTAGAGACACAAATTTTGTTACATCTCTTATAGTTGCAGGGGTCATACCCTGTGCTCTTTTTAACTCTTCTGCATATGTTTCCTGTATGTACTTATTAGAAGGAAGCTCGAGAGAAGTAAACATTAAAAAGTCTTCTTCTCTAAGTGCTTCTGAGTTTAAAGCATTTAAATAACTTTTTATTCTATTTTGTTCTCCCGGTGTTTGATTTGAATCTGATACAATTTTAGCGTTCCATGCTTTTACAGATTGTAATACAGTTCCTAAAGGATATTTTTTGCTAGAAGCAGCTATTAAAGCTTTTACTACCTGTTGTTCAGAAATACCTTTTTTACCTTCTCTTTCTATTACTATTTCTAAACTATTACCGCTAAACTCTTGTTCAACTTTTTCAGAATAGTCCATTAAAATTTCTGTAGCAGACTTTTCATCTGTAGAGTTAGATATATTTTCTATATCTTCTATAACTACCTCACTTATAACTTCTTCTTCTCCTTCTAAGGGACGTTTAGATTTATTATCAAACTCTAAGTAACCTCCTTCAGATCTGAATGCAAGCATGTTTTTATCTGAACTTATAGGTCGCACTCTTGTACGTAGAGGAGATTCTCCATCCTCTCTATCTGTAAGTAAGTATTCATTGTAGTTTGACCATAGTCTGCTATCCTCTGATACACTTAGGTCTTTATTAAGTACAATTTCTCCCCACTCTTGTCCCGATCTAGCTTCGTAGTTGAATGACCTTACAAGATCTCCATCTTCGTTAGTTACCATAACCTCATCTACAGCACTGTCTAGAGTAGACTTATTAATGTTGTGGTATTTTATAGATAAGGATTTATGTAAAGCTTCTACTGCTTCAGGATTGTCAAAGTCCTCTAGAGCCATTGGAGACTCATTGTTTCCAAAGATGTATTTCTCCTTAATTACGTCAAAGTACAACCTATACTTTCCTTCTCTAGAAGTATAGACCATGTCTTCTAATGTATTGTATACATTTATGTCTTTACCTCCTACATTTATTGTAAGCTTCTTAGCTATATCCCACGCATCTTTTTTAGAAGTAGGACTTTCCGGATTAAGATCATAAGCTCTCTGACGCTCTTCAAGTAGAAGATTCATCATTCTTGAGATATTGATAACTTCTTTAGAACTAAGAGGTCTTCCTACCATAGGGATAGCCATCTCTCCTTTAGCATCATATGCAGTTACAAGTCCTGGGTACGTAACTACTGTAAGGTTACCTATATCTAAAGATGTAGTATCCTCTACACCTTTTTGACTTGTAGCTATATCAAGTTTGGTGTTCTTATAATCTTCAAACTTTTCTGCAACTCTCCCTATATTTTGAACAGGGACTTCTTCTAGTTTAGGAAATAAGCTGCCATTGGATTTTCCTACAACAGTGTAAATAGATACTTCAGGGCTGTTTATTACAGACTCTCTCCAGTCTCTAAACTCTTCCTCTTTAGCTTCTACTTCTTCTTCATTTAAAGTATCATTTGTAAATCTATTACCTACAAAAGGATCCATAGCTGATGTATAAATGAATCTTCCGTGTTCATTTATTACGAAGTTTCCAGTAGTGTTATCTACTACTACTAACTTAATGTCCTCTTCTGTTCCTTCTTCAAAGAACTGATCACGTAAAGCATCTATTACACCTGTAGGTAAAGAGTTTAAAGATCTTTTAGATACTGCAGCTACAGAATATTTATCTAAAGATGTGTCAGAGCTGTGTACAAAGTGAAAAAAGTCTAATTGAGATTCTGCTAGTTTAAATTCTTTCTCCTCCTTCTCATCTCTTTGTACATCCTTTAGATCCGCATAAGTTTCTTCTGCACCCTTTCTACCTTTAAAAGTAGTCTGTCTCCCAGCAGTATGCCAGAACCCTACAGTTGCAAGATCAGGTCTTAGACCCTCTGCTGCAATAGGTTTAGTGCTTTGCCCATCTGCTTCTTCCGGTGATACAGGTGTGTTTTCATCTCCAAGGAAAGGAGTTATATCTTCTATATCCTCTATATCTTCTAGACCCTCATTTACATCTACATTATATACCTCTTCTAATGGCTTTGTAGCAGATGTATAGAACTGTTCTGCATTCTCAGGGAGGGTGCTTTCATTAAGTTCTAAGAACTTTGTAATAGAGTCTTTTGAAAAAGTAATCTCTTCATCCCCCCATCTTGGATCTTTTGTATTCCAATCTAATTCTGAACTAGATATAAAGTCATCTACTGTAGATGTAAGAAGATCTTTAGACTCTTTTAGAACAGACATTTTTTCTCCTAATAAACTATCTGCATTTGAAATAGCATCTATTTTATTATCTGCAAGTTCTTTTTGAAAGTCTGTATCTATAGCTGTTTGATTAGGTATCTGAGTTTCAAGCTCATCTATAGACGCTATTATATTCTTTAGATTTTCAATGTCTTTATCAGCATTGGTCATCCACTCTGAAGCGCTATTCATTGCTTTAGTAGACTGATCTATAATAGCCCTTATATCTTTTACAGATGTAAATACATTCTGAGTTCTATATCTACTTTTATCTTCTACAGAATTATCTGCTATCTCTTTTACTTTTTCAGAGATCTTTTCCTGAATCTCAACTATAGAGTTTTCTATTCCTTGAAGATCTGCAGGAGATGCAGATGGAGACATTTTAAGTTTGATTCTAAGCTGCTCTATTTGTCTTGCAGCTTCTTTTCTAGCTTTTTCCTCAGCATTTTCTTCTGTAGTAGATTCAGTTTTAACTTTATTCAGTTCAGATTTAACTTCATCTATTACGTTTTTCTCTTCTTTAATCCTTTGAATTACTTCTTGTCGTCGTGTAGGATCTAAAAGATTGCGGTACATTAAAGCTGCTTCTTGACGTCTAGCTCTTAGGTACCTTAGATCAATAAGAGTATCTATAATTTCCTGTTCGTGTACAGCAGCGTCTTCAGGATTATTTTCTTTCCAAGCTTCTAACTGTCTAGCAGGTTCAAGAATCTGTAGATATTCTTCAGTTGTAAGAGTTGTATCTGCTCCTAACTTATCTTCAATAGATTCTAGATAGTTAAGATTATCTCTTAGAGCTCCAGGATCCATTTGAGATACTTCCTCTCTGACATTTTCTGGTACCTCTTCTAAGTTTTCTAAAGCATATAATGCCTGTGCAAGCTCTTCTTTTATATCAGATACTGTAGCAGATTCTGCAAAACCCCCAATATTTACTACTCTAGAGTTACCTTCTGAGTCTGTGTATTTGATCTTACTTACTTCAGAAGTCTTTTTAGCGTCTGAAATTACCTGACCTCCAGTAAGATTAGAAAGCTTCTCTGTAAGATCTTTCTCTCTTCTTTCTACATTGTCTATTACAGATAGACTATGTATAAGCTGCATCCTTACATATGCAGGAGTGCCCGGTGTTGCATACCCTAATAATTTATCTGCAGCAGACATTCTTACTGTAGAGTCTACCTGTTCTGTAGCTTTAAGTATTTTTTCAGATCTTTCTTTTACAGCTTTGACAACTTCAGATTTTCTTTTTTGAATAGCTTCAGGAGTAGGTAGGTCTTCTGAAGTATAATTACCCATTTCCAAAAACTGCTCATCGGTTAGATTTTGTATACCATCAGCTTGCTCTGCAATATCTGCAAACTGTCCTGTAAGAATCTTTGACATCGTAAAGTCAAAGAAGTTATCATGCTCAAGATCTTTAATCTTAGCCATGTTACCGACTTCATAAGCTGCATCTAGAGCTCCTGATCTATTCTGTACATTTTGAAAAAAGTAAGCATTAGCTTCAAGAGACCTATTTAAAGATGGATACTTTTCCATCATTTTTGTAAGCTCATCTACTTGAGCTCTTCTTGATTTTACTTCTTTAATTGACTGCCCTAAAGTTGATGAGCCTGGTAATCCTACTGTACCTAGTATAGCTCCTAGCATTACCTCTGTAAGCCCTTCTGTAGAAGTATAAGATTGTATACCTCCTTCTACAGCTGAATCTATAGCAAGTCTAAAGTTTACCTCTAGATCTTCTGAGTCTCCTACCTGAGATACTAAAGCGTAATCAGAAGCAGCTCTTTGAAGAAGTCCTTGTCCTCCTTCTTCTACAAATCCTTCATAAAGACCTCTTCCTACTACCTTTTGTCCTACTCTAGCAAAGTCTGCAGTTTTTTTACCAAGACCTATGCGTGATACTGCTTTATCTAATAGGGTAGATGTTTTAGGAATGTTAGGAGTGCCTGAAGCTGCTAAGTTATTTATACCTCTTCTTGACCCTATCCCATACAATTTAGGTAGCATAAGAAGGTTACTTCCTCCAACAAGAGCAAAATTAGTTACAAAGACACCGTTAGATAATGTAGTTGCTTTGCTGTCTAAGTTTTGCCTTTGCTCTACTGTAAGTAAATTATCTCGCTCTTCAGATGTTAAAGGTCTTCCAAGTGCCTCTTCTGTCTCAGCTATTTTATCTCCTATAAGATTAGTTACAAGATTATCGTAAATAGTATCATAGGCATGCCTAGCTTCTACCCCGGCTTCATAACTTGCACCTGTAAGTAACTGTCTTCCTACTGTTGCAGTTTCTTTTAGTCTGCCTTTACGAGAGATATAACGAGCGTATCTAAGTGTTTGACCTATTTTACCTGCACGGTTAAGTGCAGATGCACCTTTAAGTAGTCTTGTGGCTTGAGCTGTAATTCTTAATGCATTTGCAGTTCCTAATGCTGCAGCTCCTGCTACGTTTCCTACAAGAGCTCCGGCTCCTACTGCAGCTAACTCTGTAAGTGCTGCACCTGCTACAAAGCTTAGTCCGTTCATAGCTTTGTCTGCCCAGAAGTTAGCAGTTCCTAACTGGTCTCTTACACTTTTCTCTCTTTCAAGTCTTGTGTAATGATTAGGGAGATTCTCATCCATTGCAGCATTGATATCATCAATACTTTCTGCAAACTCATTATTGTAAAATTGATTTAACTCTCCAGTTTTAGCTACAAGAGTTCCACCATACAATACATTTCCTAGACCCCCTACTACATTAGTAAGGGTTTTACCTGCAAACTTAAGTAGACCGTTACCCCATTTATCTGCAGTACTTTGAGTAACTCCTCTAAATTCAGATAGATCATCTAACTGTTCCGGTAGAGTTACATTATAGTCCTGCTTATACTTACCAAAATCTTCTGGTAAATATTGACCTACAGGTTCAACTGGAGAAGGAAGAGTTTTTGCTCCAATTTCTCCTTCCATTGCTACATTAGAACGAAATAGGTCTCTAGGAGATACTACATTAGAGGGCTCTTTTTTCCCATTTACAGGATCAGTTGGCTCAGTAGTCTCAGGGATTTCAGATTCTAATTCGTAGTCATTTAAACTATTAAGATAATCCTCTAATGCCATAGGTATTTAATATTATGTTATTGGAAAGTTGTACTTCTTGTTAGAGATTGTCGACCCATGAGTTCTCCTTCTGGATCTCCTTGCATAAGATTAATTTGATCTTTGACAAGATCTCCTAGTAAACTTATATCTTCTAAAGAGCTGCGTACATTTTTTCCGTCAGTGTATACAAGTCTAATCATTGGTGAGATATTACCAAAAGGATCTTCGTCGTATTCTAAACTTACTTTTTGTTTTGTAGGCTTAAACGTTACTCCTGTATCTGAACTTATGTTTCCAGCATTATAGATACGACTTTCTTTAACAATGCTGTCGTCTCCTGAAGCTATAAGATCAGCAATACTACCAATACTTTCAAACCTTCTTTTAGATCTTTCTTTATCTGCTACTACAATAGTATATGGATCTCCTTCTCTATCTTTAAATACGACTTCATATCCTCCAGCTAAAGGTCCATTTGCAACTAGACCTCTTACCTCCATAAAAGATCCTTCACTTGCACCATCTTTTACTGGAGCTAAGTTTGGACTTAGAGCTGCAGCTTTAAAATCATCAATTACTTCTTGAGTAGCAATCATACCTTCTACTTTAGGATTTTTTGCCCAATCCTGTATAGGGAAAGACTCATCGCTTATACGATAATCTAGAACTTGCACTCCTTCTACATTTCTTCCTAATGCATTAGCAGCAGCTACTTCACCTTTATTACTAAGAGCATAAACTGTATTGATCTGTGCTATAGGAGCTATAACTCCTTTATATACTCTTCTAGAAAAGTCTTCATCTGTCTCTCCAGACTTTCTAAGCTTAGAATACTTATCCATAAGATGGAGCATCAATCCGGTTTCATTGCCCTCTACTCTAAGTAGGTCTCCTTCTTTTTCTTTAAGAGCATTTCTAAATCTTTTAAGTGACTCTTCGTGAGGAATATCTTCAAATAAATAGTCTTTATTTGCTAAAGCTGCTCCTATTCCTGAAATTCCTGCACCTGTAATTCCCCCTATAGCTGTTCCAAATACTGGAACTATTGTTCCTACTCCTGCTCCTATTCCTGCACCCATAGCTGATGCAGCTGCTATTTCAGCCATACTATCTGCACGTTTTAAAGATCCATTTTCAAATAGTCCTGCAAACTTTTCATCATCTATAGGCTTATAATCTTGATTAACTGAAAGCTTTCGACGAGTATCAGGTTGAAATGGTGGTGCAACAGGATCTGCTTCTATTGCTGCTTTTGCAAGCTCATTTACACGGTAAGTAAGCTTACTTCCTCTTTGAGGTGCTGCTACAGATATTAGATCTTGAAGTAAAACATTAGCTGCTTCATCTGTATTATAAGTACCTCCTGTAAGATCGTTTACTTCTAACTCCTGTAAAGCTCTCATCTTTTGAGTGCCTTCAGGTGTTTCCATATACACAGGAAGAACAGCTTGCGCTACCTGTCGTATTTTAGCTCCACTTACTCCACTTCCACTTTTAAGATATAGAGCTGCTTCTGCAGGACTTAATCCTAAATTAGCAGATACTCTAGACAAAAGGACAGCATCATCTGCAATACCTTGCATAAGTTGTCGTGCTTTATCTTCTGCATTAAGTCTTTGCTCTGCAAGCGGTTGATATACTCCGCTTTTAGAACTGTCATGTGTTTTAGATACATGCTCATACATTACCTGTCCTGTGTTAGGGTCTTTCATAACCATGCCGGTTTGAGGATCTTTTACAGGCTTATAACCAAAGTCATAGGTCTGCAACCCTTTAGCTCTTCTTTCTGCTAAAGCTTTTAACTCTGCGTCTCTATTCTCATAAGACTTTACAGCATCTTGTATATATCTATCTGTTACAAAATCTGTTAAAGAGTCGTTGACAGCCATGCTACCAAACTCAAAAGCACCTGAATCTACAACACCGGATAGATTTCCTTCTACTCTGTTCTTTAGATCTTGTACCCTATAGGCATCTCCTTCTAAAGTTTTTACAGATCCCATAGCTCTTTGTAGAGCGTCGTACTCTGACTTATTGGTATCGTATCTATTAGCTAAAGTTTCAGCTATCTCAGGGCGTTTAAAATCAGTATAGAAAGACTCATACTGTGGGTACTGCGTTCCTCCATATTGATACTTTATTCTCTCTTTGTAATCCATGGTCTTTTGTTTAAACTAGGCCAGATATAAATGCTTGACGAATTTCTGAATCTGTAGCATTTGGGTTATCTTTTTTATAACGTCTTACAAATGCATCATAAGGGTTACTATAGAATCTACTCATTGTACCTCTTTCTCCTGTTATAGCTCTTGCAAACTCATCAGATGAAAATTGCTGTCCTGCAGCTTCTAAAGATTTATCTACAACATTTCCTATAGCCATCTTTTGATTTTGTACAGACTCTAGAACTCTAAGGTCTTCAGCTCTTCTAGATTGAGCATTAACTAGTCTTATCTGCGCATTTCTAGCAGCTACACTGTCTTTTCTTGAAGTGTTAAGTACTTTTTCAGCTCTATCTATATCGATATTTGCAGCATCAATTCTACCTCTTGCTTGCTCTTCGTTACGAGTTAATTCTACATTAGCCTGATTTGCAAGTGCAAACTTTTGAGGTCCTACTTCACTCTCTATACTACGTAATGTAGATCTGTACCTAGCTTCTCTACCTGCTTTACCTGTATCTTTTACTCTTGTTAAAAACTGTTTCTCTGGCTCAGGTATCTCAGATACTCTTATTGGATCTACTCTCTCTTTAGGATCCATAGAAAGAACTGTTCCTAATCCTGCAAGAGCTCTTGCTCCTATAAGTCCATAAGGTGCAGCTTTTCTTGCAAATGCTGCTGCATCTCCTTTACCGGATCCTGCAGATTTAGGGGCGGCTCCTGTTGCTGTTTTAGGTTTGTTCTGTTGAGCTAAAGCTTTTTGATTTGCCGTAGCTGAGGCAGAGGGACCTGTAGCTTTTTGAAGTCCAGATGCTATCATTTGAGACTGCTTAATCATTTCAGGTGTAATCTCCTGATTATACATTCCTCGCATAGGAGTTTGTATATTTTGAAGATTTTGATTTTGCAACTGTTGAGCATATTCAATCATATTTGGTGCTAATACTGCTGCTGAATACCCTACTGTTCCAGGACCTCCTAACTGATACTCCATAAGTCCACCGTACTTAGCGCTTTTCTTATGTTTATTAGCAAAGTTTCTAGCTGCTTCTTCACTTCCAAAACCCCACTTCTTAAGTGCTAAAGCTTTTCTTGTAGGCTCACCTTTTTCATTTTTCATAGGGCCTTTCATACCTGCAAATCTTGCAGCAAAAGAAACTCTACGTGGGTTTGTACCTGAACTTACAGGAGCTTTTAAATTAGAACCTTCTGCTTTTGCAGACGCCCTACCTTTTGCGTTTAAACCTCCACTAGGATTCTGTCCTTCTTTGCGTGTCCAGGCTGGACTTTTAAATCCACCTTTTTTATAGTCTTCATAATCCATGTATCCTCCCTTCTTAGCATTACGGACTTTTGAAGCTACCTCTTTAGAGTAAGGAGCACTTCCTTTACCTGCTTTATTTGCTGCTCTTTTCTTTCTATTTTCTGCAGCTATCTGACCTGGAGACATAGACTCTATTACAGAGCTGGGTAAATATCTTTCACCAGTATCAGTAGATCTCTTGCCAGACTTTGTTCTCCATTTTTGATCTGACCATTTCTTAAGAGACATTTGAGGACCTTTCATTCCTCCAGACTTAAGGCTTTCTACCATATCTACCATACCTCCCATCTCTTTATATCCACCTCCTGCAGCTTTGTATCTTTTAGCAAGAAGCTGTGCTTTACGAGCTGACCATTTACCTGCAGCTGTACCTTGTACATTTGAAGACTTTATGTTCTGGAACATTCTTTTTCTCATTCCAGGTTTAGTATAGTTACCAGCCTCGTTTACTTTAGACTTTCCACCTTTTTTATAGCTATCAAGATAGTCTTGCGCTTCTGCGTCAGACATGTGAGACTCTAACCTAGACTTAAGAACATCTTTAGGTAGTTTACCACCTTCTTCCATGTAATTCATTTTACCTCCATAACCATACTTCATAGCAAGATCAGAATCTATCTTTTTTTGCACGTCTTCTGGTAGCTTAGAGAAGCCTTTATATTTATTAGGGACTCCTCCTTCCTCCATATAATCCATCATACCTCCATCTCTTTTAGCAAAGTTCTTTGCAAAGTTTGCTTTACGTCGCATCTCAGGAGAGTATTTACCTTCAGGAGCACTTAGTATTTTATTTGCAGCTTCTTGTACACTCATACCCATTCGTGTAGCCTGAGCTTTAAATGTACCTCGTTTAGCAGGATCAATACTGATACCTCCTGCTTTATACTTCATCATACCTCCGTATTCTGCGTATAGCATGCGAGGATCTCTACCGGCTGCAACTTCTTGCTCTACCCGTAGCTTTTCAATATCTTTTTTAGATGCGCCTTTCTTTTTCATTTCTTCAAAGTTTTTTGCATAGCTTATACCTCCTTTCTTTAGGTGGTCTGACCATATGTATTTTTTAGGGGCTCTTCCCCCTCCTTTCATCTCCTCTATAATCTCTCCTCCTTCCAATTCAGAGTCTATTACTCCGTCCTCATCAAGATCTTTAGGTACTCCTCCATTTTCATGTGAAGGACCATATACCTTTTCAAAACCTCCTGTTCTATAAACCTGATCATAGGTAGCTCCAAAGCCTAAGTTAAAAGGATCTGTACTCCTTCCTATAGTTTGACCTCTAGCTATACTACCTCCTATATCTCCTCCTAATGCAGAAGATCTTCCTGTAGTCCTAGTTACCATGTTCTCTCTTATTCTTTGCAGGTTTTCTTCTGCTTTAGCGCTTTCTGTTTGACCTGTAGCAAGCTTTGTAATAAGAGTATGTGGTTGAAAAAAGAATCCGGAGATGTCTCCAGCTTTAGCTCTTTGTACTTCTATTTCAGCATTTTCAATCGCACTGTTATCAGGAGAGGTAGAACCCATAGAACTCCTTGCAATATTAGACCCTGTTTCAGATATTGCATGAAAAATTCCTGCTATAGGAATTGCTGCTGCTACTCCTTCTTGCACTACATCAACATAATCTTCTACTTCAGAATTTTGATGGTCCATAGTACCAAGTCGGCCTGCGGCTTGAGTTGCAGCTGCAATATAATTACCATAGCTACCCATATTCATTCCTCCACCTCCACCTCCACCCCCTGCAGAGTCACCTCCAAAGTATGATGCAGTATCAAAATTGCCTGTATCAAAAGACCCAATACTTGTGCTAGATTGAGGCATCATTTGGCTTGTACCTAGTTGACCAGATCCAAATCCTGATGAAGGACTTATAGAGGTATCTAAAGTAGGGGTGTATCCTGAATAAGGATTATTGTATCCTCCTATCTGATAGTACCTCAAAGGTCTTTTTTTACGTTTACTTCTGTAATTCATAGGGTTATCGATTTTGAGGTCTAGCAAATACCTGAGTATTATACAAATTTATTAAATTATTGTCCTCGTTATTATAGATCAATCTAAGAGTGAGGAATCTATCTATGAATTTTCCTCTTTTATTCCAAGGTTTAGTAAGATCTAAATAGTTAGTATTGAATGTTTCATTCATACCATCTACATTAAACATTGCTAATGGTGTAGCTGTAGGTACTCCTGTAGGAGATGTACCTGCTACTGTAGTGTTCACAATACCGTAGTTACTACCAGTAAAAGGACCTGTATAGTAAATAGAAGCATCTGTAACTTCTAAAGACATATCTCTAAACTGATTTACTTTCCATGATCCTCCTGTTTTTCTAGTATTGATCATGTACTCTATATCAGTCTCTCCAGAGTGAGCGTCAGAGTTATATACCATGAACGAAGTAAATCCTGCGTTAAGATCTTTTGTCTGTCTTCTTTTACCTGAGTTATAGGTAAATATATCTGCAGTCCAATCTAAACTATAGAATAGGCTATTTACACCGGTACTAAGGTTGTGTACTATCTCTACTTCAAAATCATAGATGGTTCCGTAATACTTACCTAAACCGTTATCATTGTTGTGCTTATAGATACCTCTATCTACTGCACTTGATACTCCTCTTGTAAAAGAGTATATATCTATACCTGAGTATGAGTAGATGTAAGGTATGTAGTCATGGAACGATGTCCATACTCCAAATGATTGTCTTTCAGGTGTAACAGTAAACGAGATAGTCCATCCGGTCTGTTCAAAATACCTATTTATTTGAACGTCATCACTCTCTGCAACGATATCAAAAGGTTGCCAGCTCTGTAAAGCTCCTTCTGTTACAAGTCTATAGTAAGATCCGTTTATCCATATTACTCCTGTAGCTCCCTGTCTGAATGCATCTATAGTGCTTTCAAACTCACCACTATAAGCATTTATAAATGTCTGTGTAGGTTTTATATCCCTCTTTGTAAGTATGACTCTACTATAACGTTCATCCCATACAGCATGGAAACCCATACCACTTATAGGATTATCAATGTTTCCGTCAAAGCCATACTGTTCTAAAGCAAAAGGAATATTATCCTGGAACCATCTCTGCATTCCATAGGTAGGAGATGTAAGATCATATATTCCAGAGTTACCTATATAGAATATTCTACGAGTTTTAATATCTGGGAAGAAGTATCCATAAGGAGTTACTATACAAGCTCTTTGAGCTTTTGTACCCATATACCCACTGTCAGTAGGACGTAACTCGTCCGGATCCTGAGCAAATATATCTCCACTACCAACATATGCTTCTGTACCGTCGTCAAGCTTCATACGCTGTTTACCTTTTGTTCTATAGATACTATCCTCCATATGGAATAGCAAAAGGTTATTATAAGGCGATAGCTTCCACAGCTCTCCTCTATTAGTAGGTAGAGTTCTGTATTGAAGAGCTCTATAAATTCTGTATGCATCTATCAGTGAGCTACCATCGTCTTTATTAGAACGTATAACTCGTGTAGGATAGTTATTAGGGTCTTCAAATCTTGTAGGTAATGGAAGTACAGTTTTGACATCATTTACAAATGCATAAGCTTCGTTATACTTCATATTACCTGTTTCTATATCAGGATTATAAGTAAGATCTACAGATGCTTTTAGGTTAAGCATATCAGATAAAGGAGCGCCTGGGAAATAAAAACTCTGTGGATTTTCAATATGTCTAAAGTTTATATTCTCAGTGCTTTCTACTACAGTTAGTATTACAGATTTTTCATCTGTACATATATTTCCAACTAACTGAGCATTTATCTGCTCGTTAGACGTCATTCTATATCCGTGCCTGCAGATAAATGTATCACCTCCAAATATTCCTCTATCATTGCTAGAAGATTCGTATATCAAACTTGTAGGTGTAGATTGTACTGTTTCTGTAGTATAATCTGGAGTATTTCCATTATAGTTAGAATCTACAATAAAGTTGTTGAGGTCATTACCTAATATCTCAAATCCTGTCCATACAAGATCCTGTGTGTCAACAGCCTCATATAGATCTGTTTTAAATGCTTTAAGATTGGCCATATAAAGCATTAGACCAGAATCATCTTCTCCCTCATTTAAAAAAGGCCACGCAGGATTAAACCCTTCTGTAGATTGAGTGTAGTGGTCGTAAGAAACTTCAGAGTTATTAGACGGTATATTAGCGTAACCGTCTCCTCTCCACTCTGCATTAAATCCTGATACTAGCCATTTAGGTAGTTTAGGACCAAGCTCTATTGCAGCTAGACTTTCTCCATTTATATTATAGATAGGATGTATAAATCCTAAATGTTTTACTGATGCAAGGGTATTACCGTTGATATATGCTTTTGCCTTATCTTTAATTGTAAAGTTTAAAAGATAATTAGGGATTCTATTATGTGTACCTGAAGCAAAAAATGCTGTATATACTTGAGGTTCTACACAAGGATATATTCCTTCATCTTCATCTCTAACATCTACATCACTATAATATTTTACATTCCCTCTAAACTGAAGCATGTTAAGAGTATACTGCAGTTTTATATGCGTAGCACTGGAAAGTGAGGGTCTTCTGTTCAGTAGATAAAAATCATGGAACGACCATGTTCTATTAGCACCATTAGGATCTGTAAAGTTAGGAAGTCCACTTGCCAGATAATAATCTGTAAGAGCTTCTGCAGATGCGTTGATACCTCCCCCATTACATCCTGATAGATCTGCATTTCTTTGATCTCTCATAGAGTGTATAGGATTTTGACCTAATACAGTTCTATTATCATGAGTTCTATCTGCATAGTAAATTCTGAATCCTTGTACTTTATCTGCAATATTTCTAGGTATTTTTACATCGCTTAGTTTAAATCCTAATGCTTGTACTTCATGTTCTAGTTTTGCAGACTCATCTTCATCATCAGCTATAGCACAGGTACCCCAAGCTATCCATCCTGGTCTTTCACCAGAATTTCCATGAGGCCAGTTATTTGCCCATTCCGGTCTTGTAAGTCTAGTATGATCAGGGGTGGGACCAAAAGGAACTGTACCTAAACATAGGTTACCACAATTATCATTATTAGGCGCTGCTCCAGTACTTACCTTATTCCATCCTAAAATTACATTTGATCCTCTAGGAGGTCCAGATCTAGAATATCTAAACTCTACATCGGTATAAGTGGTTCCACATCCAAATTGCCATCCTGAATCTACAAAAGCATGTCCCTCTCCATTTGCTACATTGTAGCGACTTTGAGAGTCTCCAGCAAGATTATTATTAAGGTTATTAATATTTGTAATGTCAAGATGATAGCTATAAGGTGCAAAACAGCTTCGAGTATTTGGAGGATTACTAGGCCACCATGCAGAGTTGTCTCTCATATCAGGAGCCCAATTATCTACAGCAGATTCTTCACTGTCCAGTCCTTGAAATTGTGTTCCTATATCTGATATTTCATAATCAGTTACTTGATTAGGAGCACTATTGCTACCGGCAAAATGATTATCTAATCCTTTATACCAGGTCCAATTTATTATAAGCTTAGATCCTTGATCTCTAAGGGTTTGATTAACTTCTCTAGCATTACTTCCTTTTACAGTTGTATAAGTAGGATTTAAGTTAGACGGGAATCTATGATGTCTTAGGTTTTCTGTTCGTATGTCGTCTACTACTTGATCTGTATATGCATCTACAACATCATAGTTATCAGTATTAGGATATAGCTCGTTTCTATTCTCCCAATAGTTCATCCCTCTACTACCTGCGGCTTGAGAGAAGTCATACCAGTGGAAGAAATGCGAAAGAGGATTTTGCCATCCCCCTGTAATATTCATTAACATCCACTCATTAGAGCCTCCTCCAGATAATGTACTTGCCTCGTTTACTGTAGAGCCATTTATAGGGGTAAATCCTCCTACACTATAATGAAGCTCTGGAACCTCTGTAATAGGAACATTTGTTAAAGATCTTCTACCTGGGATATGATATGCATAGCTCATCTCACCATTCTTTAGAATGAATGCTATATAAAATGCATATACTTCTTCTCTTGTATAACCTTTGTATTTATATATGTTCAAAGGATCTCTATACCCATTATGTATAGATGTAGCGCTTGTAGCTATTTTACTTTGAAGGTTAGCAGGAGTTATAACAAATGGGTCAAACTCATTGAATACTTTTATTACCGGATCAGTCTTAATAAAGTTTGCATACTTCTGATATCCTAGATCTCTTTCAGATTCTAGATTACCTAGATACATTACGTTATCCAGTTGGGTAAGAGTCTTTGCTTTTGTATACGATACTGTATCTATTACAACTTCTTCTAAAGAAAACTCTGTAGAGTTCTGTTCTCCTGCAAATACAATTTCAAACTCAGACCTATTGGTTATTTCAATATCCTTTAATAGTCGTGCTTGCTTACCCTCACCTACATCAAATACTACTGCAGCGCTTAAATACTTATAATCTGTATTTATATTCTTTATAGTCCAGGTAATTGACTTACCTGCATTGGATCCTGCACTATCTCCGTCGTAGGATTCTATAGGGAGAACTCCTTCTACACTTCCTACTACTGATACAGGGTTTGTTAGAGTTATAAAGTTTGTACTTGTAAGATCATCATCTGTGTATCTTAAAGCCAGATAGTACACCCCTGTTTTACAATCTCCACCCATATTCACACCTTTTAACTCTGCATGTGGTACAGGTCCGGAGTGTGGAAATAAGTTAAGTCTATCTATGTAGGATGTATCAGGTGAATCTGCAGGATGAACTCCATATAAATGTTGCGTATTGCTTTCAAGCTGTCTTGTAATGTTAAGAGCTCTTGGAGGGTTGAAATCGTCTGTCCAGTAAACTACAAGATCTTTATCAGACTGCTCAGTGTATTGACCTTCTATAGGATGGTCTACACTAAAATTCATATCTGTATCTACATCAAACGTATTGACTAAAGGATTTAGTAATGTTTGATATAGAGAGCCTTTGTATAGACCTATTTCTGATCTATCTCCTATTTTTAAGAATAGTACTACTCTATCATCAGTAAGAGATATAGCCCCTATAACTACACTGTCTACAGGTAAAGATGCTTTTAAAATATTCCCTTCTTCATTAGAAAGAGCACTAAGAACTTGATTCATGACAGCATTCTTAGCATACCGTATAGTACCTATAGGCTGATCTAAATGAGAGGTATCTTTAAATAATCCTCCTGTGTATCTTATAGATGTAGGACTGTTATTCTGATCTGCCATATCTTAGAAATTATCTTCTGTAAACTGTTCCCTATCATTCATTGTCTCAAAGAAATAGTGATGAGCATTGATATCAGGAGTAAGTCTCACCCACTGATTTAAGAATGATTCATACTTATCTATATCTGGATAGTTAGCAGAGTTACGTGCTTGTGTACAGTAGTTTTGCCACATTGCTTCTGCGTATTCATATCCTATCTTTTGATTTCTTCCGGGGATAGCTTGAAGAAGTAACTTCTTGTAGATATACCAAAACATTGCCTCCCTGAAAGAAATATCATCAGGTACCATAGGAAAACACTCATCATCTACTGGGAATGCCATATAGCTTATACACACCTTACCGTCAGAAAATGAAGTTTTGATGTGATCACAATCTATTATGTAAGTATCCTTATATCTGATATTTGAATTTACACAGTCATTACAGTGAATGCTTGCATGGAATGTAGATGCTCCATATTGAAGCGGTGCTAGACAATTATTGTCTGAGAAGTAAACATTATTGAGTACGCCTATGCGTGAGTTTATCTCTCTTAGTTGTTCCGTATTGGTCTTATACCTTGTATCAAAAGTATCTATATCCTCTGTAGTAAGTGATGATACATACCTGCCATCTGCAGATCTTGATACCAGTTCATTTACACTGTCGTAATAAGTCCCAAGATCCGCATTAAGTGCGTCTATTTGCTTATTAAGTATATCAAGTTCGTTATCTACATTAGGAGATACACAGGTATTTACTGCTACCTGATTGATGTAATATAGATCTCCTGGTAAGCATGCTCTATGATCTTTGATGTCTAGAACACATTGCTTACGGCAAAGCTGGGGTGCGGACCCTATATGCTCTAGAGCCTCTCCTATCCATTCTATAGCATCATGTACAAAGTCAGCTGTAGCCGGCTTTATATCTCTGAATACTTTACGTACTATCTCTTTACTTGATACGTGCTTATAGATTGCCATTTTTGTATTCTTTAAATCTTAGATATGCTAGATCGTCAGTAGTAATAAGGTCTATAAGTTTTTGCTTATTGCCTTTTACACCTCTGGTAGGATCAAATCTATATACTGTTTTATTCTTTACTCTGCACTTATCCTTATACCATCTGAATCTGAAGTATTGTCCATCGGTAAAGTAGGTTAGCCACTTTTCTCCTTTACCGGTCTTGCTATCATAAGGCTGGATATTATTCTTTTCTAACTCTTTTTTTATCTTTAATGACTCTCCCCAATTTACTCTTGGAGTCCGTGGGTCTCTTTTCCTTCTCCAGATACTAAGGGAAGAAAGCCTGTACCCCATATCAAAAGATCCTCCTTCTAATAAGTGATCCATGATCCCACTATTAAAACTTATAAGAATCTTTTTAAAGGTCTTATAGTCTACAGGATCCTTAGACATATCTTTATAGGTATTGTATATTTCCTTACTAGCTTTGGCCACGTCTACTTTGTGTTTGCGGGGTCATTAAATGTCCTGCTTGTAGTGTATCATTCTCTGTATCCGATATAGTCTGAGCTATCATCATAAAGGTACCTTTTACAAGTCCATCTGTTATAGCTTGTACCATATCTAACGGCATTGGAAAATCTGATTGATCATCGTAGCAATCTCCTCCGTCACACTCAAACTTTGCAACTACTTCAGGATCTTCAAATACTCCACGGATATTGATCGTATCCATACCTCCTGGATTATAGATATAAAGCTTATCCTCTATCATATAAGCTTTACGAGTGTTTTTAGTAAATCTATCATAAGGTAATAATTGAACTGTAAGTGAATCTACAACCGGTATTGTAATAAGTCCTGATGGATCTGCCACGTGAGTAATAGCATCTGTAAAGTTGAACCTTACGGTTCGAGGTATATCCACTACTGTACGCACTACATCACATTCTATAGGGAGGTTACAGCATTTAGATGCATTTACTTTTTCAAGTTCTATACATCCTAAGTCTTGCTCTACATGTCGTGATACTAATCCGTTACGGGCAAAGTCTCTTCTTAGAAGCATTGCCCGGTAATGTTTTACATTGAACTCTATCTGTCTTAGAGATATGTGCTCATTATTGGAAGAGCGACCTCCTCTGTAGAGGTTCAATATGTTGTATGAGATCTCTTTAAGTGTCATTTGGATCTATTACTTTAAGTTTACCTACTACAGATACTATAACATCTCCGTTTGCATTTAAATTAGAAACATTCATTTTGAGTGTCTCTGTAGAATTTATTGTTATAGGTCTATGAAATTTTCTTATATCCTCCAATTGAGTAGTTCTATACATAGAGCTGTATATGACCTGTTTTACTTCTTGAGCACCTGTTACGCTACTCTTAGTAAGTTGCCATTTAAGAGTTGTAGTCCCTAAAGTTTTAGGTGCTATCTCTACATATTCTATTTCAAATACATGATTTCTAGGTACTGTAAAACATAGAGTTTCAGATATTGATACTGCTTGATCCATTGCACAATATGGAACTGCAGGTACTCCTGATGTAACAGTTCCTGCTCCTGCGTATATAATACCTTTATTAGTACCATCTGTGCCTGAAGTTGAAACTTCAATAGAGTTAATAGCTATAAATGGATTAGATGGATATACAGGATTCTGACCGTTTAAAGCTACTATTTCGCTTATTCTATTATAGTTATTATCTAAGCCTCTTATTACAACTTGATGCGCACCACTACTGGTAGATACATCTGTAGCAGAGCTGCTTGATATTGATACCTTCCTAAGTATTTCAGGGATGTTTATAGATGCAAAACTTGTAGATATAGGCCATACATCTTTTATTGCTACAGATCCTGACCCACTTGTATTATCTGGACCTATAAGTAACATATTTGTAGATATGTTTATAATGGTCATTGTGAGGCTTTGATCCCCTTTAAATCTTACAGTTACCTCATCATCTACATCCAGATCTACAAGTGTAGACATACTGAAAGACCCTGTAGTAGAAGATCCTGAAAAACCTCTTGATGTTTCACTTGATGCATAGATTACACCATTTATAAATACTGCAGATGTTATAGAGCTGTTGTTAGTATCAGACTGTACAGAGAATGATCCGTCAAATTTGTATACTCCTCCCTCATCTATAGTAAACTTTACAGGTGCTGTACTTAAAGTAATATTATTACTGTTATTCCCAGTACCTGTTTGCCACTCTGTGTAGCTTGTAGTAAGAGCTAAAGTACTACTTCCACTATAATCCTTAAATTCCCCATAAGTATCCAGTCCAGTACCACCTCCGGATACGCCTGTGACATATCCATTGAGATGTACTGCACTTTCAGTACTATTTATAGGGGTTATTATCATCCTACTGCCCAGTGACCGTACTCACAGATACAAGTTCCTGTAGAAGATATCAGTTCTAAGCCTGCAGATGCTGCTAAAGGAAACAATGCAAACTCTCCAGCTCTAAGTACTGCTAAAGTATTGTCTGCAGTATTTTTAACTGTAACAGAATTTGTAGTATCTGTATTACGTAAGTATACATATGATTGTACATTACTGTTTGCTAGTATTACAGTATCTCCTACTGTAGCTACAGAAACCTTTGCCATATTAAGCAAAGGCTCTGTTACAGTTACTAATTTTTCTACAGCGTAATCTACTTTATCTGGCCCTACAGTAGAGCTTGATACATTGAGTCTGAATTTTACTGTTGCCATTTTTTACACTATTAATAGTTTTAAACCTCTTATTTGCTGTGCATTTATTTTATTAGGTAGTATATTACTTGGAATTTTTATCAGATCTACTTCAATCTGATCCTGTAGCATTGTTTCTACTTCAGCAATTTGTTTTTTCCTTTCTTCTACTAACTCAACATTTTGCTCTTCAAGCTCTTTGATCTTTTCTTGATCTCCTTGCACTGCTTGAATAGTTTTTGCAAATGCTTCAAATTCTTTAGACGGTTTCATTTTTTCATCTAAAGGTTTAAGACGCTCTTCAATATTTGACATATTGATAGCAGCCTTAGTTGCGAACTTCAAACCTTCCAATTCTTGAACACCGTAGAGTGCTTGCAGTAAGTCTACTCCTTGTTGAATTGTTACTACTTCTGTTTCTTTTTTTGCCATTTTAATTTATAATTGATAATTGAACTTCCCTGTTATTATGCTACTGTAACTCCATAAGACCCTACAATGTGCCATGAAGCATTTGTAAATAAAAGCTGTGCACTATCACCTACATCATTGAATGTTATAGTGGTTCCTTGTGCAAAGTTTGATGGAGTAAGTGTTCCGTCACCCCCGTCTGTTTTCATTACAATATATTTTGTTTGACCTTCTACACCATCTGCAAGAGTCAATGCATTAGCTCCTGTTGTAACTACCCATGTAATTGCAGATGTTACATCTACAGCTCCTGCTCCTGTAAGAGTCTGTGGAGTCTCACTGAATTGTAAGTAACCATTAGGTATCTGTACATTCTGAGCATTTGTAACTGTAACTCCGGCTAAAGGAGATCCTGCTCCTGATCCAGAGTAAGTAGTAAGGTTTAGAGCACCTCCTACACCTGAAGTACCTCCGGCACCTCCAAATACGGTCATAATTCCACCAGTACCATTTCCTGTACCGGCACCTCCTGCGATAGACATTGATCCTCCAGCACTGTTACTTCCTCCTGCAGCCCCATTTATAGATAGGCCTGCTCCGGATCCAGAAGCAGCTGTTTTAACATCTATGCTATATGCTTTATAAGTATTGGTATTACCTATTTCAATAGCTGTAGTTGCAGATCCTTGTAAAGAAAGCTGTGCTGTGGTAGCAGAAAATGTAGGTGTAGAATCACCTATACTTACTCTACCATTAGCATCTACTGTAAGTCCTTCATCAGAACCATCTCCACTTACAAAACTGTTTCCTGAAGCAGCATCAAGATCGATATTATAAGTATCCATATCGATGTTTGCGGTAGCAGTACTTGGACTTGCAGCAAGAGTAATAGTACCATCACCATTTGTAATGGTCATACCTGTGCCTGCTGTAAGAGTTGTAGCTGTAGGACCTGAAGTACCTCCAACAAGTAGCTGGCCGTTAGTAGACATTGTAACTGCAGATAGAGTATCTGTACCTGAGTCTTGAGTTATAACAACTGCTTTATCTGCAAAAGATGCAGCGTTAGTACCTCCGTTTGCTACTGGTAAAGTACCTGTAACATTAGATGCTAAGTTAACTGTACTTAAAAATGCTGATGTAGAGTTATCACACTGACTTAAATCTATACCTGCTTCAAGAACTGTAAATACAATATTGTCAGATACAGTAGCTACTGTAAGTAGTCCTGTGTCTCCTGACTTGATACCTTTAAAGTTAAGCTGGTTCTTACTTGTAATATCCTTATACAGATTTTCAGATCCTACTCCTGCAGTTGCTAGAGCAGGAAATAAGGATTGAAGTTGAAACTTCTTCTTACCTGTAACCGGGATATAGTCTCCCGAAGCTACGCTTGTTTTGGCTAATGTGGTCCAATTTTTTACTTCTGACATTGTTCAGTTCTTTAATGTTAGAGATCTAATTCTTCTCCCTCTATATTTAGAGATGCGCCATCTTCTGTTGCAGGTGTCCTAGCGTCAGAAGTAGGTCTAGGGTTATTGTCAATAGGTGTAAATCCAGGTATGTTACAGTCTTTACATTCTTGTCTAATGTACGCAAGATATTTATCGAGTCTATTAGTTATATCTGCAAACTCAAAAGGTTCTTTGCAGTACTCCCAGTACTGTAATCCTGCTTGCGTTTCAGGATCTGATCCTACAACGTAAGATCCTATGTTAGGGTTGAGTGTCATTGTGTAAATATCATCACTTGTAGGATGCTTTACTATATCTCCCCATACATAAGTTGCAGTTGCAGACCATGTAAGAGAGTCTCCTGATGGTCCACCTTCGCTCCATTTATCTCCACATGTGATACCTTGAGGTGTTTCACTATATGTAGGAGATAAAGAGTCTGCACAGTTATATACACACTCAAGACCTTTTCTTGAAATAATATATCTCATAAGCTTTAGAACAATTGCATCCTTTGTTTTACAAGGAGTTGTTCTACCTGCTCTGATCATGTTATAAAGTGTATTAAGCTTTCCGTTAAGACACTTATCCAGCTCTTTTCTTATCTGCTCTGTCTGACCAGGTACACAAGGAGACTGACCAAACGTGTATTCACACTGAGAACCTTGTAGTGTAAGATCAGTAGCATTAGCTGCAGGATTATAGTTATCTGCATAAATGTCCATACATCCGTATACTACAGTTGTATTTACACCTAATGTATAATCGTCTGTACACCCGTTACCATCTGTTACAGTTACTGTGTATACTCCATCTGCAAGATCTGGTCCTACAGTAGTATCTTCTGTAGTTATAGACGCTCCTGTCTCATTGTTTACCCAGGTCACACTATAAGATGTAGTGATGTTTGTAAACGAGATGGTTATAGCTCCTGTATCTTGTACAGTTATAGAATTTATTATCTGCTCACTACAAGCATTAAAACATGATCCATCATCGATAGTTGCATTAGGATCATAATTAGTAGCCTGTGGATCTGTACAACCTATTACTCCATATATACAGGATCCATCATTGATCTCTGCGTTTGGATTAAAGTTAGTTGCTTCAGGATCAGTACATCCTAATACAGGGTATGAACAAGAGCCATCATTTACTGTAGCACTTGCATTATAATTTTCTGCAGCAGGATCTGTACATCCAGGTACTTCAGGTTCTGGATCAGGAGGACAATTGAATAATGCTTCTCCAAGTTCAAATGTTTCTGTATATATTTTACAGTTTGGATTAGGAGAGTTAAGATTTAACGATACAGATACTGTATCACCTTGTTCAACAATTACAGGATCTGAAAGATCGTACTGAGTATTATTAACTGTAAAGTATCCTCCTACAAGAAATGTTCCCTCTGGAAAACTGTAGTTAATATTCATAGCCCTTGTACAAGGATCTACATCAAGATCTACAAAAGCTTCACAGTCAGACTCTGCTTCTTGGTACCCTATGTAATAGTAATAAGTAGCAATACATGTAGCGCTTCCTGTTCCGGGCACCACTTTAACTGCATACCACCCTGAAGCAAGAGTACCAAAAGTTGTAGCTGGACTTGTAGCTCCTGTAACTGTAGCTATAGCTGCACTAAGAGCTCCTCCATTTCCAGTAGTAGTGTGAAGTGTAATATCAAAATCACTAGCTATAAACGGATCTACTGAAGGATCTATTTGCCCTGAGAATTGTATAGAGCCGTCTGTAGCTACAGCTGTACTTGCATTTGTAATAGTTGTACCAGAATCAGATACAAAGTTTCCTACGATAGTTCCTCCAACTATAAGTTGTCCTGTAGATTTACAGAGTATACATGATCCGTCATCTACGGTAGCATTGGAATTATAGTTAAAAGAGTTAGAGTCTGTACATCCTTCAAGGTTATTTAAGCTGCCTTCTGAGATAGGCATGTATACCTTAAAGCTTCTTGTACACCCTCCTGAAGCACCAGAATCATTTACACTGATCGTGTATAATCCTCCAGCTGTAGCTTGTGTACCGGATACACCTGTAAAAGTGTGACTTGTAGAAGATGTAGCTCCAGGATTAGGAGTTCCACCGTAAGTTACTCCTGACGGTACTGTAAGAAGGTATGTATAGTTAGCTGTACCTCCTGACACAGTGATAGTAAATGTACCATCATTAGCAGCTGTAGAAGTAGCAGGAGTTATAGTCAATCCTGCAGTCATGCCTAGACAGTCTACTGTACATCCACATCCATCATTAAATACTGCGTTAGTACTTCCATTAAGTACATCTGCAGGTATAGCTACTCCACTACAGTTTTGACCTGTAGTAGTAAAATAAGAAGGGGAGGCAGGATCTTTACAGACATCGTACGACCTACTTGTTTTACAAGACCTAAGATCAAGTGACCAATCAAATGCTATTAGGGCCCCGTAATTTGTAGTTACATCATATAGAGCATGCATAAAGAGCCCTGCTCCTCCAGCCATTGGATCTATACCTAATGCATAAAGATCTTGAATTGTAGTATTTACAGCTGTTACAAATCTTACATGCTGTAATCCTTGTATAGTAGATACTGGTAACCCTCCTGAATAACCGTTAGCTAACCAAGTATTGCTGATAACACTCCCATTAAAATTAAATAGACTTGTTTCAGGCTGCTCCCATAGATTCTGGTAACCAAATACATTTCCAGGATCTGAGATTGCAAGGGCTGCATAAGTGTTGACCTGATTTTGTAACCCACGTCCAAATGCAGATTGAATGTAGTTCATATCTACAGAGCAATCTCCTGCAAGACCTACATGTCCGGTTGTAAATTGTGCTACGGCTCTGTTTGTGCCAAGAACATCTACGTTTATATCTGTAGTATACCCTGACTGAAAA
>Ga0208019_1000329_pt1 | contig 26287 bp, 37 predicted proteins | sample CB_VirMetaG_5_FD_184540 | JGI IMG/M metagenome (GOLD analysis project Ga0208019, IMG submission 184540) | Freshwater to marine saline gradient viral communities from Chesapeake Bay - CB_1508_1D Viral MetaG (SPAdes) (version 4) | ecosystem: Environmental > Aquatic > Marine > Coastal | place: USA... | reverse complement strand
TGCAGTATTAGTAGAATTAAAATTACTAAAATTTCAGCTAGACGATATAGATCGTCGGCTTAAAGCTTTATAGACAGTTAAACCTACCCTTCGGGGTAGGTTCAGTTTTTTAATCCTCTTTTTTTTGAGAAATAATGATCTGGAAATTAAAATTTTTAGTATACATTATTTTCTCAATAATCAAATCAGCAGTCATTAACACCATTTATTTAATACTTGTGTTAGGGTTGTTGTTGTCTCTAAACAATATACTAGACATTTAGGCTAGAATGAGTAATGTATTAAGCGGCACAAGGCCTTCTTATTATTTAAAGAAGCTTAATAAATTATTACTGAGAAATAAACCTACCCTTAGGGGTAGGTAGGCATTTTCGTTTAACTTTTTTTTCATTATGAATAATAAAGCAATATTAGAATCTATACTGGCTCGTATAGACCTAGAACTAGCTCCACAAAACCCTATAAGGTTTTTAACAAAAACATCCCTACCAGAAGCAGTAGATATCTGCACTGAAACTCTGTTTCTGTTTACAAGAGACAGAGGTTTTACAAAACCTACTGAGTTCACAATATTAGCTGCCACAATCGGCCATGCTATAAGAGAGGCAAATAAACTAAAAACAGATAGCGCATTAGCTGTAAAGACTGGTGCATTTATGTTGTATTCCTACGAGTTGTGGGATATAATATCGGTAACACTAGAGGATACTGCTAAAAACAAAAAGCAGTATCAAGTAGAAGTTACTAACAATGACCTGCTTTGTAAAATGTTTGAGAAAATAAAAAGATCTCAAACAGATAGGACACCTAATGAAGATCAATACCCTGATTGGGAATCTTTTCAGAATGAGCAAAAGACAATGATAAAATCGTTTGCTCCTGAACTTAGAAAGATCAAAAAAGAAACACATCCTATATTATTTGAGACATTAAACAGAGCTCAAAGACAAGGATGGAGAATAAACAAAGAGGTGTATGAAATTCAAAAATGGTGTCTTAAGTATAAAGCTCCAGCATTTGACTCTATATGGGGTCAGCATAATCCAGAAGCTAAGAAGTCAAAGCTCAGAGAGGCTGATACAATATTAATAATGGCAAAGAAAGTATTAGACAAAACTTTCTATCATTTCTATTATTATGATTTCAGAGGACGTAAGTATAATGCGACAGCATATCTAAATGAGCAAGGAAGCGATAATGCGAAAGGTCTGTTATTAAGAGCTGAAAGCAAAGTGATCGGTAAATCTGGTTATTTTTGGTTGTGTGTAGCAATAGCAAACAACTGGGCAAAACTAGATGTTGCTACAGGTCTAAAGACAGATAAAATGCCTCTGCAAGGGAGGTATGATTGGGTTCAAGATAATTTAGAAATAATATTATCATATGCTGATAATCCTAAAGCAAACCAAGGATGGATGTTTGCAGATAAGCCTTGGCAATTTATAGCTAATGTCTTAGAACTTAGCAAAGCTCATAAGTTAAGAAACCCTTACACTTATTCTAGTTCTATTGATTGTTTTATAGATGGAACAACAAATGGATCTCAACACTTAGCAGCTTTAGCAAAGGATGAAGTAACAGCTCCTTTAGTAAACTTAGTACCAACAGATCTGCCAGGAGACTTATACTTAACAGTTGCAGAAACCGTATGGAAGCATGTTGAAAAGGATTATAACGATGTTAAATCAAAAGAGCTTGAGGAATATGTTGATAAAATAATAGAACTCAGAGAGACAATGGCTGTTACTGCAAAAACAGCATTAAAACCTTTATCAGAAGAATTAGGAGAGTTACTAGCTGACAAAGAATCATTAGAGAAAAGTTGTTCTGTCTTTTGGAACAGAATTAAAAAAGAGGATAGAAGGAAAGTTGTTAAAAGAGGAGTAATGACACTACCCTATGGCGGAACTAAATACGGCTTAGGTACTCAAGTTATTGAAGACGCCAAAAAACACGGTATTGAGATCTTAAAATCTATGGAAAGAAAATGGGGTGTTTATATGGGAAGACTTATTTATGAGGGTTGTGGTGAGTCTTTAAAAAGACCTATGCAACTCTTAAGAGTCTTTGAAGCTGCAGGAGCAGCTGCTGGGAAGAAGAAAGAAAGGCTTAATTGGGTAATTAAAGCTACTAACTTTCCAGTATACCAACACTACTTTACAGGGAAAGTAAAAAAAGTAAGAGTACAATATGGGCCACCAGAAGGTCCAAGATTGTCTGGCGGTTATTTCAGAAATACGCTAGATTTGTCTGTTTGTTTTATTGAAGATAAACAAGAAAATCCTAGAAAGCAAAAGTTGGGTGCAAGTCCTAATGCTATTCATTCATTGGATGCAGCACACTTAATGTTAGCTACTGTTATGGCTGACTTTAACATAACCACTGTACACGATTCGTATGGTGCTTTATTAGGAGATATGGATGAACTATATAGAATAGTAAGAGAGTCTTTCGTAGCTTTATATGCTACTAACCCTCTGGAAAGTCTACTAAATGACATGGAAGCTTCATATGATGATATTGGGACACTAGACTTGAAAGAGATTTTAAATAGCGAATATGCTTTTTCATAAACGTTGATAGGAGAAAAACATGGCGTATGCTGTAATCGAAATAAGTTTTAAAAAGTACACCTTTGGGATACCAGAAGGTATGGTTGTCAAAAAAGATGATATTGTACTTTGCAACGTAGCAGGAGATGTTCCTTTTGCTGTAGGTAAGGTTTTAGGCTTTGTTCCTAGAATAACATTTGATGTTGAAAAATTAAAATATATTGAAGAGGTTTTAAATGATAGAATTAAAGACTAAGGAAGATTATTTAAATAGTGGCTTTAAAGACCAAACAGTAACAAATATCTTGATTGATGAAGAAACAGAAGAACAAGATCTTAGGTATTTCATTGGTGGTTATTTGTATATTGTTGAATCAGTAGAAGACTTAAAAGAAATCTCATATTATGATTTTAAGGATGATACTGAATATAATATGTTTGAAAAGTTTAATACTGAACCTTTTGACATATTTGACAGACTCAATAAAGATTATTGGGTATTATCAATGATAACAAACGATGCAGGAGGAAATATATACTACATCCATGATACTATAATTTCTATATACAATGAAGTGTTGGGGAAATAAAATGATAGTTAAAAGAGAAAACCCTTTCAATCCAAATGAGATACGAGAGATGGAAATAAACATCTCTAAGCAAGCTTATTTAGATTGGCAGAACGGTGCTTTAATTCAAAAGGTAGCACCAGAGTTAACAGCTGAAGAAAGAGAGTTTATCATTTCTGGTTTGATCGGAAATGAGTTTGAAGAGATTTTCGGAAAAAGCTGATATAGTTTGAAAGTTCTCTCTAAGAGTAACCCTCGTTTTTAATGATCCACTAACTAAAAAACTAAAGGTAACAAAATGATCTTGAAAAATTTGACAGTTGTATTCCCGTCTTTGGCTAAAGCGAGAGACTATAAAGGTGACAAAAACTTTAAATGGAATGTACAATGTGCTACACAAGACCCAGAAATTATTGCTAAATTAAAAGAGTATGAAATAAGAACAAAGAAATGGGAAGACAAAGAAGGTGAGCTTATTCTTAAAAATAACAAACCTTTCACGGTTTTCAATTTAACCTTAAAAGAAACAAACTACAATGGTGAAAAGAATAGTCCACCAGAAGTAGTTGATAGATTCACAAAACCATTAAACCCTGCTACATTAGGTGTAGGTAGTATTATAAATGCAGCAGTTCTTTTTTGGACTAAGGATGAGAAAAAAGGAGTAACATTAAGAAAAGTTCAAGTTGTAGACCTTGTCCATTACGAGGCTCCTGAAGAAGATGAGTTCGAAATCTTAGGTACTGCTGAGGAAGCTGATGCTGCTTTTGAAGCAGAGGATGCTAATGCTGCTGATGATATTTATTAATAGGAGTAAACATGTATTATAGTCTTAATGATCTAAAAACATCTTTAATTGGTGTTGACTCGATATCAATCAACATAAACGAGAGTTTATTAATGTTGACAAAAGATGATGTAAACAACTTTGAAGAAATTCTTGAAAAAGAAGATAAAAGGGTATATGTTTATATCTCAAATGATAAGAAGAAAGCAACATCAATAGAGCTTAAAACGCTAAGCACTTCTAATAAGCTGAACTTTCCAATAACTGTCTGGAAAGATAAAATATTACTAGATATTTTTGGTAATGATGAAGATCTTCAAATATGGATAGAAAATAGGAGAAGAGCAAGACAATGGATTGGTGCAAACAAAGCTGTAAATCCTAGCCACTATAAAGCATACTGCTTAGGGATGCAATGGATCGAAACAATGCAACATTTACCAACTTTCAGAGACAAAGAGAAATTCCAAGCAGCGTTAGAGCTACAGATGAGAAAGTATCTTGACAGACTTGGTCAAAAAGATGCTCCTGTTCAAGAACTTTTAAAAGCCCGTTGGTACTTAGACGCTCTCATTGCTAGTCACTTAAGCGATGGTCCTTTAGAAATTAATAAAATAAAGGAGCTTATTGATGAACAACTATAGAGTAAACTTCATCAATGAAAAAGGTGAATCTTTGACCTTTTTTATTAAAGGCAACAATGTAGAAGAAGCAAGAGCAAAAGCTACTAAAGTAGCCAATAAACTATTACCAGAACTTGAGTTTAAGTTAAAAACAATAGTAAAGGTAAATAAACAATAACTAACATAGGGGGTTAATAGCCCCCTTTTTAATAATGACAATATATAACTTAAGAAAACAAAAACAGTTTTTAAGCAATGACGTTGAAATTGCTTTAGTAGATATATTAGCAAGAGGTAAATCTAAAAAAATAATTAGAGAGAAATTAATGTCCAATTTTTACTCTCTTCCTGACTTTGAATGGTGGAAAGACTTTCATGTTGTAAAGAATACAGTCATTTACAAAGGTTCTGACTTACCTAAAATAAGGAAACAATTATGCGACTTGTTTTTGATTTAGAGTCTAACGGACTATTATTTGAAGCTAACAAATTATGGATAATTTGTGCTACTGATCTAGATAGTGGTAAAAAGTATCAGTGGAGATTAGGTGATTTAGGTTGGCAAGAAACATTCAGTTCTTGTAAACAACTGATTGGTCATAATATTATAGGTTATGACCTTATAGTACTGTATAAGCTTTTTAAATGGAGGCCAAGTAAAGAAACAAAAATAGTAGACACTTTATTACTTAGTCAAATATTAGACTATAACAGATTTTCTGGAAAACACTCTTTGGAAGCTTGGGGTGAATTTTTAGGATATCCCAAAGTAGTACATGAAGACTGGTCACAGTTTAGTGAAGAAATGGTTAATAGGTGTGAAACAGATGTATTAATAAATGTTAAAGTTTTTAATCATCTTGTAAAAGAGTTAAACAATTGTAGTAAAAAAGACAAAGTTAAAACACTATTAAAAGTAGAACATGCTGTTGCTAAATGGGCAGCTAAGGCTACTTTCAATGGTTGGAAGTTTGATCTAGAAAAAGCAATTCAACTAGAAAAAGAGGTTGTAGCTTCTATTGAAGAGATAGCAGCAAAGTTAGAACCTTTGTTAGGAATTAAAGCTTTCCCTAAAGACAAGCTAAAAGGTGAAATAGCTATCAAAACACCAAAATGGACAAAAGCAGGAAAGCTTGTTGCTACTGTTTCAAAATGGTTTGAGACTGATGATTCTTTCTATGTACTAGGAGCTTACTGTAGAGTAGAGTTTAGACAGTTAAGATTAAACTCTTCAGATGATGTTAAAATCTTTTTATATAAACATGGTTGGGTTCCTTTAGAGTATAACTATGTCAAAAATGCTGATGGTTCTAGAAGAAAAACTTCAGCAAAGATCACACCTGAAAGTTTAACATATTTAGGAGAAGAAGGTCAGCTATATAAAGAATATTTGACAGCATTATCAAGACATGGTGTACTCAAAGGTTGGTTAGAAAACGTAAACAACGGTAGACTACATGGTAATTGTTTTACCATAGGTACACCTAGTATGCGTTCTAGACATTCTGTAATTGTTAATATACCTAGTGGAGAAAGTAAATGGGGTAAAGAAATGAGAGAGTTGTTCACTGTAGACTCTGGTTGGGTTCTTGTAGGTTGTGATTCAGCAGGCAATCAGGCAAGAGGCTTAGCCCATTATCTGAAAGATGATGAGTTCATAGATACAGTATTAAACAAAGATATTCACATATATAATGCTAAAGCATTAATAAGTGTTCTAAATGAAATGGGAGTTAAACATGACTTTACACCTGAAACAATGCGACCAAAAGCTAAGAGAGTGCTGTATGCTTTTCTATTTGGTGCTTCTGGTGCTAAGCTTTGGAGCTATATCTTTGGCGAACTTAATAGTAAGAAAGGTGCTAGACTTAAAGATGGTTTTATAAAGTCTGTACCAGGATTTGAATCTTTAATGGAAACATTAAATAACATGTATACGGGTAGTTCTAAAGACTCTAAGAAAAGATTTATTGTTGGTATAGGAGGTAATAAAATTTATTCTGATAGTCCTCATAAACTGTTAGTTTACTTGTTACAAGCTGCTGAGAAAGCAACATGCTCTGCTGCTTGTTATTTATTAATGGAGTACTTAGAACAAGAAAAGATACCTTACAAACCATGTATAATGATGCATGATGAGTTAGACTTTGCTGTTCCTATTGGTTATGAAGAAAGAGCAAAAGAGTTAGGTATTAAGGCTTTCAAGGAAGGACCAAAAATGTTTGGAATAGAAATCATGGATGGTGATGGTAAAATTGGTAATAACTGGTATGAAATACATTAATCAATTTTGACAATTAACCAAATATTTGGAAATTTGAAATGATAGACAGAAACAAAAGATGGACGTTTTTTATCCATCGTGAGTTTAGTGTCGGGTTTATTATTTATTCACCGACATTAAACGGGTTATGTTGGGGAGTTAATCTAATGTGGTTTGGGATGCGGTACTGGAGTAAAGGAGATCGTGGAGTTACTTTTGGAAACTATTGGAACGGATAACAAACACTAATTAATATTATTTTAAGGAAAACGTATGAATGATCAATTTACAAAAGAAGATTTCTCACAAGCTTTAAAAGAAGTAAGAGCAAAAGGAAATCAAAGAATTAAACAAAAAGGGTTAAACCATTTAACATCTGATTTTGAAATTCTAGGAGTTCTGTATCAAGAGCTTTATGAGTATAATGAAGCAATCCATGATAGATTGTCTGAAGAAGACAAAAAAGAAGAATTGTTAGATATTGCTTACGCAGCTCTGTTAGGGGTAATGCGTAAGAACGCGTTAAGTAAGGAAAATAAGGTAGATAAAAGATGAAAAAGAGTCTATTTGAATTGACAGTACATAGGCATGAAATTCATAAGTACACTGTTACAGTAGAAGCAGATAGTGTTGCTGACGCTATGGAAAACTATGATAGTGGTAAATGGAGTCAATCTGAAGAGGTTGACTGTACTTATGAAGAAGTTACAGGAATTTATGAGGAGAGATGCTAAGTGATTGCTTTAATAGATGGTGATGTTGTTTGCTATCTAGCTTGTTCTAATGAGAACTTGGGGATTACATGGAAGTCAACCCCCGAAGATTTTACTGAAAACGAGCTGGAACTGTACTTTGAAAAAGCTTGGCAGGCTTTTAAGAAGATAATTTCAGAAATTGAAGATCAAGTCTTTGCTACAGAGACTTTGATTGCTGTTAAAGGTGAAGGAAACTTCAGAGAAGATGTTTATCCTGAGTATAAAGCAAACAGACATAAAAGGCAAACAGTTGCTTCTTTATTTGTCCCTAGACTAAGAGAAACGGCTATTTTAGAAGGAGCTGTACCTGCTCATGGAAGAGAAGCTGACGACTTAATTAGGATTTGGGCACTAGAAGCTAAAGATCCTTTTATTGTCTGTTCAATAGATAAAGACTTAAAGTGTATAGAAGGAGCACATTATAATATAAAAAAGAAAGAGATAGAGTTTGTTGAAAAAGAACAAGCTATCAGATTCTATTACGAACAATTGTTGAAAGGAGACCCGACAGATAACATCCAAGGACTTCCTAAAGTAGGTGATGTTAGGGCTAGGAAGATGTTGGAAAATTGCAAACATGAGGAAGAAATGCAAGAAGTTGTAGCTATTGCATATCTTAATCATTTTGGTAAAGATCATTTCTTAGATGCTTTGCTATTAACAGGGAAATTGATACATTTGCAAAAAAGTTTTGATGATTATTTTTGCTGTAAAAATTGGAGTATTATGGAGGTAATATGGGAATTTCACTAGAAGGGAAAAAGAATAGTAGGGTTGATAGTAAAGACTATGAAGGCAATGGTCATTGGTATTTTCCTGAACCATTAGGAGGAAAAGAATATGTTGGTTTTGTATATGCTATTGTCAATACAAAAGACGATAAGTTTTATATAGGGAAAAAGACTTATAGGAGTAAAGGAAAACTTACAAAAGGAAAAGAAAGTAATTGGAGATGGTATATTTCATCTAGTAAGAGTTTATCCGAAGAGATCAAAGAGCTGGAAAAGGCTGATTTTTTGTTTGTTGTTTTAGAACAATATAAAACATTAGGCGGTCTTTCTTGGGCAGAAACTTGGAGTCTTTGTCACGTAGAAACACCTACAAACAATAGATCATATAATAGACTTATAAATAAGGTCTCGTGGAGATCTAAAGAAACAATTACTAACCGTCATAAAGAAAGATTAAAAGGTATCATAAATGTATAATATAACTTTTACGATTTTTGCAGTAATGGCCATAGGGCTCGCGTTAACTTCTTCATATGTAGGTCTGACTGAAATAATCCTAGTGGTGTTTGCTTTAGGAATGATAGCACAAATGTACAGCCTATCAAAACCGCTAATAGCGTTTGTAATATTTTTATTTCTATGTTATGGTTTTTACATTGCATACACTGTACCGTATAGCACAGAAACGTTAATATTAATATTAATAACAGCAGCGGGTTTCATAGACAATGGAAAGAAGAAAAGCAATAAAAACTCACCAACCTTGCACTAAGTGTGGATCGTCTGATGCTGTTACAATATACGAAGACGGGAGCTGGTGTTATAGCTGTAACACCGGTTCTAATAATAAACCAAAGAAGTCTATAATGGACAAGTGTAATACGGAAACAATACAAGAAGTCTTATCCTATGATGTTAGAGGTTTTGAAGAGAGGAAAATACCTAAAGACATCTGTTATTTCTTTGATGTCCGTGTTTCGTATGATGATAACAGATCAATAGTAGCGCATTATTATCCATACCCAAACGGTTTTAAACGTCGTCAGCTTCCTAAGAGGTTCTCTTGGATAGGAGAAGCTGGTGGTTTGTTTGGAATGAATAAATTTCCAGAAGGAGGTAAAAGAGTTGTAATCTGTGAGGGTGAACTTGATGCTCTTGCTGTAGCCAAAGCTTCAAAAGACAGGTATGATAAGATATATCCTGTAGTAGCAATGTCTTCAGCTACTGCAACAAAAGATGTCTTAGAAGCTAGAGACTGGCTTAGGTCTTTTGGTGAAGTTGTTATAATGATGGATAATGACGAAGCTGGTAAAGTAGCTACCAGTAAGTTGTTAAAAATAGTAGGGATAGATAAAGCAAAAGTTGTCAAATACCCTTCAGATTGTAAAGACGCTTGTGATATTCTTTTAAAGAAAGGATCTAAAGAATTAACAACAGCGATATGGGATGCTTCTTTATATAAACCGTCTGGTATAATAAGTACAGAAGATATTTGGGAAGCTCTTGTAAAATATAATAGTATGCCTTCAATACCTTATCCTCCTTGTTTAGATGGTTTAAATTCTAAGCTAAAAGGGATGAGGTTTAATGAAATTGCTTTGTTTATATCAGGTACTGGATGTTTACACCCAGACACTGAAGTTCTTATGTTTGATGGTTATACTAAAAGAGCTAGAGATGTTGTTATTGGTGATGTTTTGATGGGTGCTGATAACAAACCCAGAAATGTTTTGAAGTTGTTTAGTGGTACAGAAAGGATGTACCAAATCAAACTAACAGAAGACTCTTCATTTGTTTGTAATGAATCACATGTGTTATCACTAATAACATCTGACAAAACAAACAGGGTAGTTGATATTTCTGTCAAAGACTTTTTAAACTTGCCACCAAGATCTAGAAGGAGGTTAAAAGCTTTTAAAACAAATTGTCTAGAATATCCTGAAAAATCTTTATTAATTCATCCATATACATTAGCTTTGTATCTAGCAGAAGTAAGGAAGTATGATAATACTAGTTACAGTATTGGTGACAAGTTAAATAAAATTGGATATGTTAATGAAAACCTTGAAGCTAGGCTTAGTGGAGAGTTTAGGAAAGACAGGGAAATTATAGAAAAAATGATTTTTCATCCTCTTAAAAGAATACCTGAAATCTATCTCGCATCATCGATAGATGACAGGTTAGAGCTATTAGCTGGTTTCATAGATGCTAGTGGTGTTTTCGCTAATAAATCTTTTTTCAAAATTTATGTAAAAACAGAGGCATTAGCAAATGGTATAAAAATATTAGCAAACTCTCTAGGCTTCAGAGCAAAGACAAGCATAGAAAAACCAATGTACATAAGAGTTTCTGGTGAAAACTTATCTGCAATACCAACAACAAGGTTCTCACCTAAGAATGTGACTTCTAAAAAAGATCTTTTAAGATCTGGAATAGAAGTTATACCTCTAGATATTAGTAAGTATAATGGTTTTGCAGTTGATGGTGATAATCGTTATGTGTTAGGAAATCATATTGTAACACATAACAGTGGGAAGTCTACTACAATGAGAGAGATAATCTTACATTTATTAGAAACTACTACTGATAAAGTAGGACTAGCTGCTTTTGAAGAAACACCTGCAGATTCTGCAAGAAAGTTAGCTGGAATGATGATTAACAAAAATCCATCAGAGACAGAAATACCTCTATCAGAATTGAAAGTTGGTTTTGATAAAGTTTTTAAAGATGACAGACTGTTGATCTTAGATCATCAAGGAGCAATTAAAGATGAAAGTATAATTGATAATTTAGAATACATGGCATTAAGTGGTTGTAAATATATCATTATCGACCATATAACAATGCTAACATCTGAAGGGATTGATGGTGCTTCAGGTAACGAAGCAGTAGATAGGATGATGAATGAGCTTTTGAGGTTTGTTAAAAGACATGAAGTATGGATAGGATTAGTATCACATCTTCGAAAAACAAAACAAGGAGTATCTTCCTTTGAGGAAGGTCATCTTCCTACGTTAGACGATATTAAAGGTAGTGGTAGTATTAAACAAGTTTCTTTTGATGTTATTGCTTTTGCTAGAAACTTAAGCAGTAGTAGTGACAAAGAAAGAGATGAAACAAAAATGTCTGTATTAAAAAGCAGGTATACAGGCTTAACAGGTCCAGTAGATGGTACAATTTACAATCATCAGACTGGTAGATTAACTTGCAGTAGAGTGGACGTATTCGAGGTATTATGACTAGTACAAGAGCAAAAATCATAACAAGACGATCTTACAACAGACCAAAAGAAGATGGCTCTTTTGAGTCTTGGGAAGAAACAGTAAATAGAGTAATGTCCCATCAAAGATGGCTATGGGAAAGAGCTCAAGGAAAACCTTTGTCTGAAAGTCAAACTGAAGAGTTAATAGAACTTTCTGAACTGATGATTGAACGAAAGATGTCAGTCTCAGGTAGAACTTTATGGCTAGGCGGTACAGAAGTAGCTAAAAAGAATGAAGCCAGTCAGTTTAACTGTTCTTTCACTAATGTTGAAACGGTCTACGATATGGTAGATGTTTTATGGTTACTCCTACAGGGTTGTGGTGTAGGTTTTACACCAGTAAGAGGAACCCTAAATGGTTTTATGAAACCCATTACTAAAATAGAAGTAGTAAGATCAACAAGAAAAGAAAAAGGTGGCAGGGAATACAATACAGAGAGCTTTGACCCTTTGAATAAAGTTTGGAGACTTTCTGTAGGAGACTCAGCTGTTGCTTGGGCAAAATCAATAGGAAAGTTACTTGCAGGGAAGTATCCCGCTAAACGATTAATATTGGATTTTAGCCAAATACGACCAGCAGGAGAGCGTTTAAAAGGATATGGTTGGATTTCATCTGGAGATGAGAGTATTAGTAAAGCTTATTTAGCTATTGCTAAAATCTTAAACAAAAGAGCAGGCTCCTTATTATCTTGTATGGATATTTTGGACATCTGCAACTGGATGGGGACAATATTGTCCTCTAGAAGATCAGCTGAAATTTGTTTAATGCCTGTGTCTAACCCTGAGTGGCGAGAGTTTGCTTTGGCTAAGAAAGAATTCTGGCTACATGATAATGCACACCGTTGTCAATCAAATAACTCTTTGGTCTTCTATAAAAAACCTACAAAAGGTGAACTAGAAGAAATGTTTGAAATAATGATCAGTGGAGGAGGATCAGAACCTGGCTTTGTTAATGGTGAAGCTGCTTTAAAGAGAGCACCATGGTTTAAAGGCTTAAATCCGTGTGGTGAGATATTATTAGGTAACAAGTCGTTCTGTAACTTAACAGAAATAGATATTGGTAAATTCAGAGGCAACTCTGCTGATCTTTCTAGAGCAGTATATTTAGCAGCAAGAGCTAATTATAGACAAACTTGTGTAAATTTAAAAGATGGTATTTTACAGGAATCGTGGCATTTAAATAATGAGTTCTTAAGATTATGCGGTGTAGGTATTACCGGTACAGCTAGAAGATCAGACTTAGAGCCATATGATTTTTCTGTATTAGCTAGAGAAGCTACAACAGCTGCTTACAGTATGGCCGATGAATTAGGTTTACAAAGACCTAAAAACGTAACCACTATTAAACCTAGTGGTACTTTGTCAAAGATAATGGATACTACAGAAGGTGTTCATAAGCCATTAGGAAGGTATATTTTTAACAATGTAAACTTTTCAAAACATGACAGTATTGTTCCTTTGTTAAAACAAGCTAATTACAGAGTTTTTGATAATCCTTTTGATAACACAGGTGTTATTGTAACTTTTCCTGTATCTTGGGATGATGTAGAGTTTGATATTGTTGACGGAATGGAAGTCAATCTTGAATCAGCTATTGATCAATTAGAAAGATACAAAATGTTACAAAATAACTGGTGTCAACAGAATGTTAGTAATACTATAAGTTATTCTGTAGAAGAGGTTCCTAAAATTGTTGACTGGTTGCTGGATAACTGGGATAGCTACGTAGCTGTAAGTTTTCTGTTTAGGAATGACCCCACAAAGACAGCAAAAGATCTTGGTTATGCTTATTTACCACAAGAAGTAGTAGATAAAGAAAAATACGATTCTTATGTTAGTCAATTAAAACCTGTAGAGATTACTGATTCTTTTGAAGAAATAAAAGAAGAAGAATGTGCAGGTGGAGCTTGTCCTATTAAATAAAATATTACCCTGGCAAGTACTGTCAGGGTATTTAATATTATGAAAATACTCAACAATATAAAATACGAAGATGTTATAGAATATAAATTAGTAACAAAAGTAAAAGGTAGGTGTATTGCAATAGAAAGTTTTAACATAAAATTGAAAAATGATGCTGAACTAAACATCAACAAAGCTGTGTTAGTTCCAATGAGTTTTCTGGCATTTTTAAAAGAGATGTCTGAAGATAACTTCAATATAATTAGAAAAACAATCTTAGAGGAAAAGTATGTTCAAACCCTTATTAGCTCCAAATGATGACCCGTTGAAAAATAAAAAATTCTTTCAAAAGCTTAAGTATCCTTTATTATGTAGTCCTAAATTAGATGGTGTAAGAGCTATTGTAAAATCTGGTGTTGTTGTTTCTAGGACTTTGAAAGAAATAAGAAGTTACCAAGTTCAAAAAATGTTCAATAGTTATGAGCATTATGATGGCGAACTAATTGTTGGTAATGAGACAGACAAAGATGTTTACAATAGAACTCAATCTCATGTAATGTCTTTTGATAAACCCCATAATGATTTGAAGTATAGGGTTTTTGATTTTACTGATTTAAAATACTCAAACATGCCTTTCGAGTATAGATTTTCTTTATTAAAGGAGGATCAAAATGTATCAATAGTAGAGCACAAACTAATCAGCGATTATGATGAGTTGCTTGACTTTGAAGAAAAACAGTTGTTATTAGGTTACGAAGGGATAATGTTAAGAAACCCAAAAGGAATTTATAAACACAACAGAGCAACATTTAATGATAATATCATTTATAAACTAAAAAGGTTTAGTGACGACGAGGCTGTTGTAGTTGAATTAAAAGAAATGATGATAAACAACAACGCTTTAGAAACAGATGAAAGAGGATATGCAAAGAGATCATCTAGTATGGAAGGTCTTGAAAACGGTAACACATTAGGGACAATTGTAGCAAATTACAAAGGAGAGCTTATTAATGTAGCTCCTGGTGTTTTGAACAAAGAAGAGAGGAAATTTATATGGGAAAACTATGAAACATTTTTAGGTAAGAGATTTACATTTAGACACTTTGCCATTGGTGTTAAAGACAAACCACGCTTCCCTAGATTTGTAGGTTGGCGTGAATTAGATTAAGGAGTATTTATGGGTGCTAAAAAACAAACAATAGTTAAAATATTAAGGAAAAAGATAAACAACTGGATAGAAACAATACCAGATGAAGAGCTTCAAAAGCTAATAAAAAGAGATGTTCTTGTTTCTGGTGGTAGTATTGTATCTCTCCTCTTAGGAGAAGAAGTAAACGATTATGATCTGTATTTCAAAACTACAGAAACAGCAGAAAGATTATTATCATTTTACTTGTATGTCGCTGATGCGTCTGATGTTAAAGTGTTAGTAGAAGGAAGCAGGGTAAAACCTTTGATAGGAGACAGAGGTCAAATTGTTTGTGATGGTAAAGAAAATTACGCTGTAAGATGCATAACAGACAATGCCATTACGTTAAACAATGATATTCAATTAATAATTAGATTTACAGGAAGCTCACATGAAATACACAAAAACTTTGATTTTGTACACGCTACTTGTGTATATGATTTTTGCGATAATAAGCTCAATTTACCTGAAGCTGCTTTAACTAGTATACTCGCTAAAGATTTAGTATTTATTAACAGTGTTTATCCTGTAGCTGCTTTATTGAGAATAAGGAAATTTATAAACAGAGGCTGGAGAATTTCAGCTGGCCAAATGGTCAAAATAATACTAAAAACAAATAAACTGGATCTCTACGACCTAGAAACTTTAAAAGACCAATTAATAGGTGTAGACAGTTTATACATGTCAGAATTTATAAAAGAAGTTGCAGACAGAGGTGAAGTTAACTATACTGTATTAGCTGAAATCTTAGACTCGGTATTTGACTATGAGTAATATAGTAGTCTCTTGTGACAAATTAGATGTTTCTGAGAATGCTGCTGTAACTAAGGTATCATTAGTTAGATTCAATAAAGAAGAAATTGAAACAATTAAAGATATAGCAATATGGCCTGATAGTTCAAAAGGTACAATAAATCTATTATCTATTATTGAGAGATATTCTTTCGAGAACCCTATAGAAGAAACAGGTATTTCTGAAGCTACCGCTGCTGCAGAAATATATTCTTTTGTTTGTAAAAAGAAGAGTGTTATCTGGGGTGATTTCTATGATCCACTTGTTCTTAAAGCAATACTAAAAAGAAACAACTTTCCGTTTCCAACATGTCCTTATTCTTATAGAGAATATAGAACTACAATGTTATTACATAAGGAGTTAAATTTAAAAGAATTTTTAAGACTGTCTTGTACAGACAGAGCTATAAAAATTAGTGAAGATGTCATTTCACTTTACAAAGAGAGAAAGATTCTCTTGTAATATCCGCCCAAAAAATCTGGATGTTTTTGGTGAAAAAACCAGCCCTTGCGGGGCATGGCCTGCAGGAGGCAAACCCTCGTCCTTAATGATAAGGCCGGAAATCCTGAAAATCCCTGTTTTGGTGGTTTTCTTTTATTTATTTAATTAATTGATTGGAGATAATAATGTCTAAAGTAACTTATGTACAGCTGCCAAGTGGTGAAATCATTGAAGCAACACCATTAACTGAAGCTGATAAATATCGTTTAGAAAAGTTACCTGAAATAAAAGAATCATTGATGAAAATTAATGACAACAACAATTCAGAATTAGCAGATTTTTTAATTAATAATGAAACTATTATTAGTAAATTATCAGCAACTAATACTGTCAATCGTGTAACTAAGAAAGAAAAAGAACAACTCAGAAGTGAATTAGAGTTAGTTATTTCTCAAGTGAGTGTTCCATTTATCAAAGAACATTTGGATAACATCTGTTATGTTCCACCTAAAACAACAAGACTGTCTGAAGAAGAGTTGAAAGAACAACTGATCACTGCTGTTCTTAAGATAGAAAACGACCAAGCTCTGGCTGAATTTGTTGCTGATAATTTAGCAGCAATCAAACAATCTTATAACATTGGCAAAGCCCAATCAGGGAATGCTGATGGTCTGGCTTTCTGGTTAAACATGGCTCCGGTGGTAAAAGCTGCTTGGAATCTTCAAAAGTCAGACAATGAAGGTTGGTCAGAAATGACACAAGAAGATAAAATTAAAGCTTCTGAGGCTTTTGCTGAAGAAGTAAAATCCAAAGTTCCAGAATGGGAAACAATCACTTCCCACACAGCTATTGTAAATGCTTACAAAGCTGCTGAATAGTTTTTCATACGCTCCTTAATTGAGATTGAGTCTCAACTGCCCCTAGATGATAAAAAGTCTAGGGGCTTTTTTAACCACTAAAACTTTTGAATAATTATGAGTAGACAACTAGAAGAAAGGTTTCAAAGAGAAGTAGCTGTAAGTATTTATGATATTTTCGCTTGGTTAGAAGAAAACGTAGAACCAGATCAAATTTATAACAGAGACAAATTAGCAGAAATTGTTCAAGAAGATGTATTAGATTGGGCTGCAGATCATTTAGAGGTTGATGAGGTCTTTTCAGAAAAAGAAATATTGTCTTTTATTATTGGCTATTATGACCCTGAATATGTCTTTCCAACATCTGTGTTAGAAGAATGGGCTTTAGCAAATGGTTTTGTAAAGGAGGAGGAAAAATGAGAGCAAGAATCTGGAAGGATGGTTACTATCAAATATTAAAAGATGTCAAACAACCATTACCTCAAGACAGGGATAATGATTTTAAAGTTAGGTTAGTTGGTCGTTGTAACGATTGTAAAGATCTGATTATTCCTGAATATGATGAGCCTTTTGCTCATTGTTCATGTTCAACAACAGAATGGTATCAATAATGAAATATAAAATAGTGTATGGAGATAATTTTATTAGTGTTGAGAAGGATATTGAAAAGTTGTTAAAACATGGATGGAGGTTACATGGTAGTCTAAATGTTGTTGTTCTTAAAGAAGGAATTGAAGAGTTAGTAATCTTTCAAGTGATGGTGTTTTAAAATGAAATATACTTTAGTAAAGACTGACATAAAATGCCGGTTTGAATAATATTCAAACTCTATAGTGAGCTATCTATAATTTTATTGAATAAGGAAAGAATATGTTATACGAATCAGATTGTCTTAATCTTTTTGGTCCGCCAGAAAATGAAAACAATATAATACTTAGCACCTTTGATGAGAAGTTCATGCCAAAAAAGGTGTATATGAATAAGGCAATGGAAACACCTTTTAAGAAAGGTCTTGAAATGATGAAAGAAGCAAATCTTTCTTTCGAAACATGGGATGGTTGTTTCAATATCAGAGCCTCTAGAAATAGTGCCACAATGTCTATTCATTCGTGGGGATTAGCTTTTGATGTTAACTCTAAAACCAATCAAATAGGTGCGACACCTTCAATATCACCTAGAATAGTTGAAATCTTTGAATCTGTAGGTTTTGACTGGGGCGGTTATTGGGATGTGCCGGTTGGAATGCACTTTCAGTTGAAAAAAGAACTACTAGTAGGAGATACAGTGGAGATTGCGTCTTTTAAGCAGACATGTTTAAAAAATGTTAGCTATTTAGGAAAAATTATTAAGGTTCCTATTTTTGTAAAATATATTGCAGTAGAACCTGATGAAAATGTCGATTCGTTATTAGGTTATAGGCAAAAACCAGTCTTAGTGAATGGTGAATGGTTGTCTCAAGAACCAAATGATTTTATTAAAATAGGTGAAATAAATATTAAAGGAGATTATACAAAGTCTCTTAGAGCTGTTTAACAAGATGCCCTTCTTCGGAGGGGCTTTTATGATTAAGTTTTTAAAGTATTAATTCTAATCAATACAATAATAAGCTTGATTAAAAACTACTACTTAACAAAGAGGGTTTATGAAATACGAACTTATATTAACAGATATTGTTTTAGAAGGGAAGCGTGTGTATAGAATAAAAGCCTTAAAAGATTTTTCTTCTGTATTAGAAGGTGATCTTGGTGGTTTTGTTCATGGTGAACATAACTTATCACAAACAGGAAAATCATGGATATATGATGATGCTTGTGTTATAGATAAAGCTAGAGTCTATGAACACGGTAGGGTTTATGGAAATGCTATAATAGCAGAGCACGCTAAAGTGTATGGGAGAGCAAGGATAAAGGATAGTGCTAAAGTTTTTGGAAGAGCTTCAGTATTTGGAACCGCTAAGGTTTTAAATAATGCTGTTATTAAAGGAAATGCTAAAGTTTTTGGTAAAGCAGAAATCCTTGATGATGTTAAAGTTATGGATAATGCCAGAGCAGGTGGGAAAGTCGTTCTTAGAGGTGACTTGGTGTTGTACAATAATGCTAGAGCTTTTGGTGAGGAGTAAATATGACTGTAAGAGAACTGTTATCATTTTTAAACAAAATGGTCGAAAATGATAAATCTACATTAGATATAAGAGTTATAAAAGACTTGGAAACTACGTGGGAAGATGTCATTGACCCTGAGTTAGGAGAAGTGACAGACACTTATTTTCAACCAGCTGAAGATGATAACACAAAAATAAATGCAATTTGTTTATAAGATCGTATGAAACCGTATGAAGTAATGAAACCTTACGAAGTAATGAAAGCCTATGAAGAAGGGGCTAAAATTCAAAAGAAATTTAATGCTTTAAACTCTCCTTGGAAAGATGAACCAAAACCTTTATGGGATTGGGTTATCTATACTTATAGAGTAAAACCAGAAACCCAGTTTGTTTTTGAAGAAGAGGAAAAATGAAACTTGTAATAACATACCTATTAATAGCTATAATGTCTTACTTAGCTTTAATAGGAATGATGTGTATTGTACACTAAACAACAAAGCCCTAGATGATAAAAAGTCTAGGGCTTTTTTAAGGAGCTACTATGATAATAAATTATACTTATATTAAAACAGTTATTTATTTAGGTGAAGAGGTTTTAATTCCAAAACAGATTAACTATTTAGCAATAGATAAAGAAAATATTTTATGGGGTTTTAAAGAAGAACCTTGTTTGTTAAAAGGTTCAAATTGGTTACCAAAAAAGACTAATGACTTTTTTGAAATAGGTTCTGTTATCTTTTTTAATAATGATTGGGAAGAAACACTGGTAAAAGTATGAATGAAAAAATATTAGAAGTGTTGTTTGAAGGTTTTGTCGTAGATGATAAAATAAAAGCTTTAGATGATTATATGCAACAAGCTGATCATAGTTTACCATCTCTTGTTGGTGATTGTTTTTTAGCAAAATACAACAAGAAAGAAATAGTTCACTTGTTAATAAGTGAACTCCAGCTAGACGGTGATACGCTTATTGACCTCACTGAAAGGTTTGATTCTGTCTTAAATAGAAATTTTTTTATACTGTCTGCATTGGCATACTTGGAACCTGACATGGTCCTTGAAACAGATCATGTAATAGGAAGCACTATCTTGAAAGTCTTTAACAAAGATTACGATAGAAACGCTCTTAACAACTTTTTAATAGCCAAAAAATAGGAGATAAAATATGTTAGTTGTTTTTGAAAACGAAGGGCTCATTAATCCCAAGGCTATCACAACATTAGGTATAAATGCTAAAAGTACAGAAAACCCTATTGGCTTCTTTGGAACAGGGCTTAAATATGCTATTGCAGTGCTTTTGAGAATTAATGGAGAAATAACAATTACGTCTGGTAAACGTAAATATGTATTTTCTAAAAAGAGCATAAAGGTTAAAAACAAAAGTTTTGAAGTTATTCAAATGAATAATACTGAACTCGGTTTTACAACCGAACTAGGAAAAAACTGGGAACTTTGGATGGTTTTCAGAGAGCTTTATTCAAATGCTTTAGATGAAAAGGGTGAAGTGTATTTAAGCCCTACCATACCACCGTCTAAAAAAGGAACGACAATAATATCAGTAAAAGGGCTCCTGTCTGAGTTCTATGACAAAGATAAAACAATATTAAGCAAAAAGAATCCTGCTTATTGGAATAAACTTGGAGAACTATATTCAGCACCTTCTAAATATTTGTATTATCGTAATATAAGAGTCTTAGAGTTAGAAGAAATGGCTCCAATTACATTCAACTTAACTAAAGAAATGCAGTTAACGGAAGACAGGACAATAAAAGAGTTTTGGGATGTCTCATCTGCTGTAAGAAACATCGTCTCTGATTGCGATGATGAAGTTGTTATTAGAAAAGCAATGTCAATGCAATGGATTGCAGAACTAAACTACGGTTATAATGAAAGTTATAGTGAGGTGTTTTTAGATTTTATTTCTAAAAATGTTCATAAGAACAGCAGTTTTCTTGAAATCGTTAAAAGATATAGAAAAGACCATGATCTTTATGACACACTTATTTTAAATGAAAAACAAAGAGAACAATACAGACAGGCTGTAAGTTTCCTTAAGAACAAGTTTGGTTATAATGTTGAGGAATACAATGTAAAATTTGTAACAACCTTAGGAGAAGACATATTAGGTGCTGCTGAAAACGGTGAAATACTTATAGCAGCAAGAGCCTTTATGATGGGTGATGTGATATTGAAAGGTACTCTGTTAGAAGAGTATTTACATCTTGCATTTAGGCTTTCTGATAATACAAGAAAGATGCAAAACTTTTTAATTGATCTGTTAATTAATAATTAAACTATAACCTACTGTCCTTCGGGATGGTAGGTTATTTTTTTTTTTTTTTTTTTTTTTTTTTTTCCTATTTTTTGTTATTCCCTAATCACCACTATCTGACAAGAGAAGCCTACTCACGGGCATATGATTTTTATCGACCTGTGAGTGGCTGTGACTCAACTTGGCGGGTGAAACCTGACTGGAAGTTCCCAAAATTTTGGCATCCTGCTACGCTGGTGGCCCGAAAACCGGAAACCCATCCAAAGGTATTGCCCAAAAATTTTTGGGAGAATTTGCTATAGAAATTTAGAACTATACTCGTAATGCTCTTTTTTGTATATCTTTTCCCAATTTTTACCATCAAGACAGACAAAGGAACCTTCAATAATTCCTTCATTATCTATGTGAATATATGCTTCAGAAACGTATAGACAAACTCTTCTGAAATAACCAGATGAACATAAAGAATAGAAAAGCTCATTAAGTTCATCTGTGTTGCATGTTATTTTAATAGATGTTTTATCACTATCTAGTATGTAAAAAACAATACCTACTTCCTTGTAAAACCGTTCTAACATTGCTTTCATAGTTTATTTCTTTCAACTTTAAATCGTTTATCATGACTCCTCATACCTGCAAGACCTAGCATACCTAGTAGTATTTGTAAAGTCAAGTCTGTATCTATTTGAGGAAAATCCCCTTCGTATTCAAAAAACACAACAGCAATAAACCTTGCTAATGGTTCTAAAATTGAAGCATAAGCTAAACCAAAAGCACAAATCCAAAGAATAAAAGGTCTAGCACCTGCTACAAATAGTGAAGGATGCTCAGCTTCTTTAATACTTATTTCTAATTGCTTAGACATTATATTAAAGTGAGACTCTAGCTCTATTTTAAGAACCTCTAATTTCCTCTTGTCAGCTTCTTCTGGATTTGGCCATATTCTTTCTATAATACCATTAGCAAGTTCGCTGCCAGCTTTTACAGCACTTATTACATCAAACACTATACCACACCCATCTTAGTTTTTCAGGACGTACATCAACATGTACAAATGAAGGATATAATCTTAAACACAAACTATCAGGATACATTACAGCTAATAAGGTGTACAACTCTACTGGTGTTTTGTCTCTTGAAACAATATCAGCAGCATTCCCTAGCAAGTGTTGTGAATTGGGAACACCGCCTACAGCTCTATTATGTCTGATACAGCGATGTCCTGAATTTATTTGTATTGGACAAAGTATTTCAGAACGAAGATTTTCTAACACATCTATTAACTCTGGATTCACTACTCCTGTAGAATCACATTTACCACATTTACATTTAAATTCTTTTGCGTCAAAATGTTTAGAAAGGTTTCCCATAATACGGTCTCCTATTACCAAGTAATTGTTGGTAATTCTTGGATTAATTCTTCAATAGTGGGCATTGTTCTAATATTATTATTAACATCAGATAAAACTTGAGTAGCATATGTCCAACAAGCATCTCTCCATGCAACACCAGCTTGACCTTCTGTTGCAAATGTAGTATTAGGTGATGTTGCATAAGTACACAAAGAAAGAATACCACCATAGTTTCTTTCTTGTGCTGTTGTATCTAAATGCTCTTGTACAGCATCCATATATTTTTTTGTTAATAATTTAATATTATTATCAATTTCTTCTTGTGTTAAATTTACTATAGCATATCCAATAGACCAAACACCATCAATTAATGAAGGTTGTCTATCTTGAACTAATTTTTGAGTATCTAAATCATAAACAGGTTTTTGTAAATAAACTACTTTAAAAACATCATAAGATTCTAATAAAGAATCTGTAGGTGTTTTTGGAAAACTTGTTTGTGGATTATCTTTTCTCAGGTCATTGACGGTATAAGGGTATTTATCAACAATCTGCTCAGTTACTTTAACGTACATTTTTTTTACCTATGCTGGGGTTAATCCAATTTGAATGCTTGCTAACGTGGCGGTAGCGTCATAACTAAATGTTTCAATCGACGTGTCGCCTCTGGCGTTATCTTTAAAATACAAAGCAACCGTAGCCGTTAAACCACCAATTTCATCAACCTTTGTTAAACCTACAGGTGTGCTAAAAGTTGAGCCGTCCCCGTCTGCTACAACTGCATAAAGCGCCCCGTAATTTGTGTTTATAATTGGCGACGATATTGAGTTAGACGTTGCTGAAGTTACCGATGATACGTTTTTATACAACGTATTTCTGAAAGTTGCGATCAGACCCATCACACTATCCCCGCTTGTTGTGAATGTATAAGAGGTCGGTTCGCTACTTGATGCCACTTTATACATAAAGGATAAACTGGGGTCAGTACCTTGATCGATCACTTCTGTCCATCCAAGCGGTTTTAACCAGCCTCCGGATGATCCACCGATTCCACCAATAAAGACCAACAAGTCGCCTGCTTGTGTCCCCGATGGGACATTAATTGTTAATGTGTCGGAAATATCGTAAGAATGTATTGCTGCAACAAAAACAGGAGGAATTGGGGGTTTTAAAGATAAACTTGTACAATTTATCGCTCCTGCTGTTGTTTCAACAGGTTTTAAAACCCCCGTTGCTCCGGCAGTATCCATAATTTTTTCATAGACTGCCAGAGATGGATAAGTAGTGTTGTTGTAAAGTAGGCGTTGGTTTAATCCAGTAGATGAATCAACCAGAGTTTCTTGTACGCCTGCCAGATAAAGAGCCAATCCATAGTTTTGAGTCACATTAATGCTGTTTGCTGATATTCCGTTCACCGCTGTACCGAGTGTGTCAATAACAGCATCTCGATAAACAACAATGCACCCGGACAAAATCGATGATGCGCTTATAGGAAATACTACGCTATTTCCTGTTGCTGCCGTAACAATACTGTAAGCAACTAAAAATGACCCTGATGTATAAATTGTTGTTGCTGTATTCCAACCCGCCGGTTCGGTAAAAGACCGATAACCTGATTGTGTAAACACAACGGCAATCAATAAATCGCCTAGTTGCTTTTCCGATGGGATTGTTAATGTTATAGAAGATGCACTAGCTGTTGAGTTTACGCCTCCTGTTATAATATATTTAGGAAGAATATCCGGTGGTATCACTGTGCTGTATTTTAAAGCGCAACAGTTTTGTCTTAGACCAGACAAGTTGATATGTGCCGATAATTCCCCTGTTTTACGCGACGGCCAGTATCGCTGCAAAACGCCTCCGTTTACGCCAACAGCTCCGTCGCTTTGGTATAAAGCGTTAAATAAACTATTTGAAAAGATTCTGGTTGATGTTGTTGATGCTGACAATAAAAGCAATCGATAATAATCATCTAAATCTAGGTTGGGAACCAAAGAACCGGTGCTGGTCATGGGTGGCGTTAAAGCATCTATCGTAGCACTACGGCAACAAATGATTGACCCACACCCTTCGTTTTTAGCTGCACCAGAACCACTGTAATTAGCAAACACAAAATCATACGAAGAAGGTTCATTGTTGTTTGCAAATTTAAAGAAAATTTGCAAGGATGGGTTATCAATGTCTTGCCTAGCGGGTAGCAGGATGTTCCACTCATCAGGGGGTGCATAGCCGTTACTATCTCCGTACATGGTATAGGCTAATAACAAGTCATGCTGTTGCACATTGCTCGGTTTGGGGAGTGTTAATGTGAAAGGCGAAACGGTATTTGCTGAAACTCCAACCGAATGACTAATAACTTCAGGAGCAAGTGGTGGAATGAACGGATCACTGTACGGTCTAACCGAGGCCGCAAAAGAACCATAGCCATTCGCTGAGTTGTTTAATGAAAAACTGTCTGCGTCTTCTATTCCGTTTTCCGTGATTTGCTTGTAAGCCGCACCCACAAACGTGTCCTGACTACCCTGTGCGTCTATTGTTAGAAAACCAGAATATCCTGTTGGTGGTGCTGCAATTTCCGCTTGTGAGCCATTTCCTGTAAATCCTCCGACCAGTACCAGTGATTTATTTATAACGGACACAGGCAATGGGTTGAGTGCTGCCGGATCGTTATATAAGCAAAACGAGGCGGTTTCAATTAGCGGCAATTCGGTTTGAACTCCGCGCAAGGCATAATAGACAAACCCGCTTGAATCGTTTCCGTCATACAGGTTTATTCCCGTGTCAGGCGTTGCCCCCATGACTTTAAAATAGCAATCGAACTTATAGTTGATGTCTAAAATCCCTTTATCAAAAGGGATGTATCCCGCTGGAACAGTCCAATCTGTATCATTAGAACCCACAATCAAGAACACAACATCGTTTTGCTGCAACGGGGGCGAAAAAGTAATGCCTGTAGTTGACCGACCTAAAGCCGACCCACTTGTCACTATTGTTATATCAGAATAAGATGCCGCAATGCTGCTTAATGCGCTTAATAATTTATTGAATAACATTTAAGCATCTCCTACTCTTGCTCCGTAGATTACAGAACCAACTTTCCATAATGTTATTACGGTATATCCAGTAGTGTTTAATGTTGGTGCTGTTCCACCATCAGTTTTCCATGTAATAGATAAAGAAGTCCATGTAATAGTATAATCTGTACCATCATCTATCATTAATGTAATAGATTGGCCATCATTCCATGTTCCAGCAGTTGGTGTAGAAGATGCTGTTAAAGTCCATGTTTGAATTGAACCATTAGTAGGAGATAATGCTGGAGTAGTTCCAGTTACGGCAAATACTTCTTCGGTATAACCGTCATTTAAGATTGCACCTGATAAAGTATTATTAGATATTGGTTTCCAATCAGTTCCTCCAATATTCCTGTATAATAATTCTGTGCTAGTATCGTAATGTAATGCAACTGCTCCAGCATGCGGCCTAGTAATAGATCCTGTAGGAGTACCGTTGCTACTGTTAATCCATAAGAAATCTGAAGTTGCAGTTGTTGCTAGTTGTGCATTACCGACTATTATATCACCGTTAGTAACTATAATCCCAGAAGTTGTTACTGTTCCAGTACTTGGATTATATGTTAATTTTGACGAACTGGTATAAATTGTATCTAATACACCGGTACTTACAGTTGTATACGTTACAAATCGTTCCGAATTATCTGTTAAATTGTCAGTAATAGTAACATTACTTGTAGACCCCGTATAACCAATTATACCTTGTGATCCATCATATCCGACTGATCCAGTATAACCAGTTGTACCTTGTGAGCCAGTATAAC